>SDBV01001233.1_pt1 | contig 38430 bp, 77 predicted proteins | sample 2277081 | NCBI WGS metagenome assembly SDBV01 (sample SAMN10402039, study PRJNA504765) | marine sediment metagenome | isolation source: marine sediment core GS10_PC15, 223 cmbsf | place: Arctic Ocean: Southern Knipovich Ridge | collected 2010 | reverse complement strand
TATTCAACCACCGGAACTGATCATTCATACGGGGTTTAGATGTTGGACAATTACCATAACTCCAACTAGATGGAAATTCAGATTTGATACTTATTGGGATGATAGCAAATGGATAAGTATTGGACCAATACATCTGGCTGGATATTTTCGAAAAAAAGAAGAAAGATAGGGTGTGTAACTCAGTTGGATAGAGTGCTTCTCTTACACGGAAGATGTCGCTGGTTCGAGTCCAGCCTCACCCACCTTGCGAGGAACTGAAATGTATAAGACCATTACATTTAATAGGATGGATAAAAAAGATAAAATAGATTCTGTGGTATTACATGACAAAGGCTATACAGTAAGATATAAAGATGGTAGTGAAATGTTTCTTGATATGCGTTATTTTTCATTATGCCTTGAAAGTTTTGATACTAAGAAAAGTGGAGAGAGATTTTATATATAACATGCTTACGTAGCTCAACCGGTCAGAGCAGGCGACTCTTAATCGTCAGGTTGGAGGTTCGAGTCCTTCCGTGAGCACCATGTTAGAAGTATTAAAGGATTACAGTAAACGAGGAAGTTATGACGAGGTATGGACTCCCCCAGAAGCCTTGGAGGTTTTGATTCAGTACCTACCCACAGATAAAAAGCTGTGGGATTGTGCACCTGGTTCTGGTGTATTGATCGCACACCTGATTGCTGGTGGTTACAATGTAGCAGAATGGGATGGAGATTTTCTTATTGATGAACCACCATCCTATGACATCATTGTAACCAACCCTCCATTCTCTCTAGCCGGTAAGTTTCTGCGAAGAGCTAATGAGTTGGGAAAACCTTGGTGCATGTTACTACCTATAACAAAGCTAGGTGCGGCAGTGTGTAGAGCAGAATTGAGTGGTGTGGAAGTTATCTTCCCATCACGTAGAATAGATTTTACGGGGAAGAAAGCACCATGGTTCTACAGCGCTTGGTATACAATGGACTTAGAGATAGGTACTCAATTAGTTTTCTAGCTTGCATAGCTCAGTCGGCAGAGCAACGGTCTTTTAAACCGGAGGTCGGGGGTTCGAATCCCTCTGCAAGTACCTAAAGCGAAGCAAAATGACTTCGCTTTTTTACTTGACAAATGGGTAGTTTTGTGTTATAATGCAGGTAACATGAGCATAGAAGATATTATCAATAAAACCCATGAGTTACACGGTCGAGGGCGCTTTCTACGTTCGGTTGATCACAGCAGTCTTGTTGTAGATAAGCAACGACAGTTGTTCTTCTGGAATAGCCGAGGTATATTCGGTAACACTTTTGATTGGCTTGTTAAGGTGATGGGTTTTAGCATACAAGAGGCGAAACATGCCGTCTCTACTTCAGAAGACGATCTCTTTTCTGTCGTTTATACCACACGTAAGAAAGATGTTGTTACGCCAGATACAGATTTGGTGAATGTTTTCTATCTACGTGGTAAAGAGCATTGTGAATATTGGTATGATGTACGAGGTTACACAAAAGAAACAATTGAACGCTTCCGACTAGGATACACTGGCGAGTGGTACACTATACCTATCTATGTTGATGGACATTTCAGAAATTTTCAATGCCTACGACATGAACCAAAAGGAAGAAGAGCATGGTATGTAGGCATGGGAGCGTTACCATTCAATTTCTCCATGCTTAGATTTACCGATTGGGTAGTCTTGACAGAAGGGCCAGTTGATGCTATAATACTAAGACAGAATAATATTCCAGCGGTGAGTCAAACAGGGGGAGCAGGAACATGGAACAATGAATGGCTTCATTACTTTATAAATATAAAGGAAGTGTTTATAACATATGATAATGATGAGGCAGGGAATAGAGGGGCGGAAAGGGTTGCGAAAAATTTGGGATTGGATAGGACTAGAATATATAACTATTGGGATTTCGGTGACGAATTTGATACCACAGATTTCTTCAAGGAAGGAACAAAACGTGAATTTTTGGAAACTATCAAGGATAAGGCGGTAAACATATGGCAGATTCCATAATATACAAGGGGAATTTATTTGATATGTTACCGAGGTTGGATAGGGATAGTGTAGATTTAGTTGTTACCTCACCACCTTATTATAATGCACGTAACTATGGTGGTGATGTATTATTTAGAGACCCCACTGAGTGGTTGATTTGGTGTATGGATGTTCTTATAGAACTTCGTGACGTAATCAAACCGAGTGGGGTTATTTGGTGGAATACAGGTTCAGGTTATGCCAACCATCGTAAGATGAGTGAAGTATATCAATTGGTAAGTGATTTAGATATGATTGGGTTGAGCATTATAGATGAAATCCCGTGGCTTAAAACATCAGGGCCTCCTAAGTTTTTCAAGAACAGACCTCCCCATATGTGGGAGCATAATTATATAATAGCTAAGAATCCAGAGGAGGTCATATTTCATAGAGATAATGTGCGTGAGTCTTATGCGGAAGCTACGCTCAAGCGTATGAAATATAAGGTAAGTAATCTACAGGGTGATAAAGAGGGTGAGTTCACTAAACGGGTAAAGGTAGAGCCAAATCCTAAAGGGAAAGTGCCTAATAACTATTTGTTTCTACCACAGGACACTAGTGCTCGACCACACCCAGCCCCCATGCAACCATATTTGGCTGAGTGGGCAATAGGTGCATATAGTGAAGAGGGTGAGACAGTTCTCGATCCAATGATGGGCGCAGGAACCACATGGATTGAGGCAGAAAAGTTAGGAAGAAATTTCATTGGCATAGAATTATATCAAGAGTACATAAATTTGGCGCAGATGTCTATGGATAGATTGAAGCGTGGAGACAATCCTTATTACGGTTTGAAAAAAGAGTGGAATTTAACGCATGAGAGAATTTAGTGAATGGTTAACAAGAATTGTTAATCACAACTTTAAGGAGAAAAGACATGGCTAAGTTAGAAAAGTATATGGTTGAGAAGGCTTGGTTATTTGCTGACAAGATTCGTGTTCGCTTTTTTATCAAGGGTTCAGCAGATGCTATAGATATGACTTTTGATTATAATGAACATCCAGATGTAAGACACAACATGGAGGCTCTAGCTTCATTTCTAAATGACAAGCTGGAATCTGTGCTTGGAGGGTAGTATGCTTGAGCATCTAGCAGAAGCAATCGCCGAGGTTATCTATGATCGTGACATGGATAGTCAAGGCTATAAAGAATGGGTATTGTGGGAGGTGTTAGACCCTTCAGTAAAGGAAGACTTTTTGAAGGTAGCTGAAGATATTATTGAGTTGATCGAAAATGAATTATGATGTACACATTTATAACGGATGGTGGGAAACGTAAGGATATTACATATGGCTCATTCAAGATATTCGATGATGAAGGTAATGAATTAGTTCATAAACAAATAGTATTTGGATATGGTACGTCAAATTTAGCAGAGTATCTTATCATGATAGAGGCAGTGAAGTATGCCATCATACATCGTTTCATGGATATAATTATACTAACTGACTCACGATTAGTGGTAATGCAGGTTGCTGAAGAGTGGCAATGTAATTATGACCACTTACGTACAGCAAGGAATAAACTTAAGAGATTGTTGAGACAGCTGGACAAGTGGGAGATCAAGAAGATCACAAGAAACATTGTAGCATCACACCTAGGACACTGATAGGGATAAATAATGAATGGTAAATTAAAACATCCAAAGGGTAAAGGGTGCTGGTATCTACAAGTGATTACTGAGTGTGTACTCTGTGGAAGAGGAGAGCATTACAAGGTACGTATGTGGACTCCTAAACCTAAAGACTATATGGATAGAGTAGACTATTCTCAATTTGCCTGTGATGGGCATTTCCTATAAGAAGGAGAGCTATATGAAAATAGTAGCATTGGCAGATACACATGGTTATCACCGTCTGGTAGAAGTACCCGACGGAGACATTCTGATATTTGCTGGCGACGTTACCCTACGTGGTAATAGGAATGAGTTGAGGGATTTTGCTGAATGGGCAAATGAACTACCTCATAAGCATAAGATTGTTATTGCTGGCAATCACGACTTTTGCTTTAAGAAATACCGTGAGGAGTCAGAAGAAATATTATCTCCAATGTATTATTTGGAGGACAGTGGTATAGTAATTGAAGACATCTGGATTTGGGGTACCCCTTGGACACTTAAGTATGGTGACTGGGCATTCATGGGTGATGAGGACACACTTGTCGAGAAATTTGATATACCTATGGTAGACGTACTGATAAGTCATGGTCCTCCCAAGAATATGCTTGATAAAAATGTGATAGATGGTGAACATGTAGGAAGTCTCGCTTTGTGGGGTGTGCCAACGCCTAAATTACATATATTTGGGCACATTCATGAGGGGTATGGTTCTTACAAGGATAGTGACTGTGAATACATCAATGCAAGCATCGTGAACTTCTCTTATGATCCTGTCAACAAGCCAGTGGTCATAGATTGGAGTTAGTGATGGAACTGAGTGAACGGTTGGCTAGGTTTTCAGTACGAATGAGCGAATTAGATGCGTTGAATGCTCTTGTTGATGAAGTTGCTCAACTCGAAAAAGATTATGCCATGTTACAGAAGGGTTTGTGTGGAACAAATGCGGAATTAAGTACGGCGTGGTATAAGGTGGATGTCCTCAAAGCAGGGAACAAGGTGTTGAGGGAATGGATGCGATGGATATTACATTTGCAAAGTGGTGTGGGTAAAAACGGTGGGCCTCCATCCTCCGATGAGTGGATCGAGTGCCTAGAACAAGGTGTGGCCTATCTACAGGAGGAGCAAAAGGAAGGATAAAATGATACTAGGATTTGATGATACTGATTATGCATGGGCAGCTGGTTTGTTTGATGGTGAGGGGTCCGTAGTAATCTCTAACCCAAAAGATAGACCAAATCCTAGAATTCATCTTACAGTATCAATGACTTGTAAAAAAACTATTGATAGATTCCATAGTATATTCCCTCAAGGAAACATATTTTATAAATATCCTAAGGATTATCAGGAAAAGGGGTACTTACCACAATGGAGATGGAGCGTAGAAAGTGCTCCAAAAGTTGTGGAAGTAATAAAAAAGCTAGCGCCGTATCTTGTTACTAAGCAAGATAAAATCAACGATGCGTTAGAACACTGGCATTCTACTTTTGACCCCGAAAAAAGTAGAAATTGGAAAAATGTACTTGCTAGTGTAAAGGAGGAGATGCCCTATGCCATCTAAAACGCTCGGTTTTGATCTAGATGGTGTTTGAATGTGCTATATCCTTGGCACGAAGAGATTTGGAAGTGGTACAACAGAAGGAATGAGCATGTCTCTTACTATGAGTTCTGGAGAGTGCCGGATGGTTGGATCGCTAGAAATGAGTCTTCATCTATTATGAAGACTATGGTAAATGAGACATTACCATATGTATCAGCGAGAGCAAGTAAAGCTGATGTTAGTGTCGTGAATGATATAGCTGAGAAACTTGTTGATGAAATTTATTACATCACAAGTAGACCCAAGAAGTTTAGTTATGATACCGCTAAGTGGTTGAGGGATAATGAATTTCCATTTGCAGATAATCTAATTATGGCTGATGAAAATGGTGGAAAGGTTAAAGTTGTAAAAGATGTTGGTTGTGATTACTATGTTGAGGACAGCCCAAAATACCTTGAAGTTCTACACGAAATTACTACTGTGTTCAGAATGGTAACACCATATAATACTTATAAAACATTTAACGCTTACACCATTGGTAATTTAGTTGAACTCTATGATCATCTGGATTGGCTTCATAAGAGGGAAACAACATGGAGAAGCACATGAACTTTAAAGAGTATCAAAGAATAGCACATGAGACAGCGGTGTATAATGATGACGATGCTGTAATTTATACAGCCCTTGGGTTAGTGAATGAGGCTGGTGAGGTAGCAGGTAAAGTAAAGAAATACATTCGTGGTGATAGGATACCAGAGTTTGTCTCTTGGCCAGAGCTTGTTGCTGACGAATTAGGTGATGTACTATGGTATCTTGCAGAATGTTGTACTGCATGGGGATTAGACCTTGATCTCCTAGCAAGTAACAACGCTAAGAAATTAGCTGATCGAGCCGATAGAGGAGTCCTAAAAGGTAGTGGAGACAAGAGATAATGGAACTTAGTGCTAATGCAGATAAGATTTTCAAGATGAAGTATGCCCAGAAGAGGGCTAATGGTAGGCTAGAGGAATGGGGAGAGACTTGTGTAAGGGTGGCTGATTATATATCTCAAGCCGAATCGAATGAGAGTAACCGCCTACAGTATCTAGCCGATTTTACTAAGATTATGTTGGAACGTACCTTTGTACCAGGAGGTAGAATATTAGCTAATGCTGGTACTAATATCAAAAATCTGATGAACTGTTTTGTTCTTCCAATTGAAGACAGTAAGAAGAGTATCTATGATACATTAGGGAAAGCCGCGGAGATTTTTGCGTGGGGTGGGGGGATTGGGTACAACTTTTCTAATCTAAGAGGGCGTGGTGCACCAGTCTCTACTGCTGGTAGTACAGCGAGTGGTCCACTGGACTTCATGAGTTTATTTGACCAAACGGGAGAAGTAATTTCTCAAGCATCAAGACGTGGTGCTCAGATGGGTATAATGAATGTAGACCATCCAGATATTCTGAGATTTATAAACTTCAAAAATGAATTGAACACCCGTAATCAGAGGTTGTTTGAAGAGTACATGAGAAATCTAGAAGTAAACAAACTGGATAGGAAAGGTAAGAAATACTTTGATGTAATGAGAAAGACATTAGCCGACGACCAGTTGACACACTTTAACATGTCGGTCGGTATCACTGATGAATTTATGTATGATGTTGATTTACTCAGTGAAAAAGCAATGAATATTCTTAAGGAAATAGCAGAGAATGCATGGTTGAATGGTGACCCTGGCGTTTTCTTTATAGACCATGCTAATGATGACAATATGGTGCCTTATCTAGGTAGAATAGAAGCAACCAATCCATGTGGTGAGGTTCCACTGTTACCCTACGAGGCTTGTTGTCTAGGTTCTATCAATCTAGAAAGATTTGTGGACGGAAAGTACGTGGACTTTGCCTATCTGAAGGACGTGGTGAGGTATGCCGTTAGATTTCTAGATAATGTACATGAGCTAAATGAAACACCAGTAGAGGAGATCAACGAAGCTGCCCGTATGACTCGTAGAATAGGACTGGGAGTTATGGGATGGGCAGATGCTCTAGCTGATGTGGGTATTCCGTACGACCATGAAGATGCTTTTGTTCTAGCAGATATGATAGCAAAGACTATTCAGACTACAGCATGGGAAACATCTATGCAATTAGCAGAGGAACGTGGAGAATTTCCTGCGTTTCAGTGGGATAATATAAATTGGAAACTTATAGACGATCTAGAATTGAAGAGGAGACTAGTTAGAAATGTTGCCGTTACAAGCATTGCTCCTACTGGTAGTATTTCTCTCATTAGCGATGTCAATAGCGGTATTGAGCCTTTTTTTGCCCATGTTTATAGTCGTAATATCACTGAAGGCATTGGAAACACTGCTAAAGATACTCTTGAACAATCCGCAGTTTCGCATACCGTAAAGACTGCCCATGATATACATTGGAAAGATCATATAAAAATGCAGGCTACGTGGCAGAAGTGGACGTGCAATGCTGTAAGTAAGACTATCAATATGCCTAATGATGCCACGGTGAAGGATATAATGGAGGCATATGAATTGGCATGGGAATCAGGATGTAAAGGAATTACAGTGTACAGAGATGGAAGCCGGTTATTTCAGATACTAAACACAGGAGGATAACATGACTACTGAGAAGAAACGAATGGAAAACTACAATAAGCAGGTTCCCTGGGACCCAAAACGATCAACACCAGTGTTCATCACCAGTATAGATATACCATTAGGAGATGTGTTTGTTCTACTGCTGAAAATAGCAGTGGCGGCCATTCCGGTTGGGATAGTTGTGGGGGTTGGATATCTAATACTCACGCTAATTTTCGCTGTCGGAGTCTCGTTATTCTAATAAAGGAGAATGAAATGTTATTACTGATGGAATTGTTCGGAATACCTTGGTTTATCATAGAGTTCATTCGTATTGCATCCTAGATGAATTATGAGTGAAATAAGAGAACTATTTATTATCATTTGCGAAGAACTAGGAATAGACAAATTAGTGAAGCGGTTAGACGCTCTACTCACAGCAGAGGAGCAAGATGATGAGTGTTGAAATCAATGAGTCCATCAATTATTTAAAAGCAATGCAAGAAGATGATTGGGTAATCGTATTTGATGAAATTGATAAGTTGCGGCGGCTTAGGTTAGTTCATATCAAGATGAGCGAGGGGATAATATCAGCACATGATGGTGGGTTTTATTCGATTGATCTCTTGGTAGTCGCCACATTGAATAGATCAATGTGTCTATTAAAGGGGTTCTGCGATCTGATAGTAAAAAAGAATTTCATAGCCGCCACTCCGTTAGTCCGAATGCAACTTGATAATTTGATGAGGTTCTCAGCGAGCTGGCTAGTTCTAGACCCACAGATATTTGCTATTGAAATCTACGAAGGTAAACATGTACGAGATATGACTAATAAAGATGGCAAACCAATGACAGATAGGTACTTAGTTGAGAAGCTGGCCGAAGTGAATCCTAGGTTTCTGAGTTTATACGAAGAAACGTCGGGTTACGTTCATTTATCTAATAAACACATGTACAATGCAATCCAGCTTGCCGACGAAGATGCCAATAAAGGTAAAAGAATGCTAAATATGAAGGTAACTGATGAGGATGCGTTTATTCCTCTCTCGGGATACCTTGAAGTCATTGACGCTTTCCGTGATGTTACTACCATATTGTTTTGGTATATGCAGTGCTGGTGTGAGGAAAAAAAGATATTGGGGACGTATCGTGATGAGGATGGGCACAATGAGGAGGAGCAAAAGGATAATGAGTGAGAAACCAAAACCAATGTTTGGTAGTGGTCCGGCTGAAAAATGGCGGGAAGACTTTGTAGCACACAACAAAAGGATAGAGAGGAGCAAGATTTGTACCTGTGAGAAGCCTAGAATAACTTACAAAGCAGTTCCGCCTATGTGTTTATGGTGTGGAAAGGCGGAGGAGTAGTGGATGAATAAACCAATAGCTGGGTTATTATTTCTTATAGGTATTATGTTTGTAGTGGCTATTGTTTCAAATTTTGAATACGAAAATAAGAAGGATAAGAAGGATGGATAGGATGATGGATAAAGACCTACTCAATCCAGTGTTTGATGAGATCAAACGACAGGATATCAAATGGGGACCAAATAGGACACACCCTGATGAGTGGTGGTATGCTATTCTGGGAGAGGAATTTGGAGAGATAGGGACTGCTCTATTGGAGAATCATTTTCGATATCAAAACGCTAATAATGGTGACATACGGAAAGAATTAACACATCTGATTGCTGTGGGCATTCAATGGTTAAATAGCATGGACATATTGGAGGATTTTTAACATGACAATATCAGACTTAACATTCTGGCAAAACGTAGGTGTTGTAGCAGTTGGATTTTTAGTTTGGATGGTACTTTTAGTTGCCGGTTGGTGGATAACAACTCTAGGGTCATTACTTCTAGAGGGATGGACAATAGTAAATAAAGCTTTAGGTTGGTTATTTTTACTTGCAATGTCTTTATTAGTTGTATGGATATTCTGGGCAACTGGTGTAAGGTTACTTCATGGTGTCTGATAGAATACGCCGACATACTGGAGAGGAGTAAATGATAGCACCAAACGAAATCATACGAAAACTACACAAATGCTTTACGGCAGAAACGGCCTGTGGAGAATGGAAAGAGGAAGTCCCAGCCTTGAATCAATGTGCTGTAGCAGCCCTTGTAATACAAGACTTATTTGGTGGGGTATTGCTCAGAGCGCCGATGTCTGATGGCGATGGTCATTACTACAACAGAATAGAAAGTGGTGTAATAATAGACCCAACCGCTAGCCAACTCCCCCACGTTGAAGCAACCGTAGATTTTGACAAATCTATAGAACGAACACGTCAATATGTTCTGTCTTATCCAGATACAATGAGGCGATATTCTTTGTTATTGAATCGATTAGCCGACATACTGGAGGGGAAAGATGATGAAAGCAGGCAGAAGACTTGATGCTTTGATAGCTGAGAAGGTGATGGGGTGGGAGGCATTCACTTGCAACTATGTAGGCACAGAAGAGGAAACTCAAAGACAGAAAGATTTAGAATGGTGGATGAATGTAAATGACCTTACATCTGTAGGTGATTACTACATCTCTGAGGCAGAAAACTTTTGGATCGAAACAGAGGATTGGCAACCCAGCACCCGCATAGCCGACGCAAAGCAAGTGCTTGACAAAATGATTGGCAATGGATATGCAGTTGAGATTATGCATGACTGTGTAGCATGGAGTGTGTGCTTTGTTCATCTGGATACGAGAACAAAGTATCATACCGATTGGAAGCATTCGATTGAAACGCAGATTTGTTTGGCGGCATTGAAGGCGGTTGGATATGATAAAGGATAGGATGAATGAGCAAATACAGTTACTTGAACCTCAGGAAAGTTTTCCTTTGGAAAACTGGATTCGGTATGCACGGACACTCAAGGCAGAGAATGAAGCATTGAGAGAATGGATCGTAGAGAATGAACAACATGATGAAAGATGTCCTGCCATGCGTTTCGTTCGTGACCCATGTACTTGTGGGTACGATGCTTTACTCAAAGGAAAAGGATGAGAAAAATATTAGACCCATGTTGTGGACCAAAGACATGGCTGAGAGGAAACAAGGCTCGTTTTATTACTTCTGATCTTTTGTTTTCTGCTAGTCCAGATGTTGTGGCAGATATGAAGAACTTGCCGTATGCAGATGGCACGTTTGATGCTATCCGATTTGACCCTCCCCACCTTATCAGAAATGATGTAAAACACTGGTCAAAGTCTTATCTTAGGTATGGCAATTGGAAGAACAGGAAAGAATGGGAAGAAGCCCTAGATGCTGTAAATGATGAGTTTTATAGAGTGACTAAAGACAATGCTACCCTCTTAGTGAAAATAATAGACGGAAAAGATAGGAGGGTAACTAAAAGGCACGATTTAGATAGATTAACTAGATGGAATCTAACAAAGCTATATGAGACTCCAGCGAAGGCGGCATGGAGCAGTAATACAACTTTATGGACATGGTTTAGGAAGATAGGAGAGATAGGATGACTGAGTATAAATATTTTCTAAAGGTCTTCTATGAGGATGAATGGAAAGAGGTATCTCTAGAGGAGTTTATGATGGCTGAGAGACTTGCCGGTTTTCATGTAAAAGGGGCCGGACCAACGGCTACTGGTGGATTCTCTGGCGGGGGGTTTAGAGGGCGCATAGGACTGGATGACGATGCCTTACTCAAAGGAGGTAAATACGGTGTCTAGAACAGAGCTTACATGGCTATTAAGAGCAATTATTATAGGTGTAGTGATATTGATAGCGGCTATACTATCCTAGGAGAGGATAATGGATAAACAACCTAAGTTCAAGGATTTACCAAAGAATATTCAAGAGAAAGTACGTGCCAAAGCTGACTGGGAACACATGACTCTATCAGCCGTTATGAAAGAGTGGCCTGAACTACTAGAAGGAGAGGATGATGACTAAATTACCTAAGTACTGTAGTAAATGTGGAAAGACATTAATTTCTAATCAGGTTATTTCAGAGTATGATGTACATGATGGTGAACCAACGGAATTTAAGGTTACTCTACACTGTCCTGATTATCGTGGCTTTTTTGGTTTGACCAACAGACATTTCAAAATAGTAGAGGAAATAGTAGGAGAAACTGCCAAAGATTTTACGCTTATGCCTCTGTAGGATTTTAGTTTACAGATTGAACCTGTTACCCCAACGGTTTTCGTGTGAAACATACTGCACAAATCTGTTGGGGTAATGTTTACTCAATTTCTGGAAGTAATTTGTTTTTTGAATTATTTTCGGACATAATTTATCAATTTTGTCCCAATAATATCGGTACCTGATTTTGCGTTAGGTACCTTTTTTTGAAAAATCAACTTGACATAACTACACCCCTGTGTGACCCAGTGGTGGTGGTACCTATTATTCGTGTATCATCAAAAAGGTGGTCATAAGGTACCTGTCCCATGGTATGGGTGCGGGAGCCTTTTTAGTACAGAACCAGGAACCTGCGGTACTGGTACGGAAACCCTTTTAGTCCCGAACCAGAAAATCACACCCAGGCCCAGTGAACGGTGTGAACATAGTGAACATTGGTGCGACTAACTCTGGTTTGAAGAATCTTGAATTGGTTCGAAGAATTTAGTATATACAATCTCGGTTGTTTTCCAACATTTAAGACCTTGACTCCCAACATATTGTATGGTAGAATTAGTATATTGGTCCCCGCTACTGCTTGGCTTGCGGGGCTATTTTTATTAAGTAAATTATACAGTTGATACATGATATTATATGAAAACTATTTAGTATGTAAAAAAGGAGAAAACTTTATGCCAGAAAGAATGATGAATCACGAAATTATAGAATCCGTGGGAATTGAAATGGAATTTAGTAACTTAGATCGCAAGTCTAATAAACTTCAACAAAGTTTAACAGATAAAAATTTAATAAATTATAGACTTGTGCATGACGCATCATGTGAGAGTATGCGTGAATTCTTTGCCGATACTGATTTGCCGATTGAATTTGCTGAAGAAGATTCTCTAAAGTCTTTAGCACCAATTGTTAGGCGAGTAATTATTGGTGGAGAAGTTGTAAGCCCAATTCGACACTCTGGACGTAAAGAGTGGATAAAGGAAATTTATAATTTAGTTGAAATTTTACAGCAATTTGGTGAAGATGAAAGTTCAGAACGTGACTCATTTCATGTGCATGTAAATGTGAGTCAATCTATACCATTATTTGCTGTACAAAATCTCCTTAAAATTACGTTTATTTTGGAGGCAATTCTTTTTAGACTTGGTGGTATGGGAAGAATAAATAGGGGAATAACAAATAATTATTGTTTTTGTAGACCATTTTTAGGAAAAGGTCCCCCAGTTATTCAGCAAAAATGGAATAATGGTAAAATATCAAATATTCCAATTTGCGATCCTATAAAAATGTTGAATGCAGAAACCAAAGAAGAATTCTTCAATTATTTTGGTGACTCAATTTATCATGCCCACAATGGTGTACGATATGTGACTCAACGTTATATGTGTGTAAATTTTTACCCAATTCTTACACAAGGTTCTTTTGAATTTAGAACCGCAAATAAAACATTAAATCCTGAATATATTATTGCATGGACAAATCTTTGTAAAGCAATCGTAGATAAATCATTTACTTGTAGAGACGAGGAATCATATGAGAAAATCTACAGACCTCTTCATGAAAATAAAGAAATTAGTATTGATGAACTCGTAGATGCACTTTCTTATTATCCAAAATTAGATGAAGATACTGTAGATGTTTTAGCAGATATTTGGGAAAAATCTCCCACGCCAATGTTTGATAATGCTTGGAGATATAGCCATTTAAAAGACCCCACAAGATATCGTAATACTAAAAATGCACCTAAATCATTAGGTGACCAAGTTGTTGAACAGGCAACTTTTGTGGACATACATCAAATCCAAGAAAATGAAGAAAATAATCGTGAACTTCATTTAGGTGCAGGTTTGGGATTTGTCCCTGGGCAAATGCCTAGATTTGAGGGAGAAAGACCACAAGTTAGAGCGGCACCACAAGTTAGAATAGGAAGAGAAAGTAGGTCTGGTATACATGAAATTGCTATTCATAGAATGGAAGTAGAATATCATGCACAATGGGATGCAGATTTATTTAATATTTCTTTCTTTAGAGATCGAAATGATTTAGTAAATATGACAACATATAACCGTGATACAGAAGAAGAAGAAAGAAGAATTTTCCCTCTAATAAATTGGTTTAATTTACAGCGTATTATAGATCAATTATATGATGGGGTTCCCCTAATAGATTGTTTACTTGATTAAAGGAGAAAATATGTGCCAACTAACCCTTTTAGATATTGATCCAAAATTAAAGTTGGGTAAAGCTACTATCAGAAGTTTGATAGAGTTAAACCAACAAGCAATCATAAAATTTAGTCCCCAAGCAAATGAAGATGGATTTGGATATATGACGTTTGCAAAAGCGCCCGAAATTGTAAAGTCAGGATTAAGTGCAACAAAATGGTGGCATGAAAATTGGAAATCATATCAAAAATCTGTACGAAATCCCAATGGTATTTACCATGTAAGATCAGCCAGTAATAATATAAGTACACTTTTTGAAGATGATGCTCACCCATTTCATCATGGACATATTATTTTAGCACATAATGGAACAATGAGTGAAAGTGATGAATTAAAAGATGATAAAGAATTGCAGAAATTATTTGAAACTGCTAATCCAAAAACTGAGCCCATGATTGATAGCGAAAAATTCTGTGTAGTGTTAGCCCATGTTTGTGGGAGAAATAAATTGGAAAAAGAACATATCGTTCTTGCTATGGATTATTTTCACGGTCCCTTTGCTTTATTAATCTATGACACAAAACAGCCTAAAAAAGTATTTGTGGTGCGTGGAAAAGATAAACCATTACATATGGCTAGGTTTTATTCAGGAAAAAAGAATGGTGAAAGAATCGGATTAGTTTTGAATACACATCTTTATGAATTAATGTATTGGTCAAGATTAGTAAAGGGTATTGCGAAAGAATTTCATAATATAAATTTACACATCGGTATTACTTTATTAGAAACAGAGAAGATATATGAGTATAATATAGGTTCTTATGATATAGGGAAAGCTGTCGAGGAAATCAAACAAACATCCCCGCCTACAAAAGTTACTACCACTCACCATCATCATAGAAATTACCCAAGAAATTATGCACAAAATAAAACTTATTTAGGAAGTGGAGAACATAACGATAGGGCAGAAAGATTTGCGGATTTTTATAAACTTGCCTTAGATACTGGGACAGGTTTAGCAGAGCTAATGATTTTAGCAGAATATGCTCTGGGAAATTCTTTGCATGTTTGTACTGAAGAGCAGTTAGAATATTTGAGAGAAATTATGGTAAGGCTTGCTGAATATGATCATAAAGGACGGCGAAAAGTTTGGAAAGAGTATTTGAGAGAAAACAAAATTCACGCACTTTCAGGATATAAATATAGTGACATTTCTTTCCCATATTTATTGATGTCGAAAAAACTCATAAAAAGTAAGGCAAAGAAAATTAAACTGCCAGTAAATGTGAGCCACTAGGAGAAAACTATGGGACATTTTCTATACCATCCAAAATCTTTTCGTACTGCAAGAGAATTGGCTAGATTATTGAGAATTCCGTTTAATCGAAATATCGACCGAATAAAAAGAAAAAGAAGTTATCCTATAATAAGATATGGATGTTCTTATGGAGACTTTTACAAAGATACCAAGATGAATTCTCCAGAAATAATTCGACTTTGTGCAAATTCCTATTGGTTTGGAAGATGGGCAAAAGATAATGAATTTAATGTTCCATATTACAGTCGCTTTGATTGGAATAATTTACCAGAATATCCATTCTTATTAAGACGTTTACATCATATGGCAGGGCGAGATATTATTATCATAAAGAGTGAACAAGATTTGATGAAAATTCGTCGTGGTATTTTGGCACAAAGATATGTGGTAGATTTTGTGCCAACAACTTATGAATTACGAGTCCACATTATTAACGGTAAAATTGTAAGAGTTTTCAAAAAGGTAAAACCTGGACATTTAGAACGTGGAGAAATAATAAGAACTTCTAGGCATGGGTTTCATTATTCATTAAGATTAGATGATACATTAGATAATAGGTATCAAAAGGCACAAGATTTAGCGATAGACATTTCTAATAAATTGGGATTATTCTTTGGTGGTATTGATATGGCATGGAATAAAGAAGAAAAAGAATACATAATCTGGGAGATAAATACTGCCCCAGGATTAAACACAAATACCCTACGAATATATGCCGATGAGTTAAGGAGGTATTTGTAATGTTCAAGGGATATATTGGTCAGCGAAAAATTGTAAGAGAATTACAAGCAATCGCTCATAGTGTAAAACGTAAGCGAAAAGATTCAGTAAACATTATTCTACGAGGACCTGCGGGTTGTGGTAAAACAATGTTGGCTGAAGAACTTTGTAAATTTATCTGTGGAAGATATAGCTATCAAATAGCAGATAATAAATTTAGTATGGTAGGTTATGAGAATATTCGTTGTCATATTATTGATGAAATTCATATGATGAAAAATTTTGAACAGCTTTATGAATTTATGGACTCTGGAAAATATATTATGGTATATTGTACAACAGAATCTGGAGATTTACCTGACCCATTTTCTAGTAGATGTATTACATTCAATATGAGAGATTATTCAGATGAAGAATTGGCACTTATTGCAGTAAATTATGCCAGAGAGTTGGGACTTGCCATGACTTTAGCAACTGCAATTTTGATTGCAAAAAGATCAAGAGGGAGTCCGAGAAAAGTAAAACTTTATACTCGCAGAATTAAGTTCATGTTAGATAATGGATTATATGCTTTTACAATTTCTGGTGTAAAAAATGCGTTCAAAGATATTGGAGTCTATTCGCAAGGATATACTGACATAGATATAGATTATTTAAAATTTATTTCAACTATTGCTAGTGCAAGTTTGAAAATGATTTCCCGCACGATTGGTGTGGATGAAAATACTATCAAGAATGATATTGAACCTTTCTTGATAGAAAAAGGTCACATAATAATCTCAAGTCGGGGACGTAAGTTCTTAGACTGGAAAGGTTTAGAAAATGACAGACATTAATGAACTAGAAATTCATTGGGAAAAAGTTAGTTGGGATATAACCACAAGACTTGGAACAGATATGTCTAAAATTGTCAAATGGGGAGATTTGACTTATTTGGATACAAGAGAATACCCAAAAGTTGTGGTAGAATTCGATGAAAAATCGTGTAAAATTCAAATCTATGATGTAAAGGTATATACTGGGACAGAATTTCCGACACCAGAAATGAAAAAATCTATTGCAATGTCCCTGATGGAAAATGATGAAAAATATGGGGATAGATTCAAATATCTTTTCTTGGATGCAGAATATAAATTATTTGCTGGAAGGGTTGATTATATTGGTGAGTGGGTATTTCTTGGAGTAGAAAGTGCTAAGTGGAAACCACTTAATTTTGCATCTTATTGTGCTTGGTTTGAAAAATATGGAAAAGAAACATATGGTGATGATTTTTACTGGAGAATTGGTGATCAAGTGTTTAGAACAAGTGCCCTATATTCTGAGAAAGTTTTTGGCACAATCGTTATTGCTGATTATTGTGATAGATTTATTCCAAAAAGAGATGGAGAAGTAAAGCCAGTATCTTTCTGGGGATTTGCTACACTTTTAATGTTTTTGAGAAGTATATCAGGTGATAAGAGAGTAATTACTACCAGTCAATTAAGGTCTCTATATGTTGATTTTGAGAAGGCAGGTCTTATACCAGTAATTCCTACCAAATGGAAAACTAATGATATTGAATTAATGAATATGAAAAGATTAGACTTAATCTTGGGTGAAATGGAAGAGAAAGCATTAGTAAAGAAAGAAGAGGAAGAAAATAAAGTAAAGAAAGAAGAGGAAGAAAATAAAGTAAAAAATTCGCGAGCGAATTGGGAAGAAGACTCGGAGAAGGATTCGGAGAAGGATTCGGAGAAGAGCAATTCTGGAGAGAAATCTACCATTAGTGAAATGCTAAAAAATGCCAAAAATCTCATTAAAAACCAAATAGAATTAACGAAAAAGGAAAAAGAAAGTGGATATTCTGTCTTGAAAAATAAACCGTTGGCACTTTCCAAAATATTATCTGGACAACTTCTGTTAAACTCTGGAATTTGGGGCGGAGAATATCTAGTAAATATTGATACCAACATTACCGAGGGTGGTGTCTCAATCTCAGAGAATGAAATGCTAGTAGCAATAATTTCATATGGTCTTTTAGAAATTCTTGTAGGTGATGGAGTTCAACGAAAATTATGCGACGAATTAGAGGAAATTATAGAAGAAAAATATGGCATTGCTACTGTATTTATTGGTATAGATGATGTAGACGCAAAATCTGTCCTAGAGAAAGGAGAAAAAATCAATGCTGAGTCTTAAGCATAAAGGTTGTGGAGGAAATATCCATATTAACATTGATATTCAGAATGTGTTTGGAAAACCTAATATAAAAATTAAGGATAAACATAAAATTCTGATCTCCTTTGCAAGTCTTATAGCACGTAATGTGAAAATTAAAACCTTAGGATTAAGTTGCGATAATTGCCAAGAAGTCTTAGAAGGTGGCGAAGAATTAGAACTTAGATGTGGACATAGTGGAAATAAAGGTGGTGTAGAAGATTTCAGAATTATTTATGCGTTCAAAGAAACAGGAGAAGAATTAAATCCTCAATTATTGCATATATCAGTGAAAGATGATTACATTAAAGATGTAAAAAATGATGGTTTTACTGTGCAAGAAGTTGAGCCAAAAATTTACCTAGATGAGGAGATTAAAAATGGGTAAAACTCTTTTACATACTTTTGGAACTGACCCGGAAGCGTTTATTTACCAAGAGTTAGTTTCAACAAAATATGGAAATATTCCTGAAATAATCCCTCCCGCCGCTTTGGTAGAAGATTTTGGTATGAAAATGGTTGAAAGTAAAGGAAAGAAAGTTTTACTTTTTGGTGACGGTTTTCAATGGTCAGAAGATGGTGCTGCAATTGAAATGCAAATTAATCCACAAAATACTGTACGTAGTTTCTTTAGTGCAGTAAATCGTGGAATTAATACTTTGCAACATTTTGTCAGCCCATACGGACTAAAAGTTTGGACAAAACCCTTGGGACATTTTGATGTAAATAAATACTGGAAAAATCGTGGTGAAGAATTTCAGATGTGTGTCATATTTGGGTGTGATCCAGACGAATTTCCTATGCAATATTTTGAGTTAGGTCTAGAGAAAAAAGACCATACGGAGGAATTGGATGTTTCTTCGCATGAATTTAGATATGGTGGTGCACATATTCACATTCAAGCCCCAATTTCTTCTCCATCTGTTTATTTTGAGAAATGGGATTCAACTGCAATTTGTTTCGACTTTTTTGTGGGAATGTTGAATACAACTTTTAGGCGAAAGACAGAAGTAATTGAATATGAAAAAGCTCGATTAGAATATTACGGAAAACCTGGACGAATTCGTTTGCAAATTTATAATCCTAAAGAACATATATTTGGAATTGAGTATCGAGTAATGTCAAATCATTTCATTAAGAATTTTCCAATGACTAGAGCACTACTTTATACAATGGATTTAGCGGCAACAATAGCCGAGAATGCTGGAGAACAATTTGTGGAAGATAAAATAGATTTAATTCCTGATATGTACAATGCTCTGATGAAACTTGATCAAGAAGTTGCAGGTAAATTATATAAGAAATCTATGGCATGGGCATTGGAAAACGGTTTTGTAAAAATGGATGATTTAAAATTCCTAAATATTACAATGCAAAGGGGTTTATTCTAATGTCGAAAGAAGATGTAAATTTTATCAAGAAGGAAAGAAGTCAAATTAAAAAGGCTAGTGAAAGTGTTTATGGAATTAATTTTGGACATAGAGAAAATTTAGCTCATGATGTTTGTTTTGCAAGATTAAATCGAAGATTAGAAGAAACTCCTAAGGGAACTTCTATGCAATATCTTCTAAAATGGGATGAAGATTCTGAGATTATAAATTTTGCAAGAATTATGAAAGATATGAAAAGAATCTTTGGGCATCGTTTCACTATTTTGAGGTATAAATCTGGGAATAAAAATTGTCGAATTATTGATATAAAAGAACGGCGACCTTTACCACACAATGAGTTAAGATATATTGGTTATTATCTTATATTTATTTTATTGAGAGCTATTGATGGGGAAGGAATGCAAAAATTAATGGTAGTACATAATACTCCAAGCAAAAGAAAGAATTATAATTTTCCGATTGATAATTGGAAAGATTTGGTGTATATCTGGAGTAGATATGTTCAAGGAATGGGGCACGGAATTAATGATGAACTTTTTGCACTCCGCCCAGAAGATAAAAATGCTGATAATAAAGGTTCAGAAGTATTATTTGAATCTGCGGTTAATAATTATATTAATACTTTAACTATTGCATTTGGTAGAAAATTTAACTTCAGAATTACTAAGGAAGATTTACAGAAAATTTTTGATTCAGTTGCTGAAGATAAAAACTATTACAATCGCTCTCTTAAAATTGGTAATTTTAGATGTGGACAAACTCCAGCATTTACTTTACTTGAGCAAATTGTAAAAGAAAGGAAGGTAACAGATGGCAGTAAAAAATGAAATTGAACAAGTAAAGAAATTTCACAAGGATAGAATAAGAGAATTTGCTCAAGATGAAATGGGCATAGATATGTATGCCTATTATTTTCTAGGGGGTGATCGTTATAAGAGAGCAAGATGTTATGGCGATTTATTTACCTATATTCAGAGTCAGCCTGTTGACTCATATTCTTTAGCAATCGTTCCTTTGAAATTTACTCGCAATTTGGGATATTTTAACTATGTTTCTTTGTTCAAAGAATTGAATAAAATGTATGGACATTACTTCAAAATTGGTAAATATTATTCTGGATATAAATATACGAGATTAGTCCACATTAATCCAATAAAAAATCCGCAGTGGAAATCTTTATGGTGGGGTGGATTATATACAATGTATTTATTATTGAGAAAAATAAATGCACAGTATTATGATTATTGGAGAGATTATTTCAAAGATTATCCACGTAAAAAGGGTATAAGCACTTGGAAGGATGTTATAACTATTTCTGAAACAAAATTTGGTGATGATGATTATTATTTACATGATGAATTATTTAAAATATGTTGGAATAAACAAGGTGGAATAGATGATTGGATTGATAATTATTTAAATATGCTAAATGGTGTTTTCGGTAAAGGAATGATTGGAGACAATGATAAATTAGTTATGGGTCCAGCAATTTACAATACTAACATGATAAATGGTCTACTACGTTTTTGGGAGAGTGCTAAATGATCAAAATAGGAGTTCCTTCAACAGGATATAGTGAGGCAAAGAGTTGGCTAAGTCTTGCTAAACATTTATTTCGTCAAGAAGAAGCAGAAACTATTGATTTAGACCCTGATTATGGTCGTAAAGAATTACCAAGAGATATTGATATTGTATTGTTTGATGGAGGGGCAGATGTTCACCCAGTACTTTATGGGGGTACTTTCCATAATACAATGAGCGTAAATTTGGCTAGAGATTGGCAAGAGAAAATAATCTTTGATTTTTATATGAATTTAGATACAATGTTTGCAGGAATTTGTCGTGGGGCACAATTCTTAAACGTAATGATGGGTGGAACATTATATGAAGATTTACCATCAGCAAAGATTGGACATAATCATACTCATCAAGTTATGCTAATGGATAGTGAATGTTTATTTACCTATCTTAACTTGAAAAATGGTGATGAAATTACTGTAAATTCTTTACATCATCAAGCAGTTAAAGATTTAGGCGATGGATTATTGGTAACAATGATAGACAGTAATTTTGGAGTAATAGAAGGTTTTCAAAGTTTAGATGGAAAAATTCGAGCCATACAATCTCATCCTGAAATGGCAGATGAAGATTATAAAAAACGTATTGAAGTTTTAGACTGGTTATTTAGGACAAAGGAGTTTTGACATGAATAAAAGAATGGAACTTCTTGAAGAATTAGAGCCAATAATTGAGAAAAAGCCCCAAAAAAGTTCTGATAAAGTTCAAGAAATGTCCCCTATATCTTATGCAGGTAATCTTCCTGTATGTGGGGGACCCGTTTATTCTAATACTTATTGGTTACCAGAGGATGCTGAAATTATTATGAATGATTTATTGGAAGATTAGATTACAAAATAATTGTGTTACCCAAATTATTACTGCAAAATTTACCGAACACAATCTTCGGATACCGAAGAAAGATGTTTTAGAGTAAATTTATCTATATTTTATTGATAAACGTCAATAAAATAGGGGGTAAAAAGGTAAACTAACTCATAAATTTGTTTGGTTATCGGAAAGAAAAACAGGAGAAAAAGATGTCAAAACTAAAACTTTACCCGTTAATGGTTAATGATTTTATTCCATTTATATGTTTAGTCGTTGGAGATAATGATGAACAAGTTATAAAACAAGCTGAACTGAAGTTTCCAGCACTAAAAGATATGGGAGATTTTGAAATTCTTGATCCAATAAGTTTGGACGAGGGAAGTATATTTGTCATTGACCCTGAACTTTATATTCTAAATGAAAATGACGATGTAAAATATTGGTTGAACGATGGTTCAGAATATGATATTACTAATGAAGACAGTAATCTTTTACATCTTTTTAATGATGATTTACCTACAGAAGAAAGTGAGGAACAAAATGTTAAACTTTCGCCTGCAAAGGCTAATGTGCAAACTGTTGGGAATAAATCAACCAAGAAAGATAAAGATGAAAAGAATGACGATAAAGAAAAAGACGAAACCTTCTGGGTCTAATGTCCCTGAAATTAATACTGTAGTAAATAGGATTATTTCCACATCTTCAAAACTGCTAAAAATCTGTATGGAAAATCCTGATAAAGATCAGGCAAGAATTGCGTTCAATAATCTGCATACATTAAGATGGGCATTAGATATAGCTGAAAAATTCAAAGAAAAGCCAGAGAGTTTTGTTGCAATGTTAAAGTTTATTGATGATGTGGACAATTTTGCTAAAAAACTATTGAAAGAAACCGTTCAATCAGATCAATATTATTTAGAAATAATGAAAGATTATGATTTTGATGAACAAGCCTATGAATAAAATAACTACAATAAATCGTGCAATAGCAACTCTTATTAAATTATTGTCAATAAAGCGGAGAAATAAAGATGTAGATATAAATAAAGCTGCCAGTTCACAATATATGATACTGAAAGTTGCATTTGATTTATATTCAGATGTTTATAGTAACAGTATTACAACAATATCATTCAACAATATGATTGACGAGGCAAAGTTATTCATACAAAAAACAAGGGAGAAATCTCATGCCAAATGATAATACCGGTACTGGTAAATATATTACCCTTGGGGATCATGTTACTACTACTACTGCAAATTCCCAATGGACAATGAAAAATATAGATATTGATGCAATGGTTAATGATATGAATAAAAAGGAAACAAGGGCAAAGAAGAAAATGATGAAGAAAAATAAGAAAGAAAAATTACTATATAATTGTGATTGGTGTGGTAATTCATTTAGAGCTACCGAAGAAGAAGTTAATGTAGCAGAAAATGGGGGATATTATTGCAAAACACAATGTAAAATTAGTGGAAAATATGGTGGAAGTGCCCTGAATAAAGAGTTATTTGAATTAGAAGAAGAAAAGGATGTGGATAATGTACCCAGGGGTTAATATGCCAACATTTGTCGAAGGAGATTGGGTAGAGGTAAATGAGACATGTCTTATTGAACAATATGTTGGGAAAATTGTTCAAATAACTAATATAAATTATCCTGAGACATTACATGGACGATATGAATATACATGTGAAATTACAGAACATCATGACCAAGTATTTTGGGAAAGTGAACTAACATTATCAAAAATAATTCCGATTAATGGTGTAGTTAGTGTAGATAGAAGATTCTGTAATAAATCATCTACCATTACCAAAAAAACCGACGATAAAAAAATCGAAGAAAAAGAAGAAGATAAAACCATCTGGGTTTAAAGGAGAATAGTATGAATACTTATTTATCAAACATCCTTTGGGCATTTACCGAAGGATATATTTTATATGGAATTATTATCGGAATATTAAGTTATGGATTTTTTACAGTCATTATTATAAGATTAGTAGAAGATACACAGTATATAGATGTTATGGAAGATATTGGCATGCCTTTATCCCTAGGACTTATAGGTGCAATTATTTTAGCATTTATTTGGGGATTTATAGTACCATTTGCACTTCTACTTGGAATTAATTTTCTTATTGTTGAAATTATCAGGAGAATAGTCATTCCAATATATAAGTTCCTAAAAGATTTACCAATAATGGATCGAAGAAGGGGCGAAGATATTTAATTCACAACAAGGAGAAATATTATGGCACTTTTTAGAGTAAGAGCAATCGGTACTATACATGACATTATAGAAGATGAAGAAAAAGAAGAAGAAACCTTTTATATTGTTTCAGCAGAAAATGAGCGAGTAGCAATAGAAAGATTCAAGAAAATTCAACCAGAAACTGATCCAGATTTTGATATAGAAACCTTTGATATAGAATTATATTCCGACAATTCGGTTGCGATTGTTGATGAAAGTTTATGTGCAGTATGAAATTATTAGAGATTACATACTTTAATTATGAAGAGCCATTTATAACTGAAGAAATTGTAGTAGAAAATGTAGGCTATGATGAACAAACAAGATGTTTAACAGTAGATAAAATAAATAATGATGGAAATAGAGAAATAACATCATTTCCGATTATAAATCTTCGTAAATTTAGTGTAACAATACTGGAGAGAGAACTATGACTACAATATATATAGTAGGATTTTTTATTGCCCTTATAGCAGGCATAATCTTCGCTGCTATCCTTTTCGATGATTTTTGGGAAGATTTTCTGACAATGTCATTTATGACAATGGTTGCGGCTTTTATTTGGCCCCTTACTCTTACTGTAGCTATTGTAATATTAATTCTTAGAGGAATTTGGTTATTTATTCGTGCAGAAGATTTACACAGAAATGTGTGGGAATGGATGAAGAAAGTGTGGGTGAAAATATAATGAACATTTACTTGGTAAGAATTGAGTGGACAGAAACTAATAACTGTATTAAGAGTTGCGTATATCTTACGCAACAAAAGACAATGGAACATGCTACTAAATGGGCAATCGCAGAGTTTAATAAAGGTTATCCATCAATAAGAGACTATCGTATAACTTGGGCCGAAAATCTTCGTTCCGAATTGCTTGATAGATATGCCGTATTAATTTATACACATGGGTCTTTTGGATTACACGATCCATTTTGTTCAAGTAATAGGAGAAAATAACATGAACACTTATATAGGTGAAGTGTATGATGAAGACGGTAGAAAAAGACAATAATTATTGTCAATTCAGCAAATAAAAAGAGTGGAGAAAAAAAGATAAGAAGTTATTTATGTGCTGAGACAGATTTCTTTAATTCAAGAGATAAATTATTTGTAGAGCTTTTAAGCGAAGCATATATGATAGAAATGTCTGCTAAAATTCATGGACAAACAACACAGTTCTTTAAGGGGGCAATATCTAACTTTGAAATTGTGGTAGGATAATGAAAGGAGAATAAATCATGAATTTCTTTTACGTAGTTTTTGACTATGAATTTGGGGGTAGACCACTCAAGAAAGAATATGTAGCATGTTTGGAAACAAAAAGTACCCCTAAGGCTTTGGAAATAGTAACTGCTAAATTTAGACTGTATCATATGGATGTAGATTTAAGGGATATTAGTATTCGTAGATTGACTCAAAAACAGGAATGGGTAGAAGAAACTTATAGATTAATATATAGGGGAGATTAATCATGAAAACAATAAAAGGAGATAAAATGACAAACAAAGAAATTGAAGAAAATCTTAAACATGTTTTAATGTCCACAATCAAAGGTGAAGATTTACATTTACTACCGCCTATTTTGGTTGACGTATTCACTAAAATTAGTGATACCAAAATGTCACGAAATTATAAAGACCAAGACATATTTAAAAATTACTTGAGGGCAATCTCCAGAAATTTGGGTTCTAGTGTATTTGAAACATTAAGACTTGTCAAAGAAGTGCTCGAAAATTGGGACGTAAATAGACGACTTGATTTTATATCTACTATGGGTAAAACTCTTATTGAATTTCTTTATGGACACCCTGTCTTTTATTATCAAGAATTAGATAGGAGTATAAAGTCTATCAATAAAGTTAGAGAAGATGATGGACACTATCATTATATAGCACTTGGTAACGGGGCTTTTGTGGACAATTTCTTAAGACCTATTCACAAAATTTATGGACATAGAAAAAGTTTTATAGATGTAGGTTGTGGAATTGGTGACAAGATTTTATTAGCGTGGTTATCAGGTTTATTTGATGAATGTTATGGTATTGAATATTCAAAATTAACTTACGAAATTGCCTATAAAATATTTGGAAAACTGAGACTTTATGATGGTGTTATTTATGGAAATGCTTTTGGGTATAATTTTGAACCCTACGATACAATCTATTCTTATTGCCCCATTTCCGATGGTGAAACTATGCATAGACTTTATGTTCATATTTTTGGACAAATAAAACGTGGAGCAATTATGAAAGAAATGTTGCCAGAAAGTGGGATGCGTAATTTCTTGGATAGTAATGGAATTTCTGTCGGAACAAATCGAATGGGTATTATTCAAAAAGTTTATTCGAGAAAACACAAAAAGTGTGTTTGCAAATATGTAAAACATAAGGAATAAATAAAATGGAATGGTTAAACGAAGATACATGGATAATTTCGGATACACATTTCTTTCACAAAAGGATAGCTGAATATGCCAATAGACCTTTGAATCATCATGAGTTAATGGTTTATAATTGGAATTTATTAGTACAACCCGAAGATAATATTCTACATTTAGGTGATTTTGCACTAGGAAAAGTTGAACAAATTAGAGATTTGGCCCCATTATTGCGAGGTAATAAATATCTAATAAATGGTAATCATGATAGTCGAAGAAAGCTACGCAAATTGATGGGATTTACTACATTTAATAGGGATGAAATATTATTCAAGAAATTTGGTGAATTTACATTGATATTTTCTCACGTGCCTGTGCACAAAATAAAGCACCCATTAACGTACAATTTGCATGGTCATATTCATCAACTAGAATCCAAAACAAAAAATCATATCAATATGTGCGTAGAAGTCCGAGGATACCGTCCTTGGAAACTCGGTAAGATTCTCGAAGAAATAAAGGAGAAAAATAATGATACATTATCCTGACTATTGTAATTTTACTGGTAGAAGAATTATTGGGACTAAATGTTATTGCCGGAGACATAGGTTTATTAGTTGGTCTTATAGGACTTGGAAACGTAATTGGATTATATGGGTAACTTATAAAATTAAACCCTTGGCAACATTTCCCCATCCTGTATTTCAGAAACTTGGTTGGATGTGAAAGGAGAAAAATAATGAAAAATAGAAATAGAATGGCACCCACGTTTGCCAACATAAATTTACTTGGTAAATGTAATGTTGATTGTTTCTTTTGTTTGGGCAAAGATTTATCCAACCATTTTGATAAACATAATCAATTAAAAGATCATTACATTGGGTGGAGGAATTTTGCAAAATTTGTACACTTATGTAAAAAAGATGGGATCAAAAATGTCTATATTACTGGACAAAATACTGACGCTCTATTATATAGTGAACTTAAAGGGCTTATAAGATTTCTACAAAAAGCTCATGGATTTAATGTTGGAATAAGGACTAATGGATATATGTTTGAGAAAAATCTTGAAAAAAATCCCATGCTAATGGATACTGTAAATCGTTGTAAAGCAAGCGTAGGAATTTCTATTCATACTTTAAATCCAGAAACTAATATGAAGATTATGGGAACAAATCATATTCCAGATTGGGATTGGATTCTTCCACAAATTGATAACTTAAGAATTTCTGTTGTAATAAATAGATACAATCATGTAGAAGTTGTAGCATCGCTTTTGGCTTATTTATGTGACTATAAAAATGTACGATATATTCAGTTAAGAAAGGTGTCTACTGATACTAGGCATGAACAATTAGAGGAAGATATGAAAGCATTTGATTTAGTGTCAGAATATATTCATCAAAAATGTGAGTCCACGGGAAAATTTTATGATGCAGATGTGTTTGAAATAATGGGTAAAGAAGTTGTACTCTGGCCCACAGTTTCTACATCAATAAATAGCTATAACTATTTCACTGATGGGACTATTAGTAAAGAATACTTTATTATTGAGGGCTATCTGAAAAATAAGGATAAAAACTAAGGAGGAAAACAAATGAATCCTGAACAAATAGCTTATTCTAGAAAGATCAATAATTTACGTGCTTATGTTAATCAAATTACAGATATACTAAACGAGTTAATTAAGAAATGTAAACATCTAATAATTTGTATGCATGATTTTGGAGGAGCCTACTGTGATATCTGCGGAGAAAGTTTTGGTTGGTATTGCAAGAAATCTCCAACAAAATATTGTGAATATGGTGAAGAAGATTATATCAACTGTAAACATTGTGGAGAACCTAGGAGTAGAAAATAATGTATTTTCTTATTCTACCTCCACTACAAAATGGAATTATAAAAGAAATTTATAGTGTAGATGAACTAAAATTTCAGGTATCTACATATGGGGAATTTCGTGATGGTGATTTAGAAAGAATTTTCAATGAAAGACAAAGAAATGTGGACAGTCGTGTATTTAGTAATGACGATAAAGATGTAATGATTTATAGACTTCTAAAGAGAGAAGTAAAAAATACTCAACTAAATATCTGCAAAATCTGTGCAGATGAAGGTGAAACTAGATATATTCCTGATGGAAGTATTTGTGATATGCATATTATGGAAAAATATGATCTATATCAATATACTACTTATGATACGGCAGATTGTTGGGGAATGTATGAATTACTCCCAGCAGATGAAGTTATTAAAGTCTTGAGAAAATTGGAGGAGAATAATGACTGAAAAATGTGAAATGTGTTTGGAAAATGATTCTGAAATGGACTTTAATTATGCACTACCATTACCACATAAATTTACACCAGAAGTTAGTGACAACCCTAATCTTTTTAGTGCAAAGATTTGTCTGGATTGTTTTGGCTCTGTAATTAGTGATGTAGAGATTGTGGTAGTAATTGGTAGTAAAAGAAGAAGGAACTTGTTACATATGCAAAGTGCATTAGAATCACTGAAACTACTTAAGCGGATAGGGGGTATTCAGGAGGAAGGGAGAATAAATAATGCCTAAATCTTACATAAATGCTGTCCATATTGTTGCCAAACTTTTAGCTGAATCAAGTTATAACTATGGTATGAGTGGAGGAATGGGGTGGTATGAAGAGGCAAATCCAGAAGAAATTTTAGCAAAAATTTACAACATGTCTATTAAGAAAGTAAGACGGCAGATCAAAAATAGAAAAGAAATATATCTGAAAAGACTATGGAATAGGAGAAATAGATAATGAACCCAATAATTGCGTGTATTCTTGTCGTTACAGGCTTTTCAGCACTTAGTACTTTGTATGTATTGGGGACAAAATTGCTCGGCATACTAGAGGGTAAATGATGAAAATACTAGGAGAACAATTTGGTGTAGAATTTATTGATAGGGGTGATGGACATATTATGATACAATTACTTTCAGAAGATGATGAACATTGGCACAATATAGGAACTTCATTTTCTTCTTTCTGGATATATGATTTGATTGAAGTTTTAGATAATGCGAAAACGTATTTAGAAACTAAACCAAAAGACCCCAGTGGTTTTGGGAGAATATTTAAAAAGGAGAAAATAAAATGAGTTGGAGAGAGGACGAACTTAATAAACTAAAGCTCGCTAAGAATATTTTAGAACTGCCATTTGGTAACGGCAATATTTATTTTGAGGTTACAAGATTATCTGAGGATATTGATTTCCAAAAAAGACTCATCGCTGAAACAATATTTAAATTACTACTTCTATATCCTAATCTATTAACAGAATTTCTTTTTAATAGACTTTTTGAGGATAGTGTAATAAAATTTAAGCTTGAAAGAGAGAAAATAAAATGAACATTTACCTAATTAGAATTGAATGGGAAGATAATGGTCACGTTAATTCAGAAGTAATTCTTACCAAACAAAAATCTATGGAATCAGCCACCAAATGGGTGATTATTAAATTTGAGAGAGAAAGTGGTGGTAGAAAAAACTACCGAATAACTTGGGCTGAGGATATCAGCAAACAATTATTAGAAAGATATGGAGTAACAATTTATACACATGGTCCCTTTGGATTACATGATCCATTTTGTTCCAGTAATAGGGGGAAAACATAATGTATCAAGGATATGATGGACAGAGAATTGGTCTACAAGCTGAATGGTTAATTGAGTTTATTAAAATGCACAGCATAAATCATCCAGAAGCAAAGTTTAAAATTGGGAATGAAGTTATATATAGCAATCTTGATATTGTACACAAGCCAATCGTGTGTAAAATCTTAGCAGTAAATGTTCAAGATAAAGATCAAGTTGAGTTTATTAAATCACATAATAAAAACCATCCAGAAGCAAAGTTTAAAATCGGGGTTGAATATGCTATAAGTAATGTATATGCTAATTTGGTGTATGAAGAAGAACTAACAAAAAGGAGAAAATAACATGGCAGAGCGTAATCTAAATAGTATTGTTACTCTAAAAGACAACAAATTTGAGCAAATTGTCAGGGATAGATTTAAAGAAATATTGGGTATAACTGATTGTAGTTATTTATGGATTTCTCAGTCATTTCTTGTTGAGCTTAGTGATAATGAGATTATTATAGTAAAAACTTGGTTTGAAGTACAGTCTATTAATGATAATAAAGTTAGAAGGCAAATTGTTGACACAGTATTAAAGGGTGCTACCGAAGAATATCTTGAAGGAAAACATTTAACATCAGATAATGAATTAGCTTGTTTAGATCATTGCATGTATGACGCTGGAGTAAATTGCATATATTGTGAGAGATTTCCTAACACAGAGTTTGCAAAAAAAACTGGAGGAAAACATGGACAATAGTTATCTGTACTTAACGATAGGATTTTTTGTTGGAATGATATTCTGTGTAATTTTTGTAGTTGATGTGTCAATACAATATCACAAAAAGAAAACTAATATTGATGATCTAATGATTGGCATATTGATAGGAATATTAGTGGGTATGGTGGTAGGAGTGTCTTGGCCCATTTCTTTACCTATTTTAGTAGCCTTTTATGTCACATATATTTGGGTGAATGCATAATGAAAATTCCTATAGAAATAAAAGAATGTAAAAAATGGATAAAAAGATGGGATGATTTAGATAAATCTTTAGAAGAACTTACAATCAGAGCTTATAAAAATAAATATAAATGGGCATATTTACTTGGCAATGTTGTCCACGATGGTAGACAGAATCAACATAAATTAAAACTCGCTTTAGGTAAAGATTATGATGATGTTGTTAGGCATAAAATATGGGGCACTTTTTCTCACTTTGTAGTATTCGCTGAATATATATTAGATAAGGAGAAATAAAATGGACGGACAAACTGTAAACGATGTTGCACAAATGGTATTAGATTTTATCCGTGAAATAGGTGCTGCTTTTATGGACACCGGATTTAGGATTGCACTTCAACGAGTACAATTTCTTGGTTTTAAAAGTATTATAATAGCTGGAATATTTCTTGTTATAAGTATTGTTGCATGGAAATTGGGAAAGAAATGGTGGACATATGGTAAAAATAAGCCCGATGATTTAGATTATGAAGAGGCGGAAATGTTTCGATTTGCTGGAGGATTTCTTTATACTCTTTCCGTAGCCGTTTGGATTGGAATTGTTGTTGAGATACTTAAAGCACTTGACTACTTTCTAAATCCAGAATGGAATGCAATAATGTTGATTATGAATCTTATAGGAGGATAATAAGATGAAAAAACCAATACAAAATTTTGAGACAAATGAATTAACTATGGATGAGTTCCTCAAATTAGTGTTGGAAAATGGACTGGATTATAATGTAGAATGGGATGAAAGCAAATATATTATTACTCTAAATAATATCAACAAACAGATTAAGATAGTTGATAGATTCCTTGGAGTTAATAGGAGGATAATATGACGAGACAATTACTTGCCCTATTATCAAGAGCAAAAGAGATGATGAAGAATGTTCCAGCCGTAAAGAAATATGCTTTTATACAAGCAGTGAAACAATGTGGGTGGTGTAATGCCTATGATGAAGATTTGGGTCCACAACCCTTTATTCATAAGGATGATTGTGAACTACAAATTTGGCTTAATGATGTTGAAGAATTACTAGTAATTGAATATTTAGTAAATATTAGAAAAGATATCGAGGGACATGAACATACTTGGATTGATGGACCCGATGGTCTTAAATATCATTGTATTATTTGTGGTATTTCTAAGTGTGATGATTATGGAAGTTATTCTACCTGTGAAAGTTGGATGATAAGACTATTTATTGATATGATTAAACGTTCTGATAATAATGCTAATTATTTTGAGGCATTAGCTGAACAATGGAATAAGTTTTCAGAAAGGAAATTAAAATGAATTTATATGTAATTCTTATTGATAGGCGGAATGCCTATTTAGTAAAAGACTTATCTATAGAGGAAGCTGTAAAAAGAATTATTAATCAAGTAGGGGTAACAGAATCTATTAAGATAATGTCCATAAATGATGCTATGAAACTTACTGACTTTAATGTATTGCAAATTCATTCCTGCGAAATAGGGTGTTTTACCTTATATGATTAGTTTGTAAACTAAAGGGAGATAAATATGGATGGAAAAGTATTATTTAAAGAAGTACAGGCTTTTTTGAACGATAAAAAACCCGAATTAGATGCTCTCATAATTGATACTGATAAGTTTATAAGGGATACCTGTAAAGATTTAGACATACCAATTTGGGAGAAAAAGGGTAGCGGTGAAACCCACACCGAAGAATATTTAATTATTAGGGGATATTTAGAATATAGACTCACTGGAGAAATACAGCACAGAATGGTATTCATTAGTTTTGGTGTAGATATAGCAGATTAGTTTACAAACAAATTCTGTTACCTAAATCATTATTGCTAACTTTAGCCCCGATAAATTCAGAATACTACAATCCGATAAAGTTTCCGTTACCTAAACAATCATTGCAAACTTTATTGACCCAAATCTTACGATCAAACTGAACTTTATATCCTATATTGTTTGGTTGGGTCGTAAGATTTCATTTTATTTTGTTGGAAATACTGGGTCTACTATGCACCATTGGTTACAATACACTCTGATGGTTGCGGTACCTCCCCAAAATATGCACTTGGAACCAGCTTCGCTGGTTCGTTCATTTGTTTTGTCGTACCGGCTTGAGTGTAGTGGGACCTGAAAGCCTGGTTCCGTACTAAAAGGGTCGCCGCACCGGCACCGTTGGTCCTGGTGAGTAGTTCATGTAGTTGGTTCAAGGTATGAAGTTATCCTTGACTGGTGCCGAACCACATGAGACAATGGAGTTGAGAAGGAGCGTCAATCGGGTACGGTACCGAACCACGCTCTTTCTTTCGTGCTGTGGTCTGGGTCAATCATAAAGGAGATTGAACCATGGGAAAAACTATAAATCAAGAGACAGCAGAGGCGGCCCAAGAATTGGTGCGACAACCGATTTTTATTATCAACACCGCACCGTTCGATAGGGATGCCGAACCCGATGCGAAGTATCCGCACCGAGGGAATACGGCTTGGTTAATCTTGATTCCTGCCTTACAGATATGTTTTGAGGCCCAGACATCAGAGGGAGACCCAATATGTGGGTTCTTCGAGGACGACAACGCAAAGGCACTAGCGGTTAGGGTCTATGATCGTTGCCGGTCCGATTTGAAGTTGTTGACTAAGTACCGAGAGAATTCGGCTTGGCCCGACAATTTTGGTCCCGGACATAAACTTATGCAACGATTCATCACAGTCCAACCGTTCGTACCCGCCTAATAGTAGAGTCCAGACCATAGCATATCGTACCGATAGCTGGTATAGTAAGGGAGATAATAACGATGAGCCAGCCATATATGCGTGTGAGATTCAGGATATTTAGTACCAGAGACTTTGAAAAGATAGTGAAACGTCGGTCCTATCACAAGTGTTTAGGGTCAAAGAAACGTATTCGGGGCATGATGAAAGCAATGCAAATCGAACCCAACTTAACGAAGGAGTAGTATCATGGCAGGAGAACGCAAAGCTATCTCGTTGGATGCACCACGAACATTGTCCCAAGAGCCTCTGTACAACATGGACAGCACGGTACGGCAGCAGTTTAATCGGGTCACTTTACACGATGAAACAGGCAAGGAGATTGCCGTTGTTGTGGCCCAAGATAAGAAGAACGAGTCAAAGATTGGTGCGGCAAACGGTGATTTCCTTTGTGGTCTAATCATGGGTGCGGTTGGTGGACGTGGGGACGCACCCGGAGGCGCAGCAATTTGGACCGCTGCAAACTCAACCAAGATGAATCATCTATCCGGTTATACCATAGTTGCGGTGCCAAAGGCTAGGGGTGGAACGTTAGAGGCTTTGGTGTCGGATTGGACCGCAATCTGCAAAACACGTGCCAAGTTGTTGAGTCAATCTCTTGAAAAGCACCCGCTACCCAAGAGAGCACGTAGTACCAAGATTGAGGACGATATCGAGGACATAGAAGTTTGGTTGTAATCAGCGAATTCGCACCACGTTCGCTCGTTCTTCACTCTTGGAGGTGCAATGAACCCAAATAAGCGAATCCGAGTCGGTGGTCTACTACGTTGTTGCATGAACACCGTTGAAACCACCGATATCAAGAAGGCACCTAAGGAAGGTGATACATTGAAATGTAGATATTGTTCGGACCAGATGATTTGGAGAGACGGTGCTTGGGAATGGGTTAGACCAGAGAAAGGAGGTTGAACCATGTCTTTCATAATAATACCGGATGGTGGTGGAATAAAGGGTGGTAAACCCGAAAGGCACCAAACCTATCTGGACGCATCAAATGTGGCAGAGCGTAAAGCAATAGAGCAACCTGGAACCAGATTTGAGATATTCGCTACTGTTGCAACCGTACACGTACCTATTCCGAATCCGGTGTGGAATGTAGATAATTACATGCCAGAAGGGATTAAGTAGTACCAGATTTTGCTCACTTACTAATAGGTTGAACCGAGCAGAGAGGAGTATGAGCCAATGATCATATAATGACCCAATGGTGTGAGAAACCGTAAGACATGAGATAAGACATGAGATAAGAATGTACCAGGTAAGGCAAAGGGAGTACCTGCACAGTCGATCAAAAAAGGCTACATCAGGTACTCCCTTTTATCATATACAAGGAGAGTGAATCATGCAAGAAAGTACCGACATAATAAAATATATCATTACTGCTGGGTGCGGAGGGGTAGTAATGCTCACAGGCTTGATTGTCGGGTTTATTCTGGGAGTAATGAGAAGCATGAACCATGACCCCCTTTGGAAAGCTACATTGAGAAGGAGGGAACCATGAATATCATTCTGGAAGATATAAAAGATAGATTGCACCTATTCTACCTTGATATACAGATATTGGGGTGGAATCTGAGAATATCATTTCTCAAGTACCAATTGACTAGATTAGACTCAGCAAAGGCTATGGCGGACCACAGGTTAACTACTCTCTACCTTAAGGGGTTGAACCATGAATAACGCATTGGCTATCAAAGATGAAAAAAGACCAGCATATGTGGTATGTCCCAATTGTGGTCATAAGTACTACGGTTTCTGGTCCGTAAAGTTGGATTTGGTTACAGTAGAATGTTCTGCTAATTCAGGTTGTAGAAAGACATTTACTACCAGATTGAGGAGAAGGAACCATGGATAGTGTATTTGAAAGTTTAGTTGATGTCATAGGGGGTGAGACTGAAACAAGTACCATCACTATAAAGATGATAATTCCAATAGCCACAATGCGCCAAGGTGTGGTAGCTGCAAGTAGATTAATTAAAAAGGACCAAGAATCAGAGTTCCTATCCTTTGTAGTGAATAGAACCGGTTTTCTCAACATGAAGTTGATAGATTTCGATGTGGAACCATGAATAACCTTACACTTACACTGCATTCACAGGAACCAGAATTAGGTGAGATCATATCAGATGCGTCATCTAATCCTATCATTAAGGTGGAAATGGAACCGTATTATGCCCCTGTACCAGTGTGGAAGGCTAGTTTCGAGTTTAATGGTCGTACCTATCGTTTATATGCAAGAGGGGTTGTAAACGAGGAACCAGATCAAGAGTTGATAGAGATATACGAGAAGTACGCACTAGATGATGAAGCGAATGTACCTATTGACTTCTACAGAGACTATCTTGGTGAGATTGATGGAATACTCAATAGAGGCACCAAACCATCTGGCAAGTATACACAGGCTATGCAGATACATAGGCTGGTGCAGGCAGTAGCGAATTTTGAAGATGAACCAGAACATGACTGGCACCAACATGAAGTGAGTGAACCCGAAAAATGCCAATGTGTGAAGTTGTGTGCGGATTGTTTTCGGGTAGTAGAATGAACCTAATGATTGAGCATAAGGGTATATATGTAAGCGTGATCGAATATGGGGTACAAAACTACCCTAGGCCTGAAATGGCCCATGACCCAAAAACTGGTACGGGTGGCTGGAGATTCATGCGAATAGAGTATTGGCATAAGGATGAACCATACGCTTTCCTTGAGCACCATGTATGGATGCCACCAGGAGTTGGTTCAGGTACATTAGAAGATTGGATGAATGAAAGGATAAAGGAGTTGAATGAACCATGAATAAGGAGGTTATACCATGTATCGTTTCAAATGTAGTATTTGTCAGAAGAAGATGGATATGCAAATAAGTACCAAAACTCTGAATGATGAGCGATTTTGTGAGAAGTGTGGAGGTAAGCTGGTGCGTATACGTACTCCCTTTCGTATTCGTATCAAGAGTAGAAGGGTGGAACCATGAAATGGCTGAAGAACCGAATAAAGGATTGGATATTGGGATTAGTGGTTGGTGAATTATGTATTGGTGCTCATTGTGGTCTATGTGGCGCTTGGATGGAACATGAACTGACGTACCGTTATTGGGCTGTATCCATATGTGATAAATGTATTAGTACCTACAGTGATCAAGAATGAACCAAACTAAACAACGGAGGCTGCATACACTGGGCCTCCTTTTTATTTACCTATACATGTACCAATTACTGATACTCATTGCTACAATCATTGTATATATACCAGGGTACATATAAGGCACCATTTTGTATGCACAAGCACACTTAATTCAACTTTTCGAACCAAAAGTTATCGGTTTGCACTTTTATGGCGTGTATATACCAATTATGGGCAATTATGCACCAAAACTCTTTTTTTAGGGTCTCATGTGGTCCTGGTACCTCTTTATATGACAATGTATAGCGTACCTGTTACCCTTATGTGTACCAAAGTGGATAGGGTACGTCCAAATAGTACTTGGGTCAGCATGGTATGGGTACCCAAACCCTTTTAGTCCCGAACCACCCAAGCAGGTACGATTATCATGGTCATGGTACTCTAGTACCTAGATATCAATACCACGGTGCTGGTACTAAGGTACCTAGATATCGAAACCATGGTAGTGGTACCCATATCATCACTTAAAGTGACTATAATTGGTGTCGGTACCCGGACTAAAAGGGGGTTGGTACCCGTACTACTGAACATGTGGTACCTTGGTTCCGTACCTTTCCTTTTAAGCACGTTTCACACCCAGGGTACCGTACCATAGCCTGGTATGATCATAGCGGTACTAGGTAGGAAGACCCTATTGACTGGTACTGTACCCTATGGTAGAATTAGATATGAGACAAGCCACCGGTACGCTACCAAGATTAGGAGGTACGACGTGAAAAAGAAGGTATTTGGAATCAAGGATACTGGTACATCCTTCATCACTGGAATTGTCTTTCTCCCGTCTTGGGACGATGTGAATGCTATCATCGCCAAGATGTACACACTGGGTCTTATTCGAGACCTGGTGCCTGAGGTTCAAGTGAGTGTCATACTTGCACATCGGGGTGCTATGACAATGACGGTGCCATTGATCCTTGAGCGTGCTGATATGAAAAACTATCGTACAAAGGCACCATTTGAGGTACAGGCTATGCTCTGGGTACTAGCCTGCTTTTGGTATAGGCGTGGAGGGGGACCACATCCTGCACCACCGAAGAAGAAACGCTATGCTAGACGTGGTGCATTACTGGAGTTCCGGTGCCCATTCTGTCTTACACCCTACAAGCCCCATCCACGCTGGAAGAACCGACAATCTATCCTTAGACGATATGGCTATTGGATGGTTAAGCATGGGGTACAATGTGAGAAACTACTATATCTTGATCGGA
>SDBV01001232.1_pt1 | contig 38436 bp, 35 predicted proteins | sample 2277081 | NCBI WGS metagenome assembly SDBV01 (sample SAMN10402039, study PRJNA504765) | marine sediment metagenome | isolation source: marine sediment core GS10_PC15, 223 cmbsf | place: Arctic Ocean: Southern Knipovich Ridge | collected 2010 | reverse complement strand
GGACACTCAACATCGCGGACCCTAACCGGCCGTCGCCCTACAATGGTGGACCCACTGTCAGTGACCGACCAGAAGACTCGAATCCTTGCACGCTGACTCCACGCTAATTCCTGTCACGGGGTGTCCCCGTTTCGACGATCCATTCGTGAGCGATGGGCACAGATCTTGACGGCCGGCGCGACACTCTCGAAACCACCAGCCAAGACGGGCATCGGCAACCGGCTCCACTACGCCGTAACCGACGCCGTGGCGATGACATACCGCAACCTCATCAAGTACGTTCGGCTGCCGCAGCTGCTCTTGTTTTCAACAATACAGCCGGTAATGTTCATCCTGTTGTTCAACTACGTGTTCGGCGGGGCGCTGAGCGGGACCACAGGCCAGCCGGGCGGCGACTACATCCAGTTTCTATTGCCCGGCATCTGGGCGCAGACGGTTGTCTTCGGCTCGACGCAGACCGGCGTCGGCCTCGCCGACGACCTCAACAAGGGAGTGGTCGACCGCTTCAGGTCGCTCCCGATGGCACGTTCGGCGGTGCTCGCGGGCCGCACTATTGCTGACACCATCCGCAACGCGTTCGTCGTCGCTTTGATGCTCGCTGTCGGCGTAGCTCTCGGATTTCGGTTCCTCTCAAGCTGGCCGGCCGCGATCGGGGCACTCGCAATGGCCGTCTTGTTAGGCCTGACCTTTTCGTGGATCCAGGCATTCTTCGGCCTGATGTTGCGCGATCCCGAGACCGTCCAAGTCGCGGGATTCGTGTGGGTATTTCCTCTCACGTTCGCCTCATCGGCGTTCGTCCCGACGGAATCGATGCCCGGCTGGTTGCAGGCGTTCGCGAACAATCAGCCCGTGAGCAAGGCGATCGATGCGATCCGAGCGCTGGCCCTCGGCGGCCCGACTGCGAACGACGTGTGGATTGCCCTCGCCTGGTTGATCGGGATCCTCATCGTCTTCGTCCCACTCACTGTCGCCCGCTACCGCCGACTCAGCTGATCGTCTCGGCAAGCGCCCCGCGGACAAGGTCTGCTGAGAATTCAGCGAAGGCTTCGGTCGCGTTCGGAGGCCGCACCCGAACCACAGTTCCCCCGGCAGATCGAACCCGTTCAGCGAGTTGCACGTCGAGTTCGACGAGCGTCTCGAGGTGGTCTTGCACGAACGAGATCGGGGCTACGAGAAAATGGCGGCGTCCCGCTGCGAGGAGTTCATCAACATGGTCGACGAGTTCAGGTTCGAGCCACCGGACCGGTCCGGAGCGGCTCTGGTAAGCCACCTCCCACGCGTCGAAGCCTGCGGCGGTCGCGAGCAGCTCTGCCTGCCGCTCCACTTCGACGGGATATGGATCTCCGGCGTCGACGAACTTCGCAGGAATCGAGTGGGCGCTGAAAAGCAACGTCGGTTCGTCGGCGCAGCGTTGCGCCATTGACCGGATTCGCTCGCCGACGAGTTCTATGTATGCCGGATGAGCCCCGAATGGCTCGACCGTAGCGATTTCGAGATCGAGCGCACCCGGCACCGACTCGACGGCGGCGTCGAACTCGTTGCGCACCGAACCCACCGTTGTAACCGAATACTGCGGATATTGTGGAAACGTCACGACACGATCGACACCGGCAGCAACGACATCGGCGAGCGCGTCCGAGATGTACGGCGCGTAGTAGCGCAGCCCAAGGTGCACCGTGAACCCCGCTCCGAGAGCAGATTCGAGCTGCATGGCCTGCGCCGATATGTAACCGATGAGCGGCGAGCCGCCGCCCATGTAGCCGTAGAGCAGAGCGACTTTCGGCGCCCGACGTTTCGCGATGAAACGAGCGAAGCGTCGCTGAACCCCGCTGCCACCGGGAAGCCGAATGATCTCCCGATCGCGGAAAATGTTCTGGAGAAAGGTTCCGACACCTTGTCTGGAGTCGGCCGCGCCGTGATTGAGCAAGACAACCGCGGTCGTCATCACGCTTCCAAGAAGTGGTTGATCGCCGCGGCAAGCGCCGTCGACTCCTCAAGGGGAACCGAATGACCAGAGCCGGCAATGTCGACGAATTCCGCTCCGTAGAACTCGGCGGCCCGCTCGAGCTGCCGAACGTCGAGGATCTCGTCGTCGTGGCCGGCGATGACCAGTGTCGGAGCGGACGCGACCGGTGGTTGGCGCTCATCTGAGTCGCGAAAGAGGCGCGCAAGCGCGACGCTGCCGGTGGCGTCGGCAGCATCGAAGCGCCGACGTGCGACCAATGCCGCTCCGGGATATCTCTGAAAGTACGACAGGGCAAAGAGCTGAGGGAACAGGTCGTCGGGATCGAGATCGACCTGACCGACGAGCCCGCTGTTTACGTGGATCGGATCCGACGCGACGTGTATCAGCCGCATCACGGCATCGGGTCGCTCCGCTTGAATGCGCCCCGCTATAGCGCCGCCGATGCCGTGCCCGACGAATGACGCAGGCAACGCCCCGAAATCGTCGAGGACGTCTGACAGGTCGCCAACGAGATCCTCGATCGTGGCGCCGGGCTCAACCGGAGCAGACTCGCCGTGGCCGGGCAGGTCGACCACTACGCATCGCCAGTCCCGTGCGAGCACGTCGACGACGTCTTGCCACGCTTCGTTCGTCGCGAATAGATCATGTATCAACACGATCGGACGCCCCGCTCCGATTTCGACGACATGATGAGTGGTCGTCGCTTCGGCGGGCGGCATACCGGCGTTGACGTCCACGGCGGAAGTTCGGTCCGCGGAAGTTCGGTCCGCGGAAGTTCGGTCCGCGGAAGTTCGGTCGTCGAAAGCTGGCCCGGCAGGAATTGGGTCGGTTTGCACTCCCGGAAGTGTATGCGTGGTTCAGGGAACGAACGACTTGATCGTCGGCGCCCAGAGGTCTTCTTCGCCTGTGCCGACGACGGGCAGATAGAACTCGACTCGATCGACGCTGCCTTCGTACTTGGCGCGCAGCGCGTCGGCGAGGCCGTCGAAGTCGGATCGGACCGCGAACAGGTCGACCATCTCTGGGTCGACGAGATCGGCCATCTCTGCGTTGCGACCTTCGCGCATGAGGCGCTGGAGATCTGGTTGGATATCGATGTCGTGCAGCTCGAATACGCGCTTGTACGCCGGTGTAGAGCCGTAGAACGCTATCTGGCTCTTGACCACAGCTTCGTAGTTCGCCTGCCTTTGACGGTCGCCGGTGATCGTAAATGCCTTCGTCGCGTATTCGAAGTTGGACTCGGACCGGTTGACTTTGGCGAGTCCCTCACGCACGTTGGGCTTGACGACCTCCTCGATGTAACGCGTCGTATGAAACGGATGGATGTGGATTCCGTCACACACCTCACCCGCCATCCGGCACATCCACGGTCCGACCGCGGCAACGAAGATCTTCGGGTGCGCAAATCCGGTTGGGCCTGGATTGAAGAACGGGTTCATGTAGTCGTGGGTATAGAACTCGCCGCGAAACTCGAGTTCGTGTTCACCGTCGAAAGTCTCCCAGATGTGGCGGATGGCAAGGATCATCTCGCGCAATCTCGGGCCGGGGTGGTCGTAGTCAACCGAGAAACGCCGCTCGTTGTGCTTACGGATCTGAGTGCCGAGACCCAAGATGAATCGTCCCTCGGACGCCTTCTGCAAGTCCCAGGCCGTCATTGCATGCACCATCGGCGAGCGTGGAAAGGCAACGGCAATCGCCGTACCCAACTCGATCCGATCTGTGTCGGCAATGGCGGTCGCTATCGGCAAAAACGGCGTCGATGCCGCTTCGGCCGACCACATCCCAGCAAAGCCCATATCTTGGGCTTTGCGCGCGGCCTCAGTCGCTTCGGTCAGGCCCGCAACCATCAGTGACGTGTCGATCTTCATTGGATCCCCGGTTGACTCAGACGGTGGGAGGAACCGGTGGTGGTGGAGGATGAGGCGCAGCGCCCGGCACTGAAGCATCGATGCCGCTGCCCGACGCCCGATAGAAGGCAGCGACCGTGCAGGCAAACCATGCGAAGATGATCAGACGGACGATCGCATAGATGAGGTATCCGATGAATGGAATGGCGCTGATGAACGACACGATGATCGAGACGACGAGCGCCGCAAGACCAAGCAACATCAACAAGATCGTTCCGCCGGGCTCTCTCATCGCGAGCGAGCCGCTCCCCATGAATGGGCCACGCCGCCCGTCGGATGCAAGAAACGGCACGTAGAGCAAGAAGAAGATTGCGATGATGCCGGGAATGATCAGCAGGGCAAAACCCACGATGATGCAGATTCCGACGAGGATGACCCATCCGGCGAAAGCCCAGAGGGTCTTGAGCGTGCGTTCGTTCACTTCGGAGAACGAGATCGTCTCGCCGTCTACGCCGGTCAGACTGATTCGGGTGTAGTAGGCATTTGCGACGATGGTTATGAGAAACACGATTATTCCGAGGGCAACGCTCGCCAGCGCTGCGAAACCGTATGCGGCGGTCGAGCCGCCGCCCAGCGGACCATCGAGCAGCGTGACCTCGTCGAAGACGAGGCCCATTAACACGAGAAGGATCAGCCATTCGATGACCGCCGCGACAATGGCGACGATGATGAAGTCGGAGAAGCGCCCCTGAAAAGCCTGCCACCCCCTGCTCAATGCGTCGCCAACCATTGGCTTTTGGTCGTTCATCTCATTCCCCTCGGCCGGACGTCGGTCCGGCGCGATTAGCTGATCGTGGCATGATTCTAACTGCGCCAGCATAGCCGGTCGTGGCCCAAGTCCGATGTCAAACGAGCGACGAACGAACGTTTCACCAGTCGACGGTGTCGCAACCGCGGTGGCTTTCCGGCTCGACTTGGAGAGTCGCATGGCCGATGCCGTAGTCGCTCTCCAACAACTCGCGGGCCCGGTCGAGCACGGCGTGGCCGGAGGCGTTGTCGTCGATCATGAGATGGACCGTCAAGACCTCCATGTCGGATGTGAGCGTCCAGACATGAAGGTCATGGACGTCGACGACGCCGTCGACCGCGGCGAGCTTGTCGTGCACGTCGTCCATGTCGATGTGTGCGGGAGCAGTCTGCAACAGCACACGCAGCGCCTTGCGCCCAAGGATGAACGCGCGGGGAATGATGAATGCTGCGATCGCTATCCCGAATATCGCGTCGATCTGCGTCCATCCTGTCGCCATGATGACGATCGCGCCGATGATCACGGCGATCGATCCGAGTGTGTCGGCGACGACTTCGAGATATGCCCCTTCGATGTTGAGACTGTCCTTGGCGCCCGGGCGCAAGAGAGCGAAGGCGATGAGGTTCACGACCAATCCGATCGACGCGACAACCAGCAGCGGAGTCGTCGCGATCTCGACCGGCGCCCGAAGGCGGTCGATCGCTTCTATCACGACGTAGATCGCGACTCCGACGAGCAACAGGGTGTTGGCCAACGCCGCGAGTATTTCGAGCCGGTACAGCCCGAACGTACGGTGCCGGTTCTTCGTCGGCCGATCGGCAATCTGGATTGCGATGAGCGCCATGCCAAGGCCGATCACGTCGGTGAACATGTGCCCGGCGTCTGAAAGCAACGCGAGCGACCGAGTGGCGAGACCCCCAATCACTTCCACGACAAAAAACGAGGCCACTAGAAGCAGAGCGACGAGCAAGCGCCACTTGTGGCGGGACCCAGCCCGAACTAGCGCAGAAGTGTGATCGTGAGCGTGTCCTTCAGTCATCCGAATCCGACCACATCGGCAATGTCGTCTTCGACGAGAGCGTACGCGCCCAGGGCGCGTGCCGGGTCATCGACCGGCCCGTCTATCGCCGACCATGACCATCACCACGGCGACCACTCCGAGGCCGATGACAACGAAGCCGATGACGCTCAGGGTCGATGCGAAGATGAAGACGAACGCGTCGTCGACGATCGTTTCAAGAGCAGACTGAGATGCGTCTTTGATCTGGCTGAGGCCGGACTCGGGTGTGGTGGTGCCGAGCAGCCTCTCGAGAATACGGATGTCGGTCTCCGCCAGCACAATGCCGATCTTGTCTACCGCGCCGGAGAGCCGACTCAACGTGAGCGCGTGGAACAGAGCGGCCGCTCCGGCAACGCCAAAAGCTGCCCCGAGCTTCTTCACCATCCCGTTCAGACTCATGACGCGCCCGATCTCGTCCTTCGCGGCCGCGTTCAAGATCAAAGTGCGAGTGGCTATTGAAATGAGCGAATATCCGACGCCATTGATGAGCAGCGCCGGAAAGATGATGGTCCAATAGGATCTGCCTGGGTCGATGGCGGAGAGCACAAGCATCGACGCCCCGGTAAGCGCGACACCGAGAGCGATCGGGATCACGGCCCCGATCTTGTCGACGAGAACGCCGAGCGCGTAGCTGAGCGATATACCGGCGAACGCCCCGGGCGCGACCATGACACCCGCCTGAAGCGCCGAATGGTCCTCGATGGCTTGGAGGTAGATCAAGAGGTAGAAAAACATTCCGAAAAACGCAGCGGTCGTGAGGGATGCCGCGAGGAGCGCGCCGGTGACCGAGGGATTCTCGAGCTGTTCGAACGGGATCATCGGCTCGGTCCGCCTCCGCTCGTAGGTGACGAACACAACGCCCACGCCGAACCCAATCACGGCGAGCGCAACCGGCCAGATCGACGAAGCAAGAGCTCCTGCACGGCTCACCGCCTGAAGGACCAGGATGATTGCTACGCCGAACAGGACGGTGCCCACCAGATCGAGTCTGCCGACAGCGCTTTCCTGCCTCACTGTCTCGCGGCTCGACGTCTCGCGCCGCGATACGTCGGCGGCAGCCAACATGAGCGCCGTACCGGCAATGACGACGGGGATCGTGAGGAAGAAGATCCACCGCCAACCGAGAGCCGTCGTGACCGCACCACCGAGCACCGAACCAAGAACCGAGAAGACGGCAATCCCACTCCCAACGATGCCGACAGCGCGCCCTCGGCGCTGTGGACCGAACTGGGCAGCGATCAACGTGTACGCGGCCGGGCCGAGACACGCCGCCGACAACCCCTGCAGCGCACGGGCGGCGATAAGCCAATCGACGAAAGGAGCCACGCCGCAGAGCACGGCCGCGGCCACGTATCCGACCGCTCCCCAGGTCCAGACCCGCCTCGGTCCGTAGACGTCGACAAGACGCCCGGCCGGAACGGTGAAGATCGCAAAGGCCGCCGGGTAGATGCTCACTACGAGCTGGATAACCGAGATTCGGCCACCCAGATCCGCACGGATGTCGGGGATCGCTACGTTGACGACGGTAACGTCGATCGACACCGCAGCCGAGACCAGCAAGATCGCTACCAAGAGCATAGCGCGCCTGCGACGAGGCGGGCGTCGCTGCGAGTCGGCGACCGCGCCGCGCGACCAATGACGAAGCAGATGAGTCGGATGTCGCGCCGACGGCCATTCATAGAGCATTTCTCAATACTGTCAAAACCGCGCGATCCACACCACCGTTCACCTCTGCGCCGCCATCGGCTCATTCACCGACGGCTCCTCACGTTTAGGGTGCCCTAACATCTTGACTCGGGGCAACCTAATCTCTACAATTCGGCCGTTCTGAGGTGTCTCCCGATAGGAAATCGCAATGCGTGGTATTCGAAAATACGGATTGGTCACGGTCGCTCTCGTAACCGCCGCGTCACTGTTGCTCGCTGCGTGTTCCGGGTCTACGGGAGCAGGCGAACTCACCGTCTATTCCGGGCGCAATCAGGAACTGGTCGGGCCACTTCTCGACCAATTCAGCGCCCAGACCGGAATCGAACTCAACGTCCGCTACGGCGGCTCGTCGGAGTTGGCAGCGCTGTTGCTCCAAGAAGGCGACAAGACGCCGGCCGACGTGTTCCTCTCCCAAGATGCCGGCGCCGTCGGATCCGTCGCACTCGAAGGCGCCCTCCAAGCGTTGCCGTCGAGCGCTACGGATCGCGTCGAACAACGATTCGTCGGGCCGAACTCCGAATGGATGGGAGTGACGGGCCGCGCACGCGTCATCATCTACAACACCGATGACGTCGCCGAGGCAGACTTGCCGACGAGCGTGTTCGACCTCACGAAGCCGGAATGGAAAGACAAGGTCGGAATCGCTCCGTCCAACGCGTCGTTCCAGGCCTTCGTGTCGGCAATGCGACTCGAAGTCGGCGACAACAAGACGAAATCGTGGCTCGAAGCGATGAAAGCGAATGGATCGAAAACGTACGCCAAGAACACCCCGATCGTCGAAGCGACGGCACGCGGCGAAATCGAAGCCGGGCTCGTAAACAGTTACTACCTGCCCCGCATCGAAGACGAACGAGGTCCGCTACCGGCGAAAAACCTCTTCCTCAAAGACGGTGACCCTGGGGCGTTGATAAACGTCTCCGCAGTCGGAATCTTGAAAGGCGCCGAGGACGGCGATGCCGCCCAACGATTCGTCGAGTTCCTCCTCTCTGATACCTCGCAGACCTATTTCACCGAAAAGACCTTCGAGTATGCGCTGGTCACGGGCATCGCCCCGCCCGCCGGAAACCCGCCCCTGGCCGAAGTCGAAGGCACCAGCACCGACCTGACCTCACTCGGCAAGGAGCTGCCGAGCACCGTGGCAATGCTCGAGGAGGTCGGGCTGCTCTGAAAGCGACCGCGGCAACCCCGGTCGGGGTTCCCGAACCACGAACTCGGATTGCCGGGCTCGTTCACCGCCAACGGATTCATCCGGCGCTGAGCGTCCCGGCCATCCTGGTCGCGACCGGCGCCGTGGCGCCCGTCATCGTGATCATCGCCAAATCGATCTCAGAGGGATCGGTTACGATTGAAACGATCTGGTCGCAGCGCACGCTGTGGCTTGCCGCCCGCAGCATCGGCCTCTCAGTCTCGGTCACGGTGGCGACCGTCGCGATTGCCGTTCCACTCGCGATCGTGTTGACTCGAACGAATATCCCGGGTCGACGTGTCCTCGCCGTACTGCTCAACCTACCGGTCGTGATTCCGTCTTTTCTCGGCGCTTTTGCGTTCCTCACGGTGCTCGGCCCACGCGGAATCCTCCAGGATCTCCTCGAGCCGCTCGGAGTGTCGCGCCTTGCGGACATGTCCGGTTTTGTCGGTGCGTTTGTCGTGCTCACGTTGTTCAGCTACCCGTATGTGCTTCTCCCGACGATGGCAGCGCTACGCGGCGTCGACCCGAGTACCGAGGACGCGGCTCGCAGCCTCGGCCGTTCGCAGGCGAGAACACTGTGGACCGTCACGCTCAGCCAGACACGCCCGGCGATCGGCGCCGGGAGCCTCCTCGTGGCGTTGTACGTCCTGTCGGACTTCGGGGCGGTGTCGATCATGCGGTTCGACTCGTTCACACGCGTAATCTTCACCCAGATCAATTCGTTCACCAGCGCAGCGGCCGCGCCGCTTTCGCTTATTCTCGTCGCGATCGCCCTCGCAGCAGTCTTCATCTACTCACGAACCCGTGGACCTCTGCGCCTCGATACGCCGTCTCGGGGCGGCGGCCGGCCACCGCGGATCATCCGGCTCGGTCGGAGCCGTTTCTTCGTGGCTGTCGGCTGTTGGATCGTGATCGCGCTGGCAATCGGCGTCACCGTGTTCGTGCTGGTTTGGTGGTCGGCAACGGGGCTCGCCCGCCAAAATGCGTTGCCTGCCGGATTGTTGAAGGCGACCTGGCATTCGCTGTCTGTTTCGGGGTTCGCTGCGTTGCTCACGATGACCGCGGCGCTGCCGGTCGGACTCGTGATAGTTCGGCACCCAGGGCGACTCGCCACGGCGGTCGAAAACGCCGTTTGGTCGTCACACGCAATCCCCGGTCTCGTAATCGCACTCGCATTCGTGATCGTGTTCATCGGCTATTTCACGGTGCTCTATCAGACGCTGTTTCTACTGGTCGTAGCTTACGCACTCATTTTCTTGCCACAGGGATTGACCGGCGCCCAGGCTGCAATCAGCCAGCTCAACCCCAGCCTCGAAGAGGCATCACGCAGCCTCGGTCGAAACTGGCCCTCGACGATGTTCGCCGTCACACTGCCGCTACTGTCGCGGGGCCTGTTCGCCGGTGGAGTCCTGGTCTTCTTGAACGTGATGAAAGAACTGCCCGCCACATTGTTGCTTCGTCCGATCGGCTACGAAACACTATCGACCCGCGTTTGGTCCGCTGCAATCGATGGCTTCAACACAAAGGCGGGAATCTCCGGCCTCGTCCTACTCTTGGCCGCCTCGGTGCCGATGGCACTCGTGTTCACGAAGGAATGGCGCAGTGTCACGCAATGAGGAGCGAATCCGCATGGAGGCCGTCACCAAGCGCTTCGGCGATGTGTTGGCGGTCGATGATGCTTCGTTTTCGGCGAACGAAAGCGAAATCATCGCCCTGCTAGGCCCGAGCGGATGCGGCAAGACAACGACGTTGCGCATGATCGCGGGCTTCGAGCGCCCCGACGCGGGGCGCATCGCCGTGAGCGGACGATGCGTCGACGACGCCGGCGTCTCGGTGCCTCCCGAACTGCGCCGCGTCGGCGTCGTGTTCCAGGACTACGCGCTCTTCCCGCATCTCGACGTACGGAGGAACGTCGGGTTCGGTTTGAGTCGGGAACACCGCAAGACCGGGCGCGTAGCCGAATTGCTCGAGATGGTCGGGTTGAGTGGATTCGAGAACCGCCGACCGGCCGAACTCTCGGGCGGCCAACAACAACGCGTAGCGATTGCTCGCGCCCTCGCCCCCGAACCCGATGTGATCCTGCTCGACGAACCGTTCTCGAACCTCGACCAGTCGCTGCGCCAACGGGTCCGGGCCGATGTCGAGGCGATCTTGCGGGGCGCCGGCGTCGCAACCGTCTTCGTCACACATTCCCAGGACGAGGCCCTGTCGATGGCCGATCGTGTTTGCGTGATGCGTGAGGGACGGATCGTCCAGACTGCAACGCCCGACGACCTCTACCGCCGGCCGGCAACGCCGTTCGTCGCCGAGTTCATCACCGAGGCGACGATCATGGACGCGACACTCGACCGCGACGGATTGTCGACGCCGTTCGGACACATCCGATCCCCTATCGCGCCCACCCAGCCCGACACGCCCGACGAGGTGCGCGTCGCCGTTCGCCCCGAAGCGGTCTCAGTCCGCGTCGAACCGGAATCACCGCTCGTTGTAAGCGATCGCGAGTACTACGGGCACGACCAAGTGCTCACGATCACAGGCGAGTCGAACACCACCGTTCGTTGCCGCCTCCCCGCCGGCGTAGAGATATACCCCGGTACCCGCGTGGCAGTCACGATCGAGATAAACGAGGGCGACCTCTTCTGGGATCAGCCGCCGCAGTGAGAACCACCGCGCCGAGATGTCATGGGTTCTTCGGGTATGCACGGACGACGCATGACATCTCGCGAGCTGGGCAGCATAAATCATGACATCTCCGCCGGGCCGCGGGAGACCCGCTGGTCAAAAGAGCGACGCTTGCGCCCAGACCGTCGCTGCTGATGGCGCCGCAGAAGGGGACCTGTCGTAGGGCTCGAGACCCATCCGAGCGCGAATCGGCGCCCAAGAGAGTCGGTGAATCTCGCACGGGCCGTGCTCATCGAGCGCGTCGACATGCGCCGGGGCCGGATACCCCTTGTTCGACGCAAAGTCGAACTCCAGAAACCGCCCCGACTCGACGACCATCGCCCGATCGCGTGTCACCTTTGCAAGCACCGACGCTGCCGCGACGGAATAGCAACGCATGTCGGCCTTCACGACACACTTGGTTTTGACGACACCGGCGAGAAAATCGACCTCGCCGTCGAAAATGACCTGGTCGGGGAAGAGTCCAAAATCGGCCGCGAGAGCGTCGAGGGACCGCATCGCGGCGAGACGCAGCGCGCTCGTCATGCCGAGTTCGTCGATTTCGGTCGGGACGCAATGGCCAACCCCAAACGCGACACGAGTCCTGAGACGAACGGCCACCTCCTCGCGCTCATCGGGTCTGAGGAGCTTCGAATCTCGCACACCCTTGGTCGGCATTTTCTCGTCCCAAACGACGATCCCGACCGAAACGGGGCCGGCCCACGCCCCGCGCCCGACCTCGTCGACGCCGGCGACGCAGCGCCGACCTTCGCTCACGAACCTTCGTTCTATCCGACTCGTCGGACGCGTCACTTTGTGGGGCGTCGGCATGAAGGCGACGATAGTGCACAACGACTCGCCGGCGCATCAACCCGTCCGGTGCCGGTAGCAGTAGGCTGACCCTCGTGCATGTAGGTCAGAGAATCGAAGTCCGAAGCCAGTTCGACCGTTCTTGGGGCGAGGGCTTCGAACTCGTCGAGATCTTCGGCGACGACCACACGCCGGATGCTAGGTATCGCGTGAAACGGCTGTCCGACGAAATGGTGTTACCCACGACGTTCACACGCGAAAATGTAAGGCGCGAACGTCGGCGCGGGATGTGGTGGCACTAGATACGTCGTCCCGCACGAAAGCCTTGACCTCTCGAATCAGACCTGAGATTCGCCAGCGCGGCGGATAGACTCAACGAATTCGTCGACCGGCACCGCCGGCAGCGTCACGGTCTTGAGTGTTCCCCGCGCGCCGAGCTGAACAGCCACGTTTGCGACCGTCTCGATGTCGGGCGCCTCTAACACGGTGAGAAAATCGTACTGGCCAAGCAACGCATATTGCGTTACGACGGTCGCTCCCATCTTCGCGACTTCGTCGTTGACTGCTTTGATTCTCTCGGGGCGGCTCCGCAACGTCTCCATGCCGTCGGGCCCGAGTGTCGAGAGCATGATAAACGTGGGCAATTCGATTCCTCCGCGTCAGACGATGCTGTCATCGTACCGGTCGCGCCGCTCCTCCATGCGAATCTCAAGATTCTTCGGCAAGAATTCCTCGAGTTCGGCGCGAACAGATCAGCAGGACTGAAAACACATGATGCCGACGGTCGTCGTCCAGACGCCGATACGAGGCTCGTACAGGAATGCAATAAGCGTCGTCTTGTCTTCCAGGATCATCTCAGGCGTGAGGATCGAGCGACCGCTTCGTGTCACGCAATCCGATATCGGCGACAGCACCGTCCAATACGTCTGACCCTTGTACACCGACTTCTTCATCGAAACGGACGGGGCATTGCAGAGGTCGAGTTCAGCGTTGATCCATTCCCAATCCACGCGCGGCACTTCAGCACCCCTGCCACCTACGACAAAGCCAATGTTCTTCTTGTCGTGCGTTACGACCATGGATATCCAGGCATCCTCGGTTTCGAGGCCTGATGTGGCAATTCGGGGCGATACCTGTTGAGTCCAATCGGGCATTTGCGAACCGGCGTCAGTGAACAACGCTGTATCAGTCGCCACGACCGTGCCGCTCCGAGGGGAATCGAGCGTCGCGGTGAGTCTCGTGCCCGAGCCGAGCAACGTGTCCGGCGTGACGGGTGACCCGCCGTCCCAGGTGCACGCGCTGATCGGTGTCTGAATCGCCCAGTAGGGCCCACCCGAGTAGTGGTAGGGATCGAGCGTGAGGATAGGCGACTTGCAAATCGCCCCGGTTGTGTCGTCGTTCCACTGCCAACGCAGATCAGGCGCCGAAGTCGGAACCTTGCCCCCAGCGACGATCAACCCGACGTAGTCCGAGTGTTCCGATACGACGATCGTCGTCCAGAGACCGTCATAGCTCGCGGGATCGAGTTTGCCTCCGGTGTCGGCTTGTTTTTGGTTCTTTTTGAGCCAGGGCGGCGACGCTCCCTCTTTCGCAATCGCTTCGAAAAACTCTTCCACGCCTTTTGGCGTTGTCTCACTGGTGACAGCCACGTCTGTAGTCGCATCACCGCGATCGGATGGCGAGGCGCACGATGCCGCAACTAGTGCAACAAACACCAACACAACTATTCCGGCTCTCGCTCTCATATGGTCGCCCCTATTGCGGTGTAGGTCTGCATTGTCCGGGCGCTCGCCGTGCCGACAGCTCAAAGCCCCGACCGAGCATATCCGCTAGGTGTTGGTCAAGTTTCACAACTGACCAGGGCGCACCACCGAAGACCCATCGTCATGAGCGGGTAGCCGGTAGGCGGCCGCCGGACCGCATTCGAGATCAAATGCGGGTCAATGCTCGTCGAGACGCTGTTTCAGTTCGTTGGCATTGATGGCGTAGGCGACCGTCGCGGAGTCGACGTAGGCGCGGACCTCCACGATCTTGTCGCAGGCGAATAGGCAAACCAGCAGTAGTCGTTATCGAACGGTACGCCACGAGAATCGGTCGCGACGCTATGCAGCTCCACAATCGCCGTGTCGCCGTCCACGTACACGTGATCAACGACCAGACGCGTGTCGCCCACGATGATCTTGCCCAGACGACCAAACGTGTGCTCGAAAAACTCGTCTCGCGAACGGTAGGTACCTGCGAGCGGGTGAACACCCTCGACCGTCCACTTAACGTCGCCAGCAACGTGATCTGCGAACGCGTCCACTTCGCCATCGGCGAGGTGCGCGAACACGCTGCGCACAAACTCGGCATTTATCGACATCCGGCATCTCCAGCTTGTTCGGGATCTCGGCTCCAACCGCAGTGAGCCTACCCCCGGAACGTCCGACCAGGACGACGATCATCTTGTCGGATCTGGTGCGTCACAGTGGCGTGGGTCGATGGCTAGATCTATCCGGGTTGTCGCGCCAATTCCAACGATGTGCCAGCTCAGGTCCAGACACAGCGCCGATTCGCCGAACTCTACGATGACTGGTTCGGGCGCGCCCATGGCCTGTCATACACGACGTTGCACAACGCCGACGAAGCCCGCTACGTCGTTCAGGAATCATTCCTGACAGCATGGCGCAGGCTCGATACCTTGCGTGATCCTGACAGCTTTGGGTCATGGCTACTCCAGATCACGCTCAACGAGGTGCTTGGCCGGATGAGGCGGAGTAGCCGGGTCGGTCTCTACAGCGATGATCGCCTCGAACGCGAGACGTCGACATCCACCGAAGACGACATTCGCAACGCAGTCGATCAAAGACTGTTCCGAATCCGGAACAAACCGGGCGACGCAATTCGAGCCCGTGTCGTCTACCGCCACGGAGACCCAGTCTGTGATGACCTTTCGTCGCCGCTGTCGCGCAACCAAGTCGATCGTTTCAACGAAACGTGTTTTCAGGTGGTCAAGCGGCACATTCGAGACTGCGACGTGTGCACTGAGTACTCGAAGACGCGGCTGACTCCGGCCGCGTCGGTCGCGGCCGGCCTGCGGGCCTGGTCGCCGAGTCGGTGGTAGCCGGAGACACCAATGCCGTCGGCGCACCGCAGGTCGCTGTGCCGGATACTGAACAGACTGGTGTCGACAGTCTCGAAGCCGGCGGCTCAACGATCACGATCTCGCAAGCGCTGTGCCCAGCTTCGCCGCCGAGCGAGAACGAACTGCTCTTCCAAGGCGACGTACCGCCCGGCTGCCTCGATCCACCACCAAAAGAGAATGCGCCCTACTACGAGTGTGTGGTCGTCAGGCGGAGCCTACGTGCCCTGACGCAGTTTCGCTGAGTGGCCTCGCGTTGGGTAGGAACGTGTCGCCGAGCTGTTCGCGGAGTTGCTCGGGGGGCTGTGGCCGGGCGAGCAAGTAGCCCTGTCCGAGGTCGCAGCCCAGCAGACGAAGTCGATCGTACTGGGTGTACGTCTCGATACCTTCTGCTACGACGGTGAGGTCGAGTCGATGCGCGAAGTGGATGAGGCCGTCGATGATCGCGTCGTCGGTGCCGTTCAAGCCGAGCCCTCCGATGAAGGCACGTTCGATCTTGAGCTGGTCGATGGGGAAGCGCTGCAAATAGACGAGCGTCGAATAGGCGGTGCCGAAATCGTCGACCGCGACATGAATCCCCCCCAGACTCTTGAGCTGGTCGACCGTGTCGATGGCAGCCTCCATGTCGCGCATCATGGTCGTTTCGGTGAGTTCGAGGCACAGCAGTGATGGATCGAGGCCGCTATCGTCTAGCGCGTCGCCTACCGTTCGCAGGATGTCGGGTTCGGCGAGCTGGCGGGCGGAGAGGTTCACCTGTACGGTGAGTCGGCTCTCGGGTCCGAGAGTCTCGTTCCACTCTTTGACCTGTCGGCAGGCACGCCGTAGCACCCACTCGCCGATCTCGACGATGAGGCCCGACTCTTCGGCCACGCCTATGAATTCGGCAGCCGGGATCTGGCTACCGTCCTCGTCGGCGAGGCGCAGGAGCGCTTCGACACCGACCGCACGGCCCGAGGCGAGATCGACGATCGGTTGGTAATACACCGAGAACCTGTCCTCGGTGATTGCGTCTTTGAGTGCACTCTCTACGGCCAAGTACCGCTGTGGTCTCACGAGTAGGTCCTCGGTGAAGAACTCGCAGCGGGCTCGCCCGGCGTCCTTGGCGGCATACATGGCCGCGTCGGCGGCGCTGACCACGTCCTCGACGCAAGCCTTCGGATTCGACTCCCGCACGATCCCGATGCTGGCCGACACCACCAACTCACGGCCGTCGACCTCGATGGGGTCGTCCAGAGAGTGCAGGAACCGCTGGCCGATAACTTGGGCGTCGGCGTCGGCGTCGATATCCTCGCAGAGCACAGTGAACTCGTCGCCACCAAAGCGGGCGACGGTGTCTACCGTTCGCGCCACCGCCGTGAAGCGTCGGCTCACCTCGACCAGGAGCCGGTCGCCCATGTCGTGACCGAACGTATCGTTGACATACTTGAAACGGTCGAGATCGATGAACAGGACACACACACCGCCCGAAACGCGCTCGAGGCGCAGGAGCGCCTTTGTGAGGCGGTCAGTGAAGAGGATCCTGCTCGGCAACCCGGTAAGCGAATCCCGATTGGCCAGGAAGTCGAGCCTGCGGTTAGCTGCTGCCAGATGCGTCTCGGTGTCTCGGCGTGCGATGGCCATCTCGGAGAATGTGCGGGCCAGCTCGCCTATCTCGTCGCTCGAGTCGGCATCGGGCAGTCTCGAGAAGTCCCCGGCAGCCACGTCGCGAGCGGCGGCAGTCACCGCAGTCACGGGCACGACGATCCAGCGGCGCCCGAAGAAGACACCACCGAAGATGACCAACCCCAAGCCGCCCACAGCGACCAAAACCACCATCACCGCGGCGCTACGTACCTGTGAGGCAAACTTCCGAGTGCTCGAGACGGTTTCGGCGTCCAGCGCATCCGACAAACCGACGAGCGCCTCCAAGTAGGGCGCATCGTCTATCTTGACGGCCGTATCGATCTCCTCAACCGTACGGCCCTGTGCCGCAAGCTCCTCGATCGTGAACGCCGCGTCGCGATACTCGTTGACCATGGCTGCAACCTGGTCGAGATCTGCTTGCTCGCTCGCGGTCAGCCGACCCGCCGATCGGTAGGAGTCGACAGCCGCGACGACCTCGTCAGTCTTCACCATGAGGGTCTCGAGGTACCTGTCTTGCGCTTGCAACTCCGCCTTGTCGATGCGAAGCAGATAGTTCTTGAAGTTGTGGATCGTGCCGCCGTATCCCATCGACGCTCGCACGTCGAGCAAATACGTGTGCTTTTCCTCCACTTGCTTGTTGAACGCGGCCCAGCTCGAATTGATCGATACCAAGTTCCAAATCGCCACGCCGCCGACCGCACCCAGCGCGACTGCCGAAACACAGACGAGCAAGCCCATCTTGGCCATTATGCCCCGGCGCATGCAACCGATCCCTTCAACAACGCGTCTGTGGAGACGATGGCGTCCTCACACGCTGCGACGCCCGCCACGACAACGAACAACAGGCCCACGAGTATCAACACTCTCCAGCGCAACTTGCACTCAACCCCGTCGATCTCACCCCGTATGCCCGCGCGCCACACTGCCATGTCCATCGGCATGGAGAGCCCGCCGCATTAGCCGCACAACCGCGTCCCGATGCGCCTGTCACCGATCGGCCGCGGGTTTCCAGCGCCCCGCCGTGTACTTCTCCAACACTGTCGAGCCAAGCGGGAGCCCCATCCCGACATCGCTGTCGCGCCACGAATACATCGTGTGTCGACGGCCACCGAGATCCTCTTTGGGATATTCGATCAACACGCTGCCGTCCCGCAGACCGGCAGACTCGTCAGCCGTCTTGCGAGCGTCGTCACGACTCTCCCACTCCGACAGACGTGGTTCGTCGTAGGCGTCTTCGGGCCATCCGGCGTCGTCGTAGTCGTTCATTGGTTCACTTTCGCGATATTCGAAGCTTCGCTCGCGTCGGGCGCACTATCGAACCATGCGTCGAGCATCTCTTCGGCAAGGTGCGGCGTCGTCGAGCGCATGCTCAGCGCCAAGACGTTTGCATCATTCCAACGCCTTGCGCCCCGCGCCGTTTCGGCATCGACACACAAAGCGGCGCGCACACCGCGTACCTTGTTTGCCGCTATCGACACACCGGTGCCCGTCCAACACAAACACACACCACAATCGGCCGCGCCGGAAGCGACCAACTCGCCGACCCGAATGCCGATGTCGGCCCATTCGATCGGATCTTGCGCAAGCGGACCAACCAACACGGCATCGTGGCCACGCCGCGCCAGATCGGCGACAACGGCGTCGGGGAGCACGCCGGTCTCGTCTGCACCTACAGCGATACGCATGTCCCTAGGCTAGGCGGATGAGCGGGAAGCCAATGATCGTGCATATCGTTCCGCACACGCATTGGGACCGCGAGTGGTACGAATCGTTTCAGGGCTTTCGGATGCGCCTGATCGACATGTTCGACGAGTTGCTGGACATCCTCGACGATGATCCGTCGTACCGGTTCATGCTCGACGGCCAAACGGCGATGATCGACGACTACCTGGCGATCCGCCCGGAGCGACTCGACGACATCGAACGACATGCCCGCTCTAAACGTCTCGATGTCGGCCCTTGGACGGCGCTCGCCGACGAGTTTCTCGTCTCGGGCGAAACACTCGTACGGAACCTCCAGGCGGGAATCGAACGGTCACGGGAAATCTCGGAACCGATGCCGATCGGCTACCTGCCGGACATGTTCGGACATACCGCACAGATGCCGCAGATCTTGCGCCTCGCCGGATTCGACCGGGCTGTTCTGTGGCGGGGGGTGCCGTCGACCGTCGACCGAACGTTCTTCACGTGGCAGGGTCTCGACGGATCGACTGTCGAGGTCGCCTACTTGTGCAGCTCGTATTCGAACGGATCGTCCCTGCCCGCCGATCCGGCCGCGCTCGTCGAACGTATCGAGGCGCTCGCCGTCGAACAAGAACCGTTCGAGCCAGGCGACCATCTGCTCGTCATGAACGGGGACGACCATTGCCGCCCCGACGGCCACCTGCCAGACACCATCGCTCGAGCAAATGCGATCCAAGATCGCTTCGAAATGCGCTTGTCGAGCCTCGACGAGTATTTCGAAACGGCGTCCAATCCCGACGCCACGCCGCAACCGACGGTTACCGGTGAGCTGCGCAGCGGCGCCCGCGCCAACGTCTTGATGGGTGTGACGTCGACGCGTGTCGACCTCAAGCGCCTCCAAAGCCAAGCAGAGAGAATGCTCGAGCGCTACGCCGAGCCTCTTTTGGTAGTCGCAGGTGCGCGTGCGCCCAAACGGCTTGTCGACACGGCGTGGAACCGCCTCATCCTGAACTCTGCACACGATTCGGTCTGTTCGTGTTCGTCGGACGAGACGATGCTCGCTGTCGAAAACCGCTACACCGAAGCGCTTACGATCGCGACCGGCGTCGCAACATCGGCGCTCGAAGAACTCGCCGCAAAGATCGGCGACGAGCGTGTTCGGGACGATACCGAAGGCTTCGTAATCTGGAATCCGACGCCGGCGCCTCGTTCAGAGATCATCGAAGTCACCGTGCAGTGTCCGAACGAAGACTCGATCGTGCTGGCCGGATCGGACGGAACTCCACTACAGACGGCCGAACTCGAACGGGCCGACACATCGCCGTTCGACACAATCTGTGACAACTCAGAGACAAAACGAATGCTCGTGAGAACGCCTCACGTCCCTCCGCTCGGTTGGGACACGATTGCGCCTGAGCCGTCAACCGCCAAGATGCATCGAGACCCGGCCGGCAACGTCGAAACGTCGGCTCGGTCCATCTCCAACGAGCTCATCCGTGTCGACGTGGCCGACATCGGGCTCTTCGACATGACACATCTGAGTTCTGGTGTCACCGCCGAGCGGCTCGGCCGCCTGGTCGACGGCGGCGATGCGGGCGACACATACAACTACTCGCCACCCGCCCGCGACCTGATCGTGACAGGGCTCGAATCGGTCGACATCGACGTGACACAAGACACGCCGTTGCGGGGGGCAATCAAGATTCGACGCGTGTTGCATATACCCCGCGAACTCACGCGAGACGAGACATCTCGCTCGATGTCGCTGACCAAGCTCACCGTAGACATGACTCTGCGACTCGACGCCGGAAGCGACATCGTTGAAGTCCTTGTCGAATTCGTCAACAACGCCCGAGATCACCGACTCAGAATCGAATTGCCGTGTCCACGGGCTGCCGGCCACAGCGTCGCCGACGTCGCATTCGGTGCAGTCGCACGCGACCTCGACGTCGAAGGCAGCGATCAGGAGTTGCCACTTCCGACGTGGCCGGCGAAACGCTTCGTCGACGCCGGCGGCATGGCGACACTGCTCGATCAGACCATCGAGTACGAATTGATCGATGACGGGCGCGTGCTCGCTCTCACACTTGTGCGTGCAACGGGCTTCATCGCCCGATCGTCGCCCGCCATGAGACCGAACCCGGCCGGTCCACCGCTGCCGGTGAGCCACGCCCAATGTCTTGGACGACAGCATTTCCGATTCGGAATTCTCTTGCACGGACAGTCGACCGAGGACGTGATGGCCGACGTGACACAGGCGGCGGACGCATTTGCGCATCCGGTGATGATCACCGAAGTGCGCAACGCGCACGGCGCGTGGCCGAACATGTGCGAAATGTTTCGATTCGATGACACGCAACCGCTCATGTCGTCACTCTCGCGGACCACGGAAGGCATTGAATTTCGTTTTACAAATCTCGGCGTCGGAGATGCAGAGTCGGGCATTGCACTGTCAGATCAGGCATCTGAGCTGCTACTACTCGACGACCAAGGGCAACAGGTCGACCTATCGGGCCGATCATCGGCCGAGCGCAGAAAGTGGCAAACCGCGCGTGCTCCGTGGGAAATTGCTACGATCCAATGGCGGACCAAGACATGACTTCTTCTCGCTATGTCGTAGACGTTGGCGACATGTTCATGGTCCGTTGAAGGGCCGCCGGACAACCACTAGGGGGTTTTGATGCGCGTCGACGCGGTGATAACGGCGTCAAATCATTCCAACACCATCGCGGATGTCGCAAAAGTCGTGGCTTGCGCCCCAAGTATCACCCAAACAATCATTGTCGACGCCGGCTCCACCGACGACACAGCAGCTCGAGCTGCATCGGTGCCGGCCACGAGAGTCATCAAAGTCGAAGTCGGCCACTCGCTCGGCACATATGCCCTGATCGGCGCAAGCGCAGCCTCCGGCGCCGACGCTATCGCTTTTCTCGATGCCGACCTCACCGGTCTCACCCAAGCCCACGTCGAAACATTGACCTGGGCCGTCCGAAGCGGTGACGTAGGAATGGCATGTGGCCTCTTCGATCGTGGCCCGTTCGTGAACCCGATCTTCTTACGTCTGCTCCCAATCGTCGGCACGCAACGAATCGTGCGACGCGACGTCTTCGACGCCTTAGACCCCGAGAATGTAAAGGCTTCGAGCCTCGAAGCAGCTCTGAACTCGTTGTGTGCGGGCCTGCGCATCCCGACTCACTCGGTCGTGCTCCCGCAACTCCGCTACGAGGTCGACCTACTCCGCGGGCGCCCGCCACTCGGATTGTTCCGTGAACACATCGACATGACACGGCAGCTACTCGCCTACGCATCGTACATGGTTAGCCACCGACGTCCGCAGCCGACAACACGACAGATCGCAGCCACCGTCGAAGCTGCATAATCATTGCCGACTTGGAGTTCCGCGCGACCTCCAAGGCCGGACGAATCACCGGTCGAATCGAGCGACGCCGGTTTCGTCTGTCGTCTGCCAATCGGCGGCGAGGCCGGGCGCTGTCAAGACGGGCGTTTCGGCGCCCCAGACCCCTCTCCACGCCAAAACGGCGGTGTCGCCGTCCCAACGGAGATCGATGTCGATCGCGCCGTACGGCGTCATCGCTCCTGTGACTGTGAGATCGTGGCCTGTCCACGCGTCGGGAACCACGCTACACAATGCCAATCCATCGTTCGTCTCACGCACACACATGTCGCGTAGTAAAGAAGTGACTGCGGCAAATGCCCATGCGTCGTCGCCCGGGCCGAAACAGCCGAGACCCGATATCGGGTGAATTGCCGAAGGCCACGTCAACGTCGGCGACGCCAAGCCGAGTAGCGCCGAAGTGATATCCCAAGCCCGCACGTCGGCGTCGGTTGCAAAAGCGCCGGCGAGGATCGTTGCAGGCAGCACCGACCACCCGTCGTGGGCTATCTGGTGGAAATATCGTCCGTTGTCGACGAATCGTTCGAAGAGCAGATCCCTAGTTGCGCGAACCCGTTCATCGTCGGCCGCAAGGACACGAAGCGGGTAACATGCCGCGAGTGATCCGATCATGCCGGCATCGATACCTCGCCCCGGCCCAGCAGTTAGAAGATCGCGACCAATGGCGGCGGTCGAGCGGTCGAGCTCTGCGTGGACGAGTGCGAGAAGTCGGCGGATGCTCTTCGTCGCCGACTTCTCCGATGAGGCGTCGCCCCGGGCCTTCGCCAGCTCGCGAACATCGCTGAACGCTGCCATGACGAAGAACGTATCCCAGTAGTAAGCGTCGGGCGGGCCAAGCATCTGAGGCGCATTCGCGCGGGCATTCATGCCCGGAGCAGAACTCGACAGCGCGACCTCGGACTCGAGATCGGATACGAGGTACCACAGTTCGTCGATCACAGCCTCGTCATGGGTAAAACGCCAATGGTCACCGAGTGCCATAACCGATGCGCCGAGGGCGTCCCAGTAGACCTCGCGGGCAAACGTGAAACGCGAGAGACGTTGCGTCGCAGGCAGATCATCGAGAACGTCGGTGACGGTCGACTGCATGCCGAGCTGGCCGAGGGCTCGAAGCACAAACGTCGCAGCGGGAAACCCGGGACGGGTCTCGGCAGGCCGCGGCCTTCGGTCGATGTCGCCACGCCGGAACAGGAGCAGACGGTGCGGGGCTGCTTGCATGACACGTGTTGCGCGATCGTCCGGGAACTCGAACCGGGCAACGCCCCTGTCGTTGCTACCCCGTTCGTTGCCCTCGGATGCCTGGCGACGCCAACCTCGAGTTACGGCGTCAACGGGCGGAAATGACTCAGGTCGTTTCGACTGCGCCTGCGCCGCGACCGAAAGCAACGAACGGGGCGCCCTCGTCGGCAGCTCGATCCTCACCGACGAGCCCTGCTCGAGCGCGTACACGAAGGCTGCGTGTGCGAGCCCGGCCGCGTCGCTCACCGATTTCGACTCGTCGTCGCCGCCCGGGATCGAATCCATCCGAGCTGAGATGTCGCCGCCGTCGAACGTCGACATCTGGACATGAGCAGGCTCGCCATCGACCAACGCCGCGAATTTCTCGCCGTTCGTGTAGATGTTGGCGCCGTCGAAAGTGAGATTTGCGACAACCGTGATGCCATCGAGATTGTATGGCCGCAGCGCAAACGCAACGGCGACCGGCGCTTCCGTGTGATTCGACAGCTCTACAATCACCGACGGCGGATCGCCGGCCACGACGTACGCGGTGGCGCAGACGTAGCCGTCGCTGCTTGGGGCGCCGTCTCGGTCGTCGTGCATGACAGTGCGAACGACGGGTGTGCCATCGACGAGTGATTGCGACATTCGGGAATCGATGCTCGGAAAACGCCATCCTGACGCATCGCGTACCCACCAGTCGAGTGACGTCCCGCCAACCTGAGGCGTGACGAGCCCGTCGGGGTCGACCATCGCTGCCGTCGGCTCGTCGAGGGTCCCGAGACGCGTCCAGGTTCGTCCGGTCACGTTCGTCAACGATGGCGGATCCCCGGTATGCGTAAAACACGCGCTCGCCGGATCGATCTGTTGAGAGATCCACCGCGGCCAGATCCAGTCTGGGGCAAGCGCCACGACCGCCGCCGTGTGGAGCGCACGCACTTCGGCAACCGGCAGGTCACGAATCGCGTCCGCGCCGAAACGCGAACGCTCGAGCCCCCCGAGGTTCCCGAGTGCACGTGCGTGCGTATGTGAGTCGAGCGCACTCTGACGCAGCCGGAGAGGACTGCGCCTCAGTCCTCGAAGAAACGGTACGTCAACCATGGGACAGCGTCACCCGGCCTCGCTGTACATGGCATCGCGAGCCATGTCGAGAGCGACCTCGGGATCGGTGCCGTGGTCGACGTGAACGCGCCACTTTCCGCCCCGCTCGATCGGCCAATCGGGCGGCCCCCACCATGCGCCGTGCGCATCGGTCGGATACCTGCTGCGAGCATCGTCGACCAGTTCGACGATCTGGCGCATGATGTCGTTCGACGCCTCTACCGGGTCGCTACCAACATATGTCTTTGGTTCGCCGAACTCGATCACAATCGGGCGGCGGAATCCGAAGTTCCGCTTGTGGTACTTCGGCCACGAACGATGAGTTCCCCAAACCGCCGCAGGCACAACCGGGACTTTTGTGTCGACGGCGAGACGCCCGACACCGGAATGCGCACTCATTGGTACGAGAGTCAGCGAGATAGTCCCCTCTGGGAAGATACCGACAACGTCGCCCGCTTCGAGCGCCGCTCTTGCGTGTCGAAGCGAATCCCGGGCATGTGACGAGTCTCGGTCGACGGGAATCTGTCCGGCATTGCTCATGAACCATCTCATGAACTTTTTGTTGAACAGCTCGCTTTTCGACAGGTACTTCGGAAAGATCCCCGGCTTGTGCCTTCGGATCGTAACCGCCTGGATCATGATCGGGTCCATATACGACACATGGTTCGACGCGAGAATGAACGGACCCGACGGCAAGTTATCGACTCCAACGCTGTCAAAGCGGAAAAGAATGCGCATGATCGGCCCGAGTATCCACTCGACAATTTTCATGACCCAGTTAGACATGTCAGTACCATACAGTCTCGCTCATGCAGCAGAACTCACACCTCGCGCTCATCCCGCTAAAGCCATTCAACGAGGCAAAACAACGCCTGCGCGGCTCACTCGAGCCCGCCGAACGGGCCGACCTAGCTCGCTCGATGGCCTCGCACGTTGTAGGCACGGTCACAAGGATATTGCCGACGGCCGTGATCTCGCGTGACGAAACCGCGCTCGACCTTGCGACCGAATTGGGCGCCGTACCGTTGCGAGAAACACCGGCCATTCTCAATGCCGGTAACGACAGCCTCAACGCCGCGTTGGCGCACGGGGCGGCGTGGGCGAGTTCGCGCGGATACGCACAGTTGGTCATCATCGCCGGTGATCTTCCGTTGCTCACGGTCGACGACATCCATGCAATGATCGAATCTCCCCGGCCCGCATCGATCAAGATCGCAGGCGACACAGCAAGGACGGGCACGAACGCTCTCTGCATCGCTCCACCCGACTTGATCCGTTTTCGTTTCGGCACAGCTTCATTTGAAGCCCATACCCGCGAGGCGCGACGCGTCGACGCGCCGATCATTGAGGTCAAACGCCGCGGCCTTGCCGTCGACATCGACACCGGTGCAGATCTCGACCGTTTGGCCGTAGACCGACTCGAAGCGCGCAAATGACCGAAAACGGAGACCGACCCGCCGAAAAAGCCCACGTACCTGCGCGCGGGCCGGAGGTCATCGCCCTCGAGGGATCGGCGCCAACGACTGAGAACCGTCCTCCGCCCCGACGATGTCTCGTCATCGCCGCTCATTGCGACGATGCCGACTACTACGCGGGCGGAACGATCGCGAAATGGGCCGCCGTAGGAACGCATTGCACGATCCTCGTCGTGACCGACGGCTCGAAGGGTTCGTGGGGCCAACGCTCCTCGGATGAACTGCGCGCGTTGCGGCGTGAAGAGCAACTCGGCGCCGCCGCCAAGATCGGCGTCGCGTCCGTGGAGTTCGCCGACATAGAAGACGGCTTCTTGGCAGCGACACTCGATCTGCGCTACAAACTCACCGAGGTCATCCGACGACTCCGACCTGACATCGTTTTGTCACACGATCCGTGGAAACCGTATCGGTTGCATCCCGATCATCGCGCTTGCGGTTTCGCCGCGTCCGACGCGGTGTGCGCTGCGCGAGAACCACTCATGTATGCCGACATGGACGTCGGCGCACACCGCCCCGAAGCGATCTGGTTCTTCGAGACCGACGCCCCAAACCACGTCGAGGCGATCAGCTCGACGTTCGCGGCAAAATGCAACGCCCTGCTGTACCACGAGAGCCAATTCGAATCGACAATGGACATCAAAGGCCGTGACGACGAAAACGGAATCGCTGCATTTCGCTCCCGTATGCGCCAATGGGCAGCCGCCGTCGGCAAGCCACACGGCTTCGCCGAAGCCGAGGCCTTCCACGTGTTGGGCGCATGAAGAATTTGCTTCGGCCGGAACGCACTCCCGGCGGCATCACATCGCGAACCCGGGGCCTCACCCCGGCAGCCCGGGGACACCCCGGCAGCACCCCGGTGGGTGGAGCGAAGCGAAGGTTTTTGGGCGAAATTACTTTTTGCCTGAAACGATGTCTTTGAACGTCTGGCCAGGTTTGAACGCCGGTACCGTAGACGCCTTGATCTGGATCGTCGCACCCGTCTGAGGATTCCGACCCGTACGGGCGGCACGATTGCGCGCCTCCCACGTTCCGAAGCCCGGAAGTGTCACGCGCTCGCCCTTCTTCACCGAACGTTGTACGTTGTCAACGACGGCATCGAGAGCCGAGGCCGCCTGGGTACGGCTCAGTCCGGCGTCTTCGGCGATTGCATTGACCAGTTCCGACTTGTTCACGGGTGTCTCCTGACATTGTGATCAGTTGTGCTGGGCTTGGGGCGCTCGGCCTGCCCCGTCGTCGATGCGACGACCTCAATACCTTCGGCGCGTCGAAACTCATTTCTGAAACGACTTCACAGTCGAATCGAAGCGCAAACCGCAGTATACGAGGCAATCCGACATTTCACGCGGATCTTCACGCAGGTCGCTGCGGCTTTGCGGCACTTCTGCGTGGCCGGCGTCAGTCAGGCGAATCCGAGGTGCATGGATATCCGTCGAAAATCCGTGGCGCCAGGACGAGCCCCGTGGCGAGGACGAGGTACGCAACTCCGCCGATCCGATATGTCGCCGCGACGTTCAGGCGCGAAGCGAGCACCCCCCAACCGAGAGCGGCGAGGGGGAAAAGCCCGACGAAGGTCGTAAACAACAGCGACGTGACGCGACCACGTACAGCGTCGTCGATCCCAGTCTGGACCAGCGTGTTGAAACCGACCTGACCACCGCCGATATAGGCAATGCCGACGAACGCCACAACGATCATCGACGCAGCAAAGCTGGTTTGGGCGGACAAAACAATTACGGTGACGCCGATGCACGCGATCATGGCCGGGACAAACCATCGCATCCGAACCCAGGACACCGCCGTAGGTGCGATCAACGCCCCGACGGTCCCGCCGACTCCGAAGGCCGCGAACAGCGCACCTGCTCGCGACGCGTCGAGGCCGAGGTCGATCGTTGCAAACGCCGTGAGCAGCGAAATGACCTGAGCGACGAGAAGCGCCTGAGCGACCTTGACCAAGAGGAGCGTTCGCAGCCACGGATACCGACCGACGTAAGCAAAACCGGCCTTGATTGCTTCGACACCCCGTGGAGACCCCGGCAGCGCCCCCGGGGACGGTCTCGGTTTATCGTGGTCGTGTCGCATCCGATGCAGCGGGACGAGGATGCCGAGATACGAAAGAGCATCGAGCGCGAACGTCGCGGCAGGGCCTACGAACTGGAGAACGATCCCGCCGATCGTTGGGCCGACAACGCGTCCGACGTTGAACTGCATCGAATTGAGCGACACAGCGCTGTGCAGATCTTCTCGCGGCACGAGCGTCGGATAGAACGAGAACCACGTAGGTCCGTTGATGGCGATCGTGATCCCCAGCGCAAATGTGATCGCGTAGATGACCCCGACCGTGCCGAAGCCAACAACGAACATGAGCGCGAGTAGGCCGGACAGGGCCAGCTCCGTCCACTGGACGGCGATCAGGATCCGGCGCCGGTCGAACCGGTCCGCAATCGCCCCTCCGATCAGTCCGAGAAACAGCGACGGGACAAAGTTCAAGAACGACACGACCGAGACCGCGAACGCGCTCTCGGTCAACTCGGCGACGATGACACCGGCCGCGACCCAATGCAGCCACGTCCCGGCGGTCGAGACGAATGCTCCGGCCCAGAGCCAACGAAAGTACTTGTGGCGCAGCGCGCCAAATGTTCTGAGTACGTACCCGTACTCGCGGGGAGCGCGCGACGGATCGTCCATGAGCGCCCCCTACCGGATTTGAACCGGTGGCATCCGCCTTGAGAGGGCGGCGTCCTAGGCCGCTAGACCAAGGGGGCTTGGAGCACGCCCCAGCAGGGTATGTGCTCGTGGCTCGGGGGGGAGGACTTGAACCCCCAATGCGAGATCCAGAAACTCGAGTGTTGCCAATTACACCACCCCCGAACGGTGGCGCGAGCATAGCAACGCGGCCACCAGTCGGGTGAACGCCAATGTCGGACCGTGCGCGCACTGCGGACCAACGCGGCCCTAACATCGTCGCATGCAAGAGTGGTGGCGAGGATTCGGCGAACTCTATTTGAAGGGCCAAGAGATCGAGCGTCTCGATTCGCTCGCCGAGAGCGAAGCCGAAGCGGCATGGAAGCTCGCCGGCGCAGATCCGGGCGCTCGCATTGTCGACGCCCCTTGCGGTTTCGGGCGCCATGCCGTCAGACTCGGGGCATGGGGATTCGACGTCTGGGGTATCGACGTCGACGACATGTTGCTCGACGAAGCGAAAAAACGATCACACGAATCTGGACTCGCCATACGTCTCGATCGTGGCGATCTGCGTGACCTGCCCGTCCCGTCGGACTGGGCTGACGCCGTGATGAACTTGTCGAGTTCGATTGGGCTCTTCGCGTCCAATGACGACAACCAGGCGATCTTTGACGAAGCGCGGCGCGTGCTGCGCGACGGCGGCGCCTTCCTGATCGAGACGACACATAGAGACCGCGAAGTGCGGCGGTCGGGGCGCAAGTCGTGGGAACTGCGCAACGAGGGCATGCTCGCCGTGACGAGCCGCGAATTCGACCTAGTCGACGGACGGCTCGACTTCACCGTGACGATGATCGCCGAAGACGGCGCACGCACCCATTTGCGCCAGCGACCTCGCGTATACGCAATACCCGAATTGATCCGGGCACTGAGACGAGCAGGCTTCGCCGACGTCGAATGCTTCGGCGGCTGGCAGGGCGAGAAACCGTCGGTCGACGAACGCATAGTCGTAGTCGCCCACTGACCAAGATCGACCAAGCGAAGTGTCGTCGATCGCCCACGATTTTGGCGGACAATCTACGACAGTTCGTCTTTACTTTACCGGCCCACCAATTTCCGGGCAATGATCCAACGCTGGATCTGATTCGTGCCCTCATAGATCTGGAAGACTTTAGCGTCTCGCATGAGTCGCTCGACCGGGAAGTCTTTTACGTACCCGGCGCCACCGAACACCTGGACCGCGTCGATCGTAACGCGCATCGCTACGTCTGACGCGTAGGTCTTGGCGATCGAGGCCGCCGTGGTCGGATCGATGTCGTCGGGCGTCGGGTTGTCGAGCAGCGACGCCGCTCGGTGCACCATCGACCGCGCTGTTTCGACACCAATCTCCGCATCGGCAAGCATGAATTGCAGGCCCTGAAAATCGGCGATACGGCGCCCGAACGCCTTGCGCTCCTTCGCGTAGACGACTGCCGCGTCGAGCGCTGCCGCCGCAACACCGACTGCCTGCGCCCCGACGAGCGGCCTCGACCTGTCGAGGAACGCCATCGACGACACGAAGCCCCGGTCACATTCGCCGAGCAGCGCTCCACCCGGCACCCGGACGTCGTCGAGGATCAATTCGCCCGTCGGTGATCCGCGCAGGCCCATCTTGTCTTCGAACTTGCCCACCGACAGCCCGTCGGCGTCCGCGTCGACAAGAAACAAAGAGATCCCCTTTGCGCCGGCGTCGGGAGTCGTCTTGGCAAAGACGAGATATCCCGAAGCGATCCCAGCGCTCGAGATCCAGGTCTTGTGGCCCGATATGACCCAGTCGTCGCCGTCGCGTACCGCTCGCGTCGAGATCGCGGCGACATCGGATCCGGCGTGCGCCTCTGACTGGGCGAACGCGAGTATCGACTCGCCCGTTGCGGCGGCCGGAATCCATCGTTGCCTCTGCTCGTCGGTGCCGAGGAGATCGATGAGTAGTGCCGCCCCCGCGTTTACGACAAGAGTCACCGCAGTCGATGCGCACGCTCGTGCGACTTCTTCGACGGCAACGGCCCATGTGAGCAGGTCGGCGCCTTGCCCGCCATAGACCTCGGGCAATGCAAGGCCGGTGACGTCGGATTCGACGAGTGCGTTCCAACTCTCCCACGGAAACGAAGCCGTCGAGTCGGCCTTCGCCGCGTTCGGCTCGATCTTCGCGGCACACAGCGACCGAAGAGTCTTGCGATATTCGAGCTGGATGTCGTCGAGACGGAAGCTCACGGCGCGCCTTTCTGCTCACTCACCTAGCGTCCCGGCGGGGCCGACCGACCCTAGTCGCTCGCGGACTGCCGCCGGCTTCGGTTCGATCCAATCGTTGGGAACCGAGTTGGCCAACTCGACCGCACGACTCGCAGCATTCGAAAAACGGAGTCCGCTAATGCGGCGCGCTACCTGCGCCCCGACACCGGCCCAATCGCCCGGCACGTCTTCGAGGGCGCCAATCAGCAAATACGCGACCTCGAGGTCTTCGGCGATCGGGCCGCGGCCATACATCGAAGCGCGGCGCATCGCGATCGCGGCAGCCGCTGCATTCACATCTGCACGGTTCGCCCCGCCGGGCACGATTCGGCCTTGGAACTGCTTCGCCAACATGCCGACATATCCGGAATCGGGCCCGACAAATCCATACATGCGCAAATGCGGATCGTCGACGGTATCGGCCGGGCGGTCCGCGAACCATGCGGCGGGCGGCGGCAACTCGGCCTCGAGGAACTTCGAATCGCGATATTCGGGAACGAACGGTTCGGTCGACAAGGCTTCAACTCCGGTAATCTGTATTTGCGCCGCCTGTATTTGCACCGCTCGATCAGCCGCTTCGAGACTAGTTCTACCACCATGACCGAAAACCTCTACCCGACAACTTGGATATTCGAGGTGACAGACAGCGCCCCGCGCTTGATCGCGTCATGGCCGGCCGAACTCAAACGTAGCGCCGATCTCGATGCAGCGCTACGCGAAGCGGTGACGCGAGCTTGCTCAACGCGCACCCGCCAGTATGTCGAGATAGACGGCGACACCGACGGCGAACGCGTCGCCGTGACGGCGACACCGACAATCGGCCCACCGGGCGACTCACCGGGCGACTCACCGAACGGATCGTCGGACATGATCTCCCACGTCGTCTGCACCGTCACGCCGCGTCGCCCCCACCATACGGCGAGCGACCTCGACTCGGCCGTTCTGCTCACCGATGCCGCACCGTTGGGAATGGTGCGCACGGATGCGAACGGACTCGTCATCTACGCGAACGCCAAGTTCCGCGAGATCATCGGCCTGAGCGGTGACGAAGCGCTTGGCGACGTGTGGAACCGGGTCGGCGTGCATCCCGACGATGTCGAACTCATGATGACGAGATCGGCCGAGACAATCGGCCGCGGTCGCGATTTCTTCGGACGGTTCCGATTGCTTCGTCCCGATGGGGAAGTCATATGGGTGCACGCCCGAGCAAGGCAGATCTGGGACGAAGACGGCAACTTCGGAGGTCTCGTCGGGTCGATGGCCGATGTAACCGAACAGATAACAGCAGAGGCGAATCAGCAGCGCCTCGCAGTCGCTCTCGAAGCAACGACCGACATCGTCGCGATCGCAGCGGCGCAAGGCGAACTCGTCTACGCGAACCGTGCGGCGCGCAAGATCCTCGGGGTCGGCGAAAACGCTGACATCAGCGAGATCCACATCGACGAATTCGAAACCGAATCCGCACAGGCGCTCGTAGCGGAAACGATCCTTCCGACGCTCGAAGCCGAAGGAACGTGGCAGGGCGAGATCACGTTGAAAACGCGAACTGGTCGAGAAATCCCACTGTCACTCGTGTCGATAGCGCACCGAGATGCGTCGGGCAACATCGACTACGTATCCCACGTCGGTCGCGATGTCACCGAACAGCGCCGTTTCGAAGCCGAACTCGAAAACCGAGCGGCGCAGCGCGAAGTCGTCGTCGAACTTGGGCAGAGCGCGTTAGGTGACGAAGATCTGAGCGTTCTCATGGACAACGTCGTGCGGTCGATCGCGTCGACGCTGGCAGTCAGTGACTGCCACATCCTCGAGTACGTGAGCGAGACAGCCGACTTTCTCACGTCGTCGGGCGTGGGTCGGCTCTTCGACGGCGTCCGAGCCGCAGATTCGCCGGTCGCCGATGTCGCCGAGCGATCGCTCACCCTTGGCAGTGATGTGGCAGACGACGGGCAGTCGGCGGCGGTCGTGATCGGCGAGCCGGACAATCCGTGGGGAATCCTCCTCGTTCACGGCGCACAACGCGAACACGAGTTCATGTCTTACGACATGCAGTTTCTCAAGGCGATCGCACACGTGATCGCTTCGGCGATCGGGCGTCAACGCGATCGCGGTGAACTCGTCCACCAGGCACTGCACGACTCTCTGACGGGGCTGCCGAATCGCACGCTCATGCTCGACCGACTCGACCACGCGTTGGCGCGGGCCGGGCGAAAACGCGAAACTGAGAACTCGGTGGCGGTGGCATTCTTGGACCTCGACCATTTCAAGGTCGTGAACGACAGCCTCGGCCATGCGAGCGGCGACGAACTACTCGTGTCGATCGCCAAGCGGCTAACGGCGGCGGTGCGACCCGGCGACACGGTGGCGCGCTTCGGCGGCGACGAATTCGTCATCATCTGTGAAGACATCGATCGTGACGAAGACCTCGACGAATTCGCCTGCCGGATCATCGACGAGGTCTCGCAGCCGCTCATGCTGGGCGATCGAGAAGTGATTCAAACAGCAAGCATCGGCATCGCCCGGGCCGGCGCCCCAATGGACACGCCGGAACACCTCGTAGCCAACGCCGACGCCGCGATGTACCGAGCGAAAGAGCGCGGACGCGCGCGTCACGAACTCTTCGACGAAGCGATGCGTTCGCGATCGATCACCCGCTTAGAAAACGTCACCGCGATGCGCCGCGCTCTCGAGCGCGACGAGCTGCGCGTTTACTACCAGCCGATCGTCAGCCTCGCAACCGGCGATCCGATCGGCATGGAAGCACTCTTGCGCTGGATACATCCGGTCCGCGGCCTGGTATACCCCGAGGAGTTCATACCCGATGCCGAAGACACCGGCATGATCCGTACCTACGGGGCGTGGGTGCTCGATCACGCATGCAAACAGGCTGCGACGTGGGACGAAATGTTCCCGCAAGAACGCATGTACATCGCCGTGAACCTCTCCGCACGCCAGCTCACAGATCCGCATCTCGTCGACACCGTTCGCGGAGCGCTCGGCGACTCGGGGCTCGAACCGAATCGACTCAGCCTCGAAATCACCGAGAGCGTGTTGATGGATGATGCAGAGTTGTCGCTCGAAACGCTACGGACACTCCGCGATATTGGTGTCGGGCTCGCCGTCGACGACTTCGGTACGGGGTATTCGTCCTTGAGCTACCTACGACAGCTTCCGGTCGATGCACTGAAGATCGATCGCAGCTTCGTCGACGGACTCGGAAGCGAGGCCGAAGACTCGGCAATCGTCGAGGCGATCATCTCGATGGCCCGCGCTCTCGGTCTCGGCGTCGTCGCGGAAGGCGTCGAAACGACAGATCAGCTGACCGAGCTTCGGCGCCTCGGATGCACGGCCGCGCAAGGTCATCTGTTTTCCGAGGCGCAACCGCCGGCGTCGCTTGCAGAACAGCTCGACATCGGGATCGGATTCGGACGGCCAACGGTGACGCCCGGATGAGGGCCCGTCGCAAGATCAGCGCCGCTGCGAGCGAAGAAGGCCTACGACGATCGACTCGGCGAGGGCTTGCCACGACGCCTCGATGATGTTCTCTGAGACACCGATCGTGCCCCAAGCGGTGTGTCCGTCGGTCGTGTCGATCAGTACGCGAGTGACCGCCCCGGTGCCCTTTTCGGTGTCGAGCACTCGCACCTTGTAGTCGGTCAGGTGTATGTCTTCGAGGGCCGGATAGTGCCGTTCGATACATGACCGCAGGGCTTTGTCCATGGCGTTGACAGGCCCGTTGCCTTCGGCGGTAGCGATGTAGCGGTTGCCACCGGCGTGGAGCTTGATCGTCGCTTCGGTGGCGACTTCACCGTCGGCGCGTTTGTCCGCTATTACTCGGAACGACTCGAGACGGAAGAATTCGGGCGCCTCTCCCGCCGCGCGACGAACGAGAAGTTCGAACGAGCCGTCGGCCGCTTCGAACTGGTACCCCGCGTGCTCCAGCTCTTTGATCTCGTCGAGGATTTCCGCGATGGTGTCTGGACGGTCGTTCAGATCGACACCGACCTCGGCGGCCTTAATCGCTACCGTCGCTCGACCCGCGAGCTCCGACACGACGAGGCGCGTGCCGTTGCCGACGAGGTTCGGATCGACGTGTTCATAGGCATCGGGGCGCCGCGCGAGTGCGCTGACGTGAAGCCCGGCCTTGTGGGCAAAGGCGGAGGATCCGATGAACGGTTGGTGTGAGTCGAGCGATACGTTGGCGATTTCGGCGATCGCATGGCTCACGCCGGTCAAACGCTTGAGTCTGTCGGCGTCGATGCAGTGGTAGCCCATCTTCATCTGAAGGTTCGGGATGATCGAGGTGAGGTTCGCGTTTCCGGTTCGTTCGCCCAATCCGTTCATGCAACCCTGAACCTGAACCGCACCGTTATCGACCGAGACGAGCGCATTCGCGACCGCACATCCCGAGTCATTGTGAAAATGAACTCCAATCGAGTCGGGAAAACGGTCGCTCGCACGCGCGACGACGCCGGCAACCTCGCTCGGAAGCGTGCCGCCGTTCGTGTCACAGAGCACCAGACGGCGGGCGCCAGCCTGCGACGCAGCGTCGAGCGCGTCGAGCGCGTACGAGGAATTGGCCTTGAACCCGTCGAAGAAGTGTTCGGCGTCGAAGAACACGGTCTTGCCCTGGTCGACGAGCCACACGACCGAATCGCCGATCATGTCGATTCCTTCGGCGAGCGACGTCCGCAACGCCTCGGTGACGTGATAATCCCAAGTCTTGCCGACGATGCACACGACGTCGGTCTCGCCCGCGACGAGATTTGCGAGCGCCTGATCGGAGTCGGTGGTACCGCCCGCCCGCCTCGTCGAACCAAACGCCACGAGCTGGGCGTTCGTCAATTCGAGTTCGGTATGGGCGCGGGCAAAGAACTCGTCGTCTTTTGGATTGGCGCCCGGCCATCCGCCCTCGACGTAGCTGACGCCGAGTTCGTCGAGTTCATGCGCGATCCGTAGCTTGTCGCCGACGGTCAGCGACAGGCCCTCCATCTGCGACCCGTCGCGCAGCGTCGTGTCGTAGATCTCGACACGCCTGGGCCCGCGCTCATCTGATGTGTCTTCGAAAGCCGTCTCGCTCATATGATCGGTCACACGTACTCGAGCCAGCCCTGGTACTGGTCGATCTTGCCGCGAATCGCGGCAAAAAACGTGTTCTGGATGTCTTTGGTGATCGGACCGGGCTCGCCGATCTCGCGATCGTCGACCGCCGAAATCGGGACGATTTCAGCCGCTGTGCCGGTGAAGAACGCTTCGTCGGCGGTGTAGAGGTCTGTCCGCACAAGATTGTCGATAAGCACGTCGTAGCCGAGATCCCGTGCGATTCGTATGACCGAGGCACGAGTCAGGCCGTCGAGCGGACCGGCGTGCAACGGCGGCGTATGAACGACACCGTCGCGGACGACGAAAATGTTCTCACCCGAACCATCGGTGACAAATCCGTGGCTGTTCAGCATGATCGCCTCGTCGTAGCCGGCCTTGACTGCCTCGACCTTTGCGAGGATCGAATTCGGGTAATTTCCGGTCGCTTTCGCCGCGGGCGGCATTATGTTGTGATCGAGACGGCGAAATGACGAGATCTTCGTGCGCACGCCATTCGCGATGCCTTCCTCGCCGAGGTAGGCGCCCCATGGCCACACTGCGATCACGGCGTCGACCGCGCAGTTGAGCGGATTCAGACCGATCTCACCGAATCCGCTGAATACGATCGGCCTGATGTAGCACTCACGCAGGTCATTGCGCCTGATCAGCTCTTTCGTCACCTCGACGAGTTCCGTCGTGGCGTACGGCAAGTCCATCATGTAGATCTTCGCCGAGTTCTCGAGTCGGTCGATGTGCTCGGTGAGGCGGAACACCGCCGTGCGTCCGTCGACGGTCTCGTACGCGCGAATGCCTTCGAACACGCCGTATCCATAATGCAACCCATGGGCAAGCACGTGGACCTCGGCCTCGTCCCAAGGCACGAAGTCGCCGTTCATCCAGATCCAGTCGACCTTTTGCACTGTCTTCTCCTATTGCGCCTCGACGGCGGCGGCGATGCGATCGCCGACGTCCGACGTAGCCAAGCCACGGCCGATCTCGGCCCCGACCTCCGCGACGATCTGCTCCGTAGCGGCCAGCACCCGACTCGCAGCGCCTCCTTCACCCGCTCCTCGCAACGCGAGCCATAGCGACAGAATCGCCGCAACGGGATTCGCTCGCCCCGTCCCGACAATATCCGGCGCCGACCCGTGTACCGGCTCATAGACCGACGGGACATCACCATTCAAGTTGAGATTGCCACTTGCAGCGTAACCGAGACCACCCGAAATCGCAGCACCGAGATCGGTGATGATGTCGCCGAAGAGATTGTCGGTCACCAAAACCTGGAATCGTTGCGGCTGCGTGACCATCCACAGACACACGGCATCAACGTGCCCATAGCTCGGGTCGATCGATGGATAGTCGGCCGCCACATCGTCGAACGCCCGTTGCCACAATCCGCCGGCGTCGGCGAGGACGTTCGTCTTGTGAACCAGCATGACCTCGGAACTATTGCTTTCTGTGGCGAGATCGAACGCATATCGGATGCATCGCTCGGCGGCGAGACGCGTGTTGATCGACGTCTGGGTGGCGATTTCATTCGGCGTGCCGACCCGGATCGCCCCGCCCGCGCCGGCGTAGAGCCCTTCGGTGTTCTCGCGGACAACAACGAAGTCGATGTCGGCGGCGGTGCGCCCGGCCAGCGCCGACGTGACGCCGTCGAGGAGTTTGACGGGGCGCAAGTTGACCGCGAGATCGAGTTCAAACCTGAGCTTCAGAAGGATGCCGCGCTCGAGAACGCCCGGAGCAACGTCTGGATGCCCGACGGCGCCGAGCAGCACTGCGTCGAACGAGCGAAGCTCGTCGACGGCAGAGTCGGGCAGAGTCTCACCTGTCCGCAGGTACCTCTCGCCGCCGAAATCGAAGTATTCGACGTCGGCGCACGCCCCGGTCGCGTCGAGCACCTTGAGCGCCTCGGCAGTCACCTCGGCACCGATGCCATCGCCTTCGATCACCGCGATCCGCATTCACTGCTCCGTTCCGTGCCGTAGACCTGGCGCCCAATCAACGGCACTACGTTATCCGAGCGAATCTGTCTACAGGTTCGTGGACGCCTTGTCCAGAGCGAGTTGCCAACCGACACGCCCTACGCCTCGGATCGTGAGTCGAGAAATGCCCTGTAGACAGTACGGACGGCCACCGTTTCACGAATCTCTTCGATCAGCACGACGAGCCCGACATTGCCGCTTTCGCGACGCGTCAGCGGGAACCGCGTCGCGCTGAGATCGACATCAGACGCCAGCCGGTCATAGAGCACGCCTCCCGGCGTCCCGGCGACATCGCTGCGGAGTTCAGCGCCGGCGGGCGAAGCGCCACCGGACGTCCCCATCACTTCACCGATCTCGCCGGGAATCCGCGTGACGAGAAAACCGACCGCTAGCAAGACGAACAGACCCGTCGCCGCGTAGGTCTTGCCATTGTTGAGGTTGTGAGCGACCATCCAGACCTCGGCATTGATGAACAAGAACATCGTGAAAATGAGAAGAAGTGGTAGTGCCCTGGCCAGCAGGCTGAACACCGGCCCGAGTTCGCTCACGACGCGAAGTGCAGCCCAGCGAGTGAGCGGGATCACGCCGAACGAAGTGAACAGGTAGATGATCGCGAGTAGCCCGATGTTGACCCCGACGACGATGAGCGCCGGACCCCAGCGGAAACCGACGACCAAATGGACGAGCGGAACGGCAATGACGAAGAAGCCGACCTCTGGGACGCTGAGCCGGTCGGGT
>SDBV01001231.1_pt1 | contig 38466 bp, 72 predicted proteins | sample 2277081 | NCBI WGS metagenome assembly SDBV01 (sample SAMN10402039, study PRJNA504765) | marine sediment metagenome | isolation source: marine sediment core GS10_PC15, 223 cmbsf | place: Arctic Ocean: Southern Knipovich Ridge | collected 2010 | reverse complement strand
TTGATCCAAGTGCGGTGCATGCCCCACGTCGACCGATTGAGATGGGCTGTTTTGAGATTGTCGTAAACAATATCAAACAGATCATCAGCATCCAACACGTTTGAAACAGCCGTGTCCTGAACCGACACGCGGGTGTCGACAAGGAAACCATTGGGCTTCACATTACCGTCACCGGTTGTAAAGCCAGCTGCTTCATTGGCGCCCAGAGCTTCGCCACCTTCCGAATTAACTTCAGTTTCGAAATTGATTTCGGCTTCGTCCAGCAATTGACGCGAAACAGGGATGGTCACACTTTGCTCGTGCGTGTTGATCACTTCCTGGCGATACTTCGGCTGGCTCTTATCGTTCCTGGGCTGAGTCTCGCCGGTCCACACGGCCTGTGTAAAGCTCGTGCGCACAGGAATTCTGAGCTGTCCAGACCGAACCGTGCTGATCCGAGTACCGATTTGGCGCATCGGAGAAAATTCACGAATGTCTTTCTGGATTTCCGTGGTGAACTCAGGATCAATGAAGACGCCGCCTTCCGTGTTGACGCTTGCAGTCAAAGTCTTGGTTTCGGCTGCCCAGGCTGCCTTCGTGTCAGCATCGTCTTGATCTTCAGGAGCTGTGCCGGTGCGAGCCCATTCAATAAAGGCTTTGTGCGCAAGCTGCTTCTGTTCGACCAATTCGTCTGATTTGGAACCTTTACCAGCTTTGGTAAGGGCTGCGCCGAATTTGGCCAGCTTCTCGTCGAAGCTTTCTTTTTCCTTGATACGTTCTTTGGCCTCTTCCTTGCGGGCTTCGTCCATCGCGGTCATTTTCTTTTCGAAGTCTTCCCAGGCTTTGTCGTGTTTGACGTTCGTGACCTTATCGTCTTCGCCTTTTTTTTCGAAATCTGTGCGAATCTTACCGATTGTTTCACCGATCTTTTCTAACTTTTCGGCTACTACTTCAACTGGATCTGGCATCTTAAGCTCCTTTCAACTGTGTGTTGATCTTGGCCAAATTGGCCTCTATGTCCGCGAAGATCGAGTCGGAGTCGGTCTTCTTTGCCTCGGGTCCTTGAAGGAGTGAAGCGAGATCGGACTGCATGGTAATTAAAATTCTGTCTGTCTTTCCCATAAAACGAGGGCAAGCCTCTTCGTGTAAATCGTTTTTTGTTTCGCAGTCACATACATCCCATCGAGATTTGGTGCCTGTGACTGCCGCTTTTGGATTAGCAGGAAATACGACCAAGCTTGTTTCCATCAGCCTGGCTTCCAAAATCCTGCGGATCATTCGCTTTTCGCCGCCCACTGACTTGCTGACAAATTCGACGCGCTCTGGGATAAACCCAATCGAAAAGCTGTCCAACAATCCAAACTTGGCATCTGAAAAAGCTTCGCGCCCCGTCTGGGTCTCAAGGTTCAAAGGTGCCCCGGGGCTGAAGAGGCCTTCATCAGTTTCCTTGAGGCCTTCTTTTCCTCCGACCGGAAATAGCCCGGCGCGTTCATGGGTCGAATGCAGGACCAGCATCTTGAGGCCGCGTCCAGCTTTCTTCATTGAATTAAGGGTGCGCTTAAATGCGCCGGCCTCAACAATGTCATCGATTAAATCGATGTTTCCAAACGTGGACAAAAATCCGCTGACTTCGCCCTTTTCATCGTCGGCTTTGAATTCAAATCGGCGCGGGCTGTCTTTGGTTTCTATTTCTTTAGCGCTCACATTTCACCCACAAAAAAAACCACTTATCCCATATAGGAAAGTGGCTTTAATGTATCCGCCTAACAATATTCTGTTTTCTAGGTGCCTAAAAGTTTAAAACGCCCATGTTGCCGTGATATTTTTTAGAAGCTTTATCGTAGGCTTTCGCCGCTTCTATCGCGGTGTCAAAACTACCCAAAAATATATGCCGATTGTTAAATCCAATCGCTGCCTGAAAAAGCCTTCTGTGTTTTTGCACACCCTTAAATCCGCCCTTTGTCTTTAACAAATTTCTGGTGTTTTCAGCTTGAGTACAAATTCTTAAATTTCTTTTTCGATTATCAAGCTTGTCGTGATTTATGTGGTCGACAACTTTATTTTTTTCTGGCCTCATTATTTGACGCTGAGCTTTTACAGTATTTATACGACCGTTGGCGCGAAAACTCCGTTTGGCATAGCCACTTGCCAAAGACCACTTATATTTAATGAGATCTTCATAATCCTCATTATCGACAAGCATACGTTGGCCCATTCCGGCTTTTCCAGTCAATTCAATCGATTTCACATTTGGCACCTAACAATATTTAGTTTTGAAACTTCGGGGCGTAGTTTACATCAAACCTTTACTGTTTGTCAACCATATCTTGTGCCTTATCAAACAGCTTACACAACTGGTCGCGTGTCAAATAAGTATCGTGCCACTTTCCGAAACGCCTGGTCTTAATGCACAGCTTGCCTTTGTAGATCTTCGCTGTGAGAACCTGGCCGCAACAATCACACGGAATTGGAATCGGTTGGATCAACCGCTGCCCTCGATCCTGTTCACTGGATTTGGTATGTAAGCTAGGGTGCATCTTTCGTTTACCGTCTCCGATAGTGGTGCGCCCAGGCTGGTGTCGCCTGGAAACATCAATTGAGATCCGCCTACGTCAAATGGATCATCCAATCGTCGCTTTTGACCGTCCGCCGCGACGTGGGTTTCACGGGTTCTACTGTCTGGAGTGGAAAGCCATTCCTTAATCATTCTGGGATCGACTTCTCTGGCACCCTCGATGCTGCCGAGATTTGAAGCGGCAATAACTTCGGTTCGGGATATCCTTAAAGACCGACTTACGTTGAAAAAAGTCTCCAATGCCCGGATATCACGAGCAATAGCATCTGATCCTTTTCCTTCTTCAATCCCTGCAGCGATCGTCCTCTGTAGCGCTGCATCGCTATTGCTCAAAAGGCCCGGTATTCGCTGGCCTGCCGTGTTCCTGACGTATGCCTGAGCCAGCAACGCCCAACGCTGTCTGACGGCCTCGTCGATATTCTTGAAATCCGACTTTTCGAACTGGGCCACCACCCGGGCGCCGAAGATCTCGAAGTTAGTAATATAGATGCGGTTATATAAAGTAACCCAATCGTCGGTCTGACCGGCGATGGCCGATGTGGCGGCTTGGCCCATGAACTGGGGCTGGGCGGCCGCCACGGCCTTGGCAGCAGCATCTTTGTCTGCTCTGAGTTGAGCCGTCACCAATCCGGCAAATCGCTTGACGCTGTTGCCCTGCAGGCGATCGATGGTTTTCCAATAGAGCCTGCGCTGCGCCTTAGTCTTTAGGAGGGTCATTTTCGCTGACCTGTGTGGATCCCTCCAGCATCGTCTCCACCGGCACAAGGTTCAAAGGCACTACTCTCTGTTCCCCTTCTTTCCCTTCCAGTAATTCCAATCCTGAGGCTTTGCGATATTCGTTTGGCTTGACCAGGCCGACGCCATATCCAACGCGCAGCTCTTGGCGGCGGCTTTGCATGTCCTCTTGAATAGCCTCTATTTTATTTTTGTCAAAGGTGATCAACAAATCCCCTTCGACCTTGAAAAGCGGCAAAAGGAATCGATTTAGCTCAGCTTTGATTATGTCTGCATGGGGGATGACCGTTTCACTGTAAAAGGATTTGCGGGCTTCCTGATAGTTGGAATAGGTCTTATTCGAGCTATCTCCAAGGATTTCAGGCGGTACCTGATAGGCTTTGGCGATATTCAGCTCCATGTGCTTCATGCCCTTTATCCAATCCGCATCCTTGGGGGTGACTGCAGTTTCAGTCCATTTCATGCCGCCATCGACATTCTGTAAGATCATGATCTTGCCGGCGTTGTTTGAGCCGGCGAATCTGTTGTCGGCATCTTCCGTGATGCGTTGGATTGTCGCTTTGTCAAGCGACTTATCTACAGACAAAATGCCCGACGGTCGGCCACCGCGTTTGAGCATTGAGAAATTCCAGCGCTTACTTTCGTTATTAGTTTTCCACTCAAGCGCCGAAGGCACCATGGGAGAGATGCCCCTGTGCTGGTTTAATGGATTGAACAGCTTTGAGTGCCAAACCCTGCTTGGCGGAAACAACAGCCCTGCTTGCTTGGCCTGGCCGACGCGCTTCATGATCTTGTATCCGATCACTTCCCCGTCATCGTCTTTGACTTGTGCCCGGTCCGGTTCGATGATTTCCAGCAGACCAGGAGGCCCCGACAGCTCTCCTGTGGTAATGCCATTTTCGATGCCTTCGGTCATGCCCGAGCCCAGGACAAAGGAGTTTCCGTCGATCAGCTTGTATGACATCTGAGCAGTCACGAAAGATTTGAGGTTATTTTGGTTTGAATTTGGATGTGCCAGTAATCTGGCCAGGGGAGTGTCGGGCTTGGGATCGCCATTCCTGTCGACGACTTCCCATTCGAGATTTGCCACGTTTAAAGCGATCTCGTTGACCGCAGCAAAAACCGTGGTATTGCGCAGGTATCCATCGCGCGCCAGTGTGCGGAACTGGAAAGAGCCCGTATCGGAGATGTTTTCTTCGAAGAGGATTGCCGCGGCGAAGGATGCGCCAGCGGATTTCTTGGAGAACTTATTAAAAGGCCAAATCAATGAAGTCTCCCTAAGAGTCATGTGTGTCCGCAAAGAGAGTACACAATATGTTGTGGTGTTGTCAAATCAAATCATCAATACGGATACCTTTTCCGAAATCATCAGTTCGGTGCCGGCCCAGACCATGGCGTCTAGATTGTCGGGGCTCGTGCTTTTTCCGTCTCCATCGTTTTCAATTCCGTCCACTGTCATCGAGCACATTTGATCTTCGAGTTCATTGAAGTGGCCGACGTGGTGCCACCGACCTTTCTCTGTAAAAGCAGCGATCGGTTCGGCCCTGATATATTTGCCGCGGCTTGCTGTCACTATCTTCACTCGGATGTCCGGGTCTTCTCGCTCGATGGTTTCTTTGACCATGTCGCCGCCGTAATTATCTTCAGCCACAATACAATCTGCCCCCCATCGATGAGCCATTCCGATGGCGCGCTTGGCCCACACGCTTGGAGGATAGCGGCCGGTCCGATCTTCCAGGACATAGGAATGTCGATTTGCATCTCGTCCAGCACAGATAATACCAGTCTTGTTTGATTTCTTATGAGCGTGGCCGGCGGGATCAATGGCCACCACGATCCTCTCCATCTGCGGAACTTCGCTTACCCGAAGCCGATCAATGTCACCTCGGTTCCATAGGGCACCTTCGATTTGTTCCATCAGGTCTGCATAGATCTCTTGGCGGCCCAGCTTGGTGCCTTCGTATTCTTCGGCAATATCTTCCATGAAGCCCTGAGATAAATTGGCTGCGTTTTCATACATATCGCCGCGGGTGACTATAGTTTTGCGGTTCTTTTCGGCCTGCTTCACCAGATTGAGCAATACTTTTTTTGGTTTGGGGGTGGTAGTGATCAGCCGTTCAGGGGCTTCGCCGTCACGCATACAGAATAGGAGATTGTCCCAAGTGTCGTTTAAGCGCTGCCAGGCAGCCAACTCATCGCACCAGGCTATATCGTGCTCGGGGCCGCGCAGGCGATCAGGCTTCTCGGCTGAATAGGTGTAAGCAATGATGCCGTTTTTGAATATCAGTTGTTTTTTGCTGGATTTCCATTCGGGACGGAAAGAAGGCGGGCAGCATCTCAGGATGCCGGCTTTTCCTTCGACCATGATTTTTTTCACATCGTCGTTTGTAGCTCCGATGATGGCCGGGGAAACACATTTTTTTGTGCGTATTTTCTCGATCAGCCATTCGGCGCCAGTGCGGGTCTTGCCAAATCCTCGACCCGCCATGATCAGCCAATTGGTCCAGGGTTTCTTTGGAGGGAGCTGTTTTTTACGAGCCCAAAAGCGCCAATCATATTTCAGCGCTATAAGCTGGTCATTTGTCAGGCTTTTTAGAAACTCGTTTCTTTTTTCCTGACTTAGCAATGCCAGCGAGCTTGAGTGAAAGTTCATCTCGGATTTTCTCAAGTGTAAGATCGAGCTTGCCACCGATGGTGATCTCTGCGTCGATCAAGCCTAACAGTTGATCGTGATGTTTGGAAGCCTGAATCACTGCCCTGGCATCCCCGTCTTTATACGCTTGCCTGATAACTGCAATCATACGGTTCACCGATTTACTCAAATGCTTTTCCTGATCGTTTTCCCGCAGGTAGTCGAGGAAGCTTTTTTTCGCTTTGGCGATATCACGCTTAACGGTAATCATGCTGCAATCGAAAGCTTTCATTACAACCCTAACTATCTGGCCTGTTTTAAATTCTTTGGCCAGCATTTCCTGAACCATTTCCAAACGCGCATCAGGATTTTCTCGCTCCTCCCAGGCAGCTTTGACTATTTCCAGAATTTCATCGAGTTCTTGAGATGCCTCTTTTTCTGGGCTATTTGTATCAGCTTGGTTCATGATTTGCCTTCTCTGTAGTGAACTCGCAATCGACATCTTTAGTTGAGTTTACTCGAATTGTTCCACGTGGAAACTGGTATTCTTCACACCCTTCGCTGTATCCTTTGGCCCAACCGAAATACCATCCTGCACAGCAGCCCAATATTCCTCCGTAAACCATTGTGGAAAGCAAGATCCAGTTGTCTGCGTTCATTTCCCCTCCCTTGATTGGCGCAGGGCCTGCACTAACTCCAAGGCTTTTATAACTGGAATTTCAGCAATGGCCAATGGTGGCAATTCTTCTAAAGTCACAGGAAAAGAACCCCCTCCACTTGGATAGATTTTCTTAATGGTCTTTTCTACAGCTTCCTGCAGGGCCTTGAGCTTTCCTTCTTGGTCCAATCCGTAAACCTGCCAGTCAGACGACGATTTAGCAGCTATCAGAGCATTTTCATATGATAGGCCTTTAGGGTTCAGCAATACGATATAAGTATCAGGCCTTTTCATTTCTCCTCCGCCAAGTGTGCAAAGGGTATTACCGCGTCGACGATGGTGCCCAACGTGTCAGCTTCCGTGACCCTGGACTGTCGGACGGCAGTCACGATTGCCTGGACCAGGGTTGTCAGCTCCTGCAGGGATTGTGACTTCGGGGTTTTCAGGGCGTCCATGAAGATCTTGTGTGCCTGGTCGGGGGCATCATCATTGGCCCAGTCGATCGATGTTACCTTGGTGGCGCTCATGTGGAGGGCGGCTTCGAAGGCAGTCGCCTGGTCTGCGCGGGCTTTCTCTTTGCAGAGCATGCAGCTCCCGGTGCCTTTCAGGTCGGCGTTCCAGCCGATTTGGGCATGGGTCTTTTTGCAGGTGTGGGTATAGAGCTTTTTGACCAGCTCGGTGAGTCGAGTTTGCTTGGTTTTTAGGGTGGCTTCGATTTCCAGCGTGTGTTTTGCGAGGCCCTCGATAACCTGGGCGTAGTTCGGATCTTTGGGCGGTTTGCCTTTCGCCAGGGCTTCCACGTCTGGGCGTTTGGGTTTGTTCATCTCGGCTCCATGAAATCAACGCGCATTCCCTTGGGGAATTTAAGACAATCTGTGATTGCCCAAGTCCAACGCCAAAAAGTTATCATCTCGACTTCACCAGATGTATCTGTATTAACTTTATATCTGCGGGCTAATCTGATGCAAGCCAGCATTTTCAAAAGCAATATTTTCATTTCGGCTCCTCGGATACCATTGCATAAGGGCGGTGGCCCAGCTCTTTGGCCATCACGTTGGCAGGGTCGGCTGACATCACCAAGTCGGTGAACACATCAAAGCTCACGCCTTTGTAAACATCCCATCGATCGCCTGTAACTTTGATAACTAGCGTGTCTCCTAAGTGGGCCGCCGCATATCTGGCTTTGTCAATCGGGATCAATTTTAAATATTCCCCCTCGTATTGCTCAATCAATTCAACATTTTCCATTGTCTTTTTAGAAACGAAATGGGTGATCTGATGGGTGGTTTTGTTGATGACGTATCCGATGGAATCTTCGCCGGATTGTCTCAGGCAGGCATTGAGGATGTTCAAGGGGGTGACTTCGGCATCGCCGCGGTGGCCGATTTTAGTTCTAAATGGTAGCTTGGCGGCAGCTTCGGGACCCAAGCGGCACACACGAAGCAAGGTAGTCTCAGCTGCATCTGGATCAGCTTGGACCAGGGCGTTCAGGCATTCAATCATTTTATTTGTCATGGCGACACCATCGGATGAAGTCCAGCATTTTATAGACGATCCAGTTCATGCCTTTCAGGATTTGGACTGGGATGTATTCCAAGACGATTCGCGTTCGACTGCGTTTCATGTTTCCTCCTCGGGTTTAAAGCTTTTTGCCGCCGTGTTTGTAAGGCCTGGTCTCGTTGTAGTCCATCTTGGCGGCAACGATCGCATCCATGTTCCATCCTTTTACATAGGCGGTTTCTAAAATTCTGATAAGGGCGTCGGCAAACTCAACCGCCTCGCCCTCTGGTTTTGCGTCTGGGTGATAGTCAAAAAGTTCGCTTGCACTTTTAAATTGAAACCCTGCGGTGGTTATTTCGTGTCCGTCTTTGTCGATTACATAAATCGCAGGTTTATTGTTCCGAATCTCTTCGGTTGCCTCTGAAATTTCACTGTGAATCAAAGCGTGGATTTCTAAAGGGGTAGGATCAGATACGTCAGAGCCGCGGAAGCCAACTCGGACACAGTTGTCGTAGGCTCTTTTTCCAATATCATTCAGGTTCATATTTCCTCCTCGTGGGTGTGCCCCGAAGGGCCGAGCCTTTTAATCACGTACTCAGGTGACTCCCAGGGTTGGGGTTTGGAGGGCCTTTCCCTGGTAAGTTTTGACGGGGGCAGTTCGCTGCTCCTGCTGTTGGCTTCACCGGGACCTACCACGGCGAGGGATTGCACCCGGTTCCCCTCTAAGCGTGTCTCCAATTGGAGGGTCAGCGTTTGTTTCCAACCGCATCCCACCTAATAGCTTTCCACGCCGCCCCGTCTTAAATTGTTACCTCTCAATCACCAACCGGGGTTCCATCCGGCACCCATTCAAAAGCGTGACCGTCGGCAGTCTTTAAATTGAAATGGCTCTTGCAAGCCACACAAAAAGTAGCCCCATAAAATTTCGGATTCCTTGCGTAGGTTTCAGAGATGTCGCGGCCCATCGTCGTAATCGTATTGCAAACCAAATGTTTATAACAGTCTCGATATGGTCTCACAAAACCCTTGGCTCGCTCATCCTCGCTTAAAACTACATAAGCTTCTTGCTGGCCATCATCCTTGGTTTTTTTCAACCGTGGGTCATTTGGATCATCTGTGATTGGCATAAATTCCTCCTATTGTTATTGGTATAGACGCATTTCTTTTACGCCATTATCGGCTTGTTTGTTTCCCCGGGCTGATGCCCGCGAGTGACCTGGCAGATGTATCCAGGTTTATTATCATGCCATCGGACCAGGACAGTTCGCTCCCCACGCTCAATCACTGAGGCATGTTCTGTGCCGTGGTCGTCAGCGCCCTTCATGCAGATGATTCGCTGATCCCCCTCTTTGCAAAACTTGTATCCAAAGAGGTGCCACATAGTCATCGGTCGCAGGTTGCCATGAGCCCTGCAGATTTTTCCGTAAATTCTTTCCATGCCGTTACTCTGCCTCTTGAATCGCCAGTTGTCCAGATTTCCTTTCGCGGGTCTTCCGAGCGTTTTTCACATGCAATTTGTTGTCATATCGAAGGTGACAGCGACTACACATCGCTTTGCATCGTTTCTGCATGATCTTCGTATCCCATTCCTCGGGGTTGTGATCGAGGTGCGCAACACTGAGGACGACCTTTCCTTTGGCCCACCTGGCCTTGACGCCGTTCATTTCAGTGCAGCGGCGCGGCCCTGGGTTATCCCTGTGCAGGCCGCATTCGCCTCGGCATTCACAGCGATTCTTTGCTCGATGGAAACGTATCCAGTAGCTGAAATATTTCCACCACGGCGGGTACAGGCTCATGTCCATCAGCCGGTTTCCTTCTTGTCGGGCCAGGGATGTTCAACGCTTGGCGATTGAGCCTGAAGCGCAGCGCCAAAATTCATCTGCCTCAGCCACAGGATACCAGTTTCCGAGACCGTTGCTATTTCTTCTGGACTGAGTTTCCAGCAGGAGATTGTTTCCTGTTCATTGCGATAGGCTGGAAGCGGCAGGAAAGGCTCCTGGTCTTCAGCGTAGGTCATGTTAGCCTGTGGGAATTTGATCGGTTCCATCGTTTAACCTCATTTCATCATTTCGGGATCGTCTTCGCGCTTTAATTTCCTCGTGTCTACCATGTATTTAACCTTGTTGGCCAATTGGGCGCAAGCTTGAGCACTCCATAACAGTCCAGAACTACCCAGCACCCCTCGCGTCATGTGCATTGGATTTCTGTCTGGATCGCTGAATATAAATAAAAATCGCTTAACGCCGTGTTTTCTTGCTACATCAATAAGTTCTTTTTCAAAAACGTTTGGTGGTACTGATTTTTCTTCAGCCATTGTCTACTCTCCCTCTGCCACTTTTTTAGGACGCCTTTTGATCCATTCTTTCAAAGTCCAATCCCAACAAACCCGACAAATGTGAATTTTCTTTACGTATTCCCCTGTAATATCTGGTGGTGAAAATATCAGCGCACCAGGCTTTTTGTCAGGATTAAATTTTTCTAGACATTTAGCACATTTCATCGTGTTCATCCTCCTTGGCTGCGGGGGTCAGGGTTTAATCCACTGGCCATTGACCAGGACTGCAGCGCCAAATATGTGATCGATTTTTCGTTCAAGCGCTTCGAGCTTTTGCATTACCTCAGCGTTACTTGGTCCATCTTTTGATGGCATTTTGATGTTGTTTAGTTTGGCCCAGGCGCGGCGCTCTTCTCTGTTCATGTGTTCGACTTCTTTATGCTGTTCGTCTGTCAGTGCTGTGAACCTTTTCTCTTGGTCTTCTGTGAGCTTGGCCATGTGCCTGAGTTGTCCTGTTTCTGTGTTCATAAATCCTCCGTTTGTCGCCTGCTAGTCAGGCTGGTCTCGTCCCGATACCCATTGAATCGCTCACCTTGTGTTGGTAATCGGGTGAAGTAAAAACAATTGAACCGAAAAACCTGTCCTTCATATGGGACAGCCTGAAACCCGTTTCCATATGCGTTGGTTTTAATGTCAAGTTTTCTTTAAACGCCGCGTGTGTTCTGACATACAAAATCCAAGGGCCGCTATGACTTGGGTGGAGACCAAATAAACCGTATCCGTATTCAGTGTCGCCGCTGGACCTGTATGGCAAATGCCAAAGATAATGGCGGTAAAAAATATTTCTGCTCCATTCCCGAGACATGACCAAGGAAATAAGCGCTATAAGTATTTTCTTCATAACTTTTTCCCTCCGTGTTTATATGACCGGGTTTCGTTATAGTCCATTTTTGCTTTGACTATCTCGTTTACATCCCACTCGTTTGCTTGGAAGTTTTCTAAAATTCTTATGAGAGCATCTGCATATTCAACCGCTTCGCCTTCGGGCTTGCCTTTTTCTATGTAGAAATATGGCTTACCATTCCTAACTTCTTCTGTCGCTTCCGCTATTTCGCTGTGAACCAAGGCGTGAATCTCCAAGGGCGTTGGGTCTTTTACACCTTCACCCCTAAAGCCCTTATCAACACAATTTATATAAGCCCTTGCACCTACTCCTACTAATGTTAAATCTTTCACAAATCCTCCTTTGTCTTATAATACTAATTATGCGTCTTTGTCTGTGGGTGGCGTCAGTGCCGCATGCCAGTCATAGCAGGATTTGCAACATCCGAAACCACCTGTCGTGTTTTCTTCTGGCTCCCAAGGCATCACCAGCCTTCCATCGTCGTCTAAAGGCAAGCTGTATTCAAAGGGCACCTCTTTGCCGCATCGCCAGCAGTTCACAAAAACAGCGTCAAGGTAAATTATTTTAACTGCTGTGTCAGCCATCACTCCCCCTCTGGCAGTGCTGACATGGCCTCAACAATGTCATGCCTTGCACATTCACAATCTCTGTCATTCTTGTGGTAACAGTTCCTTGCATGTGTAATTAAACCTTCCTCATGAGCAATCTTCGCCGCTTCCACCACGGCGTCCTTGGCTGATTGCTGGGGCATTAGTTTCAACATGCACCACGAGTGATACATTTTTTCGCCATTCTCTTTGCTACCCAGTAAGTCACCCAATCCGCTTTTTTTACATATTTCGCATTCACTCATGGCTTATCCCCTTCTGTTGGTTGGCTGTTAAGCCACATGGTTTTTCCGCAATGGGTGGGCCATCCGTCCCTTAAACAAGTGGGGCCATGCGTGTGTTCGCTGTATCCGCACTCTTTGCACTCAATCTCCACTAAACCTAACCCTGCTTTTTCGGCTATCTTTTCGTGAAAACTTTTCATGTCTCCACCCCTTCGTCTGTTGGTTGGTCTTCCTTCCCTTGCAACTTGTAATCCAAGAATATTCTGGCGTCGTAGTGATTGCAGCTGGCTGTTTGGCAGACTTCACATATTCCGCTTAACGGGTCTACGCTTGATGCCATTCTCTTAATAAATTCAACGGCCCGCTTCTCTCTCTTGGATGACTGGGCTAAATCTTTAAACATCATGTCGCATTTCATGTTTGCTTGGCGCACCAATTCGTAAGAGCCCCTTTCTTTTTCTTTGGAAGCCTCAAGCTCTGCCCCCATCTTTTCTGCACAGGCAAGCCAAGCGTCCCGGGGGCTATGGTCGCCAACATTTTGAAGTGCCCACCATTCGTTATAGGCTTTTCTTATGTCGTCGTCAGTCATTCTTCCTCCTCGTCCCACCATTGAATCCGTGGGCAACGTTTACATTTAAAGCCCTTGCGGCCGTCCTCTTCATACAATTCGTCCAAGTGTCCATGGCCCGATGGACAGACGTCGCTTTCAGTCTCTTCGTCGTTCATTCAGGCGTCGAACTCGAACCATGTCCAGCTTTTGCTCACTGACTCCCCCGTCCTACGCAGATATATTCAAGCTTTCCTTTGTCATCAGTGACTTTTTTGAATTTCCATGTGCCATAATTTTTGGGCGCCCATCCGTAGCAGTGGCCACATTTGCATGGCACCCATTCTCTCCACCGCGTTAGTTGAAAAGGGATTTCTACAGTGTCAGGGAAAGGCTCGCTCATTTCTTTTTCAACGTCTTTGGGGTCGGGGCCTTTATAAAACGGCATGTCTCTGAACATGACTTTCATCTTTTTCCTTCATCACGGTACCATTCTCCACACAGGCCACACAATTTCTCTGTGTGTAAAGGTGGATTTTCTTGGTTAAGCTCAGTGATTGTATAGACACCACGAATAAATACGCCTGCTGTATGGCCCTTCAGGAAGCACTTGAGACGTTGTATCCAGTGTCCATGGGTAATCACGGCGACTTCCTCCCGACGAAGGGCTGCCCGCCACCATACATCCTGCTATACATTTCAATTATTCCGGCTGCTCGCATGGAGATTTCCAGTTCTTTTTTCTGTTTAGTCACAATGAACGCCCGCGCTTTTCCTATTACTGGATATTCGAGATTCACCTCTGCAATATTCTCGACACGGACTGAGCCGCCTTTGAGCGTCCTTATACTTTCCAGCATTACTTTTTTCCTTTCGGCGCTGGCAGCAATGGCGGAAGTTTGCCAGTGCCATAGGCTTCTTCGATTTTCGGAATGATTTCGCTGGCCACTGTTCGGCCCCCAGGCAACACCATGTATGCCAGAAACTCTTCCTCGAAGCTGGCGATCCCGCTTTCCACAGCTTCAAGTTTGGCCTTGATCACCAGGGCCAGGGCCCGCCACCGTTGGCGCAAAGCCTTTTTATATTCCTCTTCGATCTGACGTTCGGATCTTTCACGACCTACCGGCGATTCGGTAAATTCCGATCTTTTGGGTAGCCCGACAATGATCTTTATTTGGCGCTCTCTCATGTTGAAACCCACAAGGCCGTTTTCCTGGTCCCAGCCGTAAACAAATTGGCTGGCGCCATACCTTTCGAGGGTGCGCTCGATCTCGGCCTTTGATCGGTCGACACTGACTTTGGTGGCAGATGCGTATCTCATGATCCCACCATCTCGATCGGGCCGTCCCAGTAGGCGTCAACACCGCGGTGGCCTGGATCTCTATCTTCGAAAAACCTGCGTTTCTTTTCGTAAGCGAGAAAGGCGATCGTCAAGTTATCAAATGCAATCATTACGTTTTCCATCGTGACATTGAACCGTGTTGCCACACACTTGATCTGAATTAAGACCTGATGATGGGTCATGCCCTTGCCTTCTCGTCGACTTCGGCCTTTTCCTGTCTGGCGACCACCTTGACCAGCTTAATCAAGCTGCCGTCCGCATGGTGCAATGAGCAGCCATACTTTGGCTGGATCACCGAGCCGCAGAATTTGCCGGGGCTTTTTGCGTTCATGAAGTCGTCCCAGGTCTTGTGATTGACCCCGTCGTACCGGTAGAACTTTCCTTCTTTGGCGCCCTTGAACCGGACGTCCAGGGTGTCGCCAACGTTGAAGCGCACCGATTCGATCGTGCTGCTGTTGAGTGCGTTCCATTCGTCCACCTGAAATTCCTTCTTTTCTTTTTTGTCTGCCATCACTGCCTCCTCGTGGGTTATCTGGGCCGGCCCTTCATTAGCATCCAGCCGTGTTTTGTGTGGGCCGCTTTGATTGCGGCCAGGCTTTCCTCAGTCCATTGAACAAATCCGCCATCGGCGCAGTTGGCCGGTGAAACCCTAAGCTCACGCCGGACGGTAATATATTTCTCAGCAACGTCGTGGCAAACAGGGCAGCTGTAGATCCCGTTTTGGATTTGGACGTGCCCACCTTTGTCACCTCCGGTACCTGCAGACTGCTTGTGGGAAAATTCGCCTGACCACTTGGGCGTCCACCGCCTGCAGGATTGGCAATCGGCTCCACGATATTCACCACGGTCGGTGCCATATTTCCCGAGGTAGGTTTCCCGGTGGGCTCGGCGTTCAAGTCTTTTTATGTTGGATTTGGATGTGCGATTCTTCGCTTTTAAACGTACCACTCGGCCCTCCATTGACTAAATTTTAAACCTTCTCCTCCGTCGCCGTCAAGCCTGAAATTTCTGGCTGCTGCGGTGGATTGCGGTCGCGGGCTTGCTCCATCCAGAGCCCTCGCTGGCGGTACCCGTCCCAACAATCCTGCGGCCCGACCAGCTTCGATCGATCAGTGTCGACCACCTCGCCGCGGTAAGTCCAAACCACGTGCGGCAATCGGTACTCGCTAAATAAAAAGAAAATGCCCGTTTCGGTAATGCTCCATTTGCCCGGACACCCTGGAACCTTCTCGGCCAGATTCCAGTAACGCAGCTTCTGCCAATTTGCTTGCTCGGAGTGGGTCAGGCCCAGCTCTGACACCCTGAAAACGTTCTGGCCGCGCATCGAATACGCCGCCACCAATGATTTGACAAGACCCCGACCCAGCATTTGCTTGTGTTCAATCATCGACTGCTTGCAGCAGGCGCAGACTTGTTTCCGCTGGCTGCTCATGAGCCGTCCCTGTAGATGCGGATCGCATGGCGAATGGTGGCGGCCAGGGTCATCTTCTGACTTTTGGCGCGGGCTTTCATCCAGAAGTAATCTCCGAGATCGATATCAAAAGCTACTTTACGGGTTGTTTTTGGCATGGGTTTGCGTCCCGCCCCCTTGCGCCGACCCCCTCGGTTTTCTTTTTTGTCAGACATTAAATACTCCAATCAACTGCCGGATCCCCAAATCTTGACGCTGTTCTCCAGGTCGCTTTCCGCGTTGCCGCCATTCAAATATCTAACTCTCTCTGCTGCATCGGCGGAGCTGGTATGATCGCTTTCAGGCTCAAACTTTCCGTCTGGTTTATAGAAACCAACAGTCCACAGGTCGTTTGTTGCTGGCCACTTTCCTTCTGCTGGCTGTGCTTTTTCGCTCCGAATATATACGTACATATTCCAATCCTTTCGTTATGCCCCGTAGGGCGAGGGTTAAAATTTCTTTATTGCCTTTTTCAGCTTTTCAAGGTCTTTTAATGCTTCTAAAATTGTTTTTTTCAATGCGTCGTTTTCTACTATTTGTTTTTCTACCCTTTGGGCTATTAAAACCCAGCTCCAGTAAGGCTGGTTTCCCGCTTCTATGCTTTCAGCTGGAAGCCCTGTTATTATTTCATGTGAAACCCAAAAATTCCCAAAACTAACGCCTTGTGGCCCCACTTTCGGAAAAACATCTTTTAATAAAGAGTTCCCTTCGGGTTGGTGATTGTCACAAAAAGAGCCAAACGTTGTTTTTCTCCCGCACTCCTTTTCCCTGTCGGGAGTTGCTGAAAAAGGGTGGACCACTATTGTTTTGCACTTCATGCCACCCTCAATTCGCAAAGGTGTTTACGTGCATTCGCAGGGTTTTTATAGGTCTTTTTATCCACCCTTTCGCCCGTTGACCCAACTATTACGCAAAACTTATCAAAACCAATCAGGGGCATCCTTACTTTACTGCCGTCTGAAATTTGGTGCGTTTTCCCGTTGTAATCGTGTCCCGCTACTTCTAATCCTGTTTTCATCGTCCGCTCCTTTTCTATGGGCCTGTGGCCCGTAAAACTGTTAGTCAAACAATTTTGGTATTTCATTTTTAAAAAACGCGTTCAATTGTTTCCCGTATTCGTGATGTTGATTGGCAATTTTTTTCATGTTCTCGTATTCGGTTTTGTACTCGCTCAGATTGCGTGGAGTGCACTGACACCGTTTCCCACTGGGTGAATCTGAAAATTCACGCGTGACTGCAGAGTATTTAGTGCTATACAGAGATGACATTTTTCCGGGTATTGATGACGGCAACCAATGTCCAAACCCATCGGAAATGTGAATTTCAGGAAACCAATTTTGAATACGTATCCATGGTTTTTTTGGAGGGCTGTAAAAAACTCTACGTGGATCGCCAAATTTTCCAGCCACCTGGGCCAGGGTTAAAACATAATCCTCTAGATTCTCGATTTCGTGATCCGCCACAAATGCAATTTTTGCCCAGGGCATTGACAGTCTCAATAACAACGGCGCGTTCACGAGAGGGGCCTGTTTTTGCATGCAGCTGCTGCATTCTGGTATGCCTGTATGGCGACGATCTGGTCGTCCGTCAGGGTCACGGTTTTCGGCCCCGCATATCGATCATCGTAACTGTCGAGCATGCGGGTGGCCGCTGCAGGCGGAGACAGTTTTTTTCCATCGAATTTCCACGAGCGAGCAGCACCAACAGTTTCATAAACAGCGTTCATGGGTTCCCACGAATTTGCAGCGTTGTCATGCAATGAGATTTCCTCAGATGTAGCCTCCCGCGTCTCGTACCAATTGTTGATGTGCGCGTACACGTCAACATTTTCACCACTCCATTTCGCCGGGAGCACCTGCGTAACGACGAAATATTTTCCACGGTGCTGCCAAATTGTGCCCTGCTCCAATGTTGAACCTATGTATTTTTCCATGTCTGCTCCAACGTTGTGGGGCTGTGCCCCGTCTCTCTACCTGATTTAAGTATAACATAAATCAAACGGAAAAGCCAAAAATCGGCACAGAGAACAGGCTTAAATATAAGGCTATTCGAGATTTTTTGAGTTTTGATACTGCAAAACAGAGAGAATTCGCTTGCCCGGCAGGCTTAAATTGCCGATGGGGACGCGCATTGTGTCAATACTGAGAAAACGTCTTACACAATAAGCCTTTAAAATGCCCCGATCCTTGATTGACAGGCGTGGAAGGGCGTCCATTTTTGGCATTGTCCTGAGCCACAGGATTGCGGCAGCACGTACCTGCGCGGCTGTAACGCCCGCACAGGCCGTACAAACCCTTGAAACTCCGGGGTGGCGGTGATCCCAAGTGCACCCGCCGGGGCAGGGAATGGGATCCGCACACCCGCAGCGGCTGCAGGCCAGTTGATCAGGCCGTGCCACTAACTGTCCATGAACAGGACGCTGACAGTAATCAGGCCAGCGCTGATGAAATAGCCACACTTCGGCCAGTTGCCTTCCATGCCATAGACCGCTGCAATCACGATGTACTCAACGATCAAAAGCTGCTGGAGGAAATGGCCGCTCATGCCTGCTGCTCGTCCCAGATGTCTTTTTTGTCCACGCCCTTTGCCTTGTGGTTTTTGTAATAGCCCCAGGTCTGACAGTTCGGACATTGGAAAATCCTGGCCTTGGCCATTTCTGCCAGATCGACTTTTTCTTTATCATCGTTGCCGTCCAGATTGCCACCGCCGTTCATCACGCCGGCATCTAATTCAGGAAAAGACATGGCCGTCTGCGCGTCATCGATGTCTTTGTAGCCAGCCTTTTTCACGAACTTCTTTAACTTGGTGGTGTTGATTCGACCGTACTGACCGATCAAAACCAAACATTTAGCAGCGGCATCGGTCATGTCTTCACAAGCGACTGGCTCACAGGGAATGCTATCCCCTTGTAGAATACCTGGAATGCTTGCCAGCTTCCCCTCTTCGTTTAATTCTTCAAGTATTTCCAGACGTTCATTTCCGTCCAAAATGTATGCCAACTTGCTTTTTTGCCACACGTTGATTGATTTCAGGATGCCGTGTTTGATGATGCTGTCTTTAAGTTTTTCGCGTTCGGCTGCCAACAAGTCTTTTGGATTGCCGGGAAACGTCCGCAGGTCGCTCAATGGTATGTATATGATTTCTCTATCTGACATGTCTTCCTCCTCTTGGGTTTGAAAATGCAGGGAAATCCTGCGTTATTTAAATCCGATCAATCTTTCGAACGCTTCCCGCGCACACTGCGGAACCACGCTGTTGCCCAGGGCTCTAAGGCGGTCGCCCCGCATTGGTAGCCCATTAACCACTCGACCCACAGCGGGTTCAGTTGCCCAAGTATGGCGTTTTTCCCGTGGGTCTGTAGTCCGCTGCGCCTGTTGGCTGTTGGCGTCGGCCATGTATTGATCACTTCCGAAAGGCTCGGCCCCGCTGTTCTGCCTCTCTCTTTTTGAGTTTTCCCCTTCCCGCTTTTGAAATCTCGTGATGTTGGGGTCGGCCACATCTTTACTGCTGTCGCTAATCCGTCCCCGCTTGTCTTGCTTGCTCCCTTTCGATTGTAATTCCCGCACACGCTTGGAGTGGGCCAAGCACCACCATCTATCCCGATTGTGCGGCGCTCCCATCTCGAAAGCTGAAAGCATTCCCCATCGACAGTCATACCCCAGCGCGGCAAGCGTACTGATGACTTTGAGCCCTCCGCGAGAAGTGATCGCCGGCACGTTTTCCAAATACACAAAGCCAGGTCGAATATCCCCCACAAGCCTTGCGATCTCGAAAAATAATCCGCTTCGCTCTCCTTCCAAACCTGCGCCAGCTCCTGCAAGGCTGATATCCTGGCAGGGAAATCCTCCGCTGATGATGTCGATTGGTGGCAGAATTTTTCCTTTGAGGGTAGTAACGTCATCCCAAATTGGGGCTGTATCGATTTCTCCTCGTTCCATCCGGGATAATAAGACAGCTTGGGCATATCGCTCGTTTTCACAATAGGCGATTGTTCTAACCCACGGCTCAAAAGCTTTGCTGATTCCTCCAATTCCCGAAAATAGATCCAAGCCATTAAGCACCCTCCTCCTCCGGTGGTGATTGATTACAAATAAACATGTGGTTCTGTGCGCAGGGCTCACCGCACCCGATCCACCCACAGGGACAGCGGGAAAAGAATGCCTGGCGCTCGGTGCATCCATTGGCATCGCATTCCCGGTGTTCTTTCGTGTTGTCGAATATTAAAGAATTATCCATAGATGGTCTCTACTCTGGGACACTGGCGGCATTTCTTTCGCAGGGTGCCGTCGCCTGCATCCACTGGCTCTGCCCAGTCATGTTTTAGTGGATGACATTCTTGATAAGCTGGTTTGTCTTTTCCGAATTTTCTAAGCTCTACCGGGTCTGGTAAATTATCCAGGAATGTTTTTAGGTTGGGGAAAGCATCCCCTGCAGCTTTTTTCAATCTTACAACTTCTCGAAAGGGATAGCCATCATTGATCGCCCTTTGGATACCTTCTTTGTGTTTGAGCTGTTTGCATGTCGAGGTCTTTTCCCCGTCGATCACCCTGGTGGTGGGATATTCTTGATATCCAGCCTCAGCCTCTGCACTGACTACTACAGTTAAAATAGTATTCTTATCTCCTCTCCTCTTATCTCCTCTTATCTGTGCGGCATTGTGCGCACTTTTGTGCATCCCGTAATGCTCGATAAAACCGTTATATTTCTGTGCGTAGGTAGAAGGATTTTTTCGAATACGGTCAACAATTTCACAGCCTCCATATTCGTTCCAAGAACAAATCCATCCATCTTTTGTAAACCCGGCGGCCTCCATACCTTTCAAAATGCCGCTGCCTATATTGGCTGCCAAGGAAATTTCCTCGTCCGTCCAGCGACCCAGATCACCGTCATCGGCATATTTTCTAGCCCAGGCCCAAACCTGTATCAAGACACCAATGGCCTCGTTATCTTTGAGATTACATTCGCGCGCAAATTTTCTCAGCTTTGGATGGCCCGGGAGATCACAATCAATTTTGATCCACATAAAAGACTCCTTTTTCAAGGGGGGATGAGCACTTTACCACACCCCCCTTTTCAGAGTCCACTTCTACCCCGATCACTTGATTTGAACGCTATGGCGCGTCTTAAGAGTCATCCCTTGATTTTTCTCGGCAATATCTTCCAAAAGCGCATCAACCTTGGCCTGGTCGGGCTTCTTCCCTAAATCTTTGATCTGATTGGTGATGAACTTTTTCGCCGCTGTTTTGTCTAAAGACCAACTTTCCTGGCTTTTGACATGATTGACCATCACCTCGGGCAATGTTTTGACATCATCGATTTTGCTATCATCTAAAGTCGTCACCTTGCGGAAGTTGATTTTCATCTCTGCGTCTTCAGCTTCAAACTCTGGATCCAAGAGATCTTCAAGTCTGGCGCGAAGGCTGGTGGCCACGTTTTGGCGCACCTGACCGCGGCGGGCCATCTTGGCCGCTGCCGCCTGACAGTTTCCAGCAAATGCTTCAAGGTTTGAAATGACCTTTCCGTAGCTCAAAACCTTATCGGCGGTGACACCATCGGCAAATTCAACTGCCTTAGCGATAGCCTCTTCGTAAGGAACTCCTTCTTTCTCAAAATAATCCAAGGCCTCCTCGATGGTCTTGGCATCATCGTTAATGATTTCAAAAAGTGAAGGCATGGGTGCCTCCTTTCAAATTGGGTGTTAAAAAGGGATATCGTCAGGCTCCAGACCATCGCCGCCATCAGCCAACGCTTTACCGTCACCTGCCTGATAGTCGGTATCTTGTCCACCTTGGCCCGCCTGGTCAGCCGGCGGAGGTACCTCACCGGTGCACTGGTGGAACTCAGGCGACTGGCGGATCTTATTTTTTATACCGTCAGAAAGCGAGTCGAAAATCTCACGATCAAACTCCTCGCGTTCCAGGCTGAAATAAGTGGTCGGATTGACAAGGGTCGGCTTGTCCATGCCAGCCACCAGTTTGCTTACCCCCTCCACCTTACTCTTGCCGCCCTTCGTCAAAACAACCGTGAGCATGGCAGGCTGGCCCAGCAGCTTGCGCGGGTCGAATTTATCCAGCTCTTCAGGCGTGTAATCACGGCCGCGCCATGCGATCAACCACTTCCGAAGTGTTGATTTTTCGTGCAGGCTCTGCGTGACCCATGCAGTTACCTGCAGGGGGCGCCCGTCGTCCATCAGCTCAGTGAGCTCGAAGCCGATCATCACATCCCGCTTGTATTGCACCTTTCCTTGGTAATCGTTGCGCTGCGTCCCCTGGTCGATGAGCCTGTAGCAGGTGCCCACGTAGGTTCCGGGCTTGACCTGGGCGAAGCCCCCGCCGCTGCCTGGTTTATTCCAGTCCATTTAATCCTCCTTGTTTTGGGTGTTTGAAAATTCTGCCTTGAGTCTTTCTATTTCACTTCTGTGTTCACGCTCGGCCTCACGCAAAAGTTCGTAACCGCTGATCCGACCTTCCAATAGTCCGATGACACGGTTTATGGCTTCGCGGGCCTCCTGCTGCTCGTTGCTGCTGCCACCAAAGCGGTCCAAAATGCAAACCTCGATGTCTGTGGACAGCTTGTGGAGCTCATCGATACGAGCTTTTATAGATATTTCTTGGGGATTTAATTGATTCGACATTTGGCCCTCCATTAAATGTTACTAAAATTCTAACTGTTTGCTGCTGACCGATCAACCTTAGGGCCAGTGCCGGCCGCAGCTGGTGCAAATGATCCGGCCAGCGTCATTCTGCCTGGTGGCATATTGATCGCAAGCGGTGCACCAAACTGGCGATTCGGCCAATTTGTCCGGGCTCGTCTCCCGCTGTTCGCAGCCCTCGGCGTCCTTGCAAAAGATCCCTTCGGTGTCCGCCTCAAGGTCTTCATCGCCAATGTGCCCGCATATCCTGCAGTGCAAAACCTCCTCGGCCTGGGCCACATGGCGGCTCGAATATACATTACCCACGGGGCATCTCCTTGTTTTTGAGCAGCGTTACCGCCTCGGCGATCTGCTCGCGATTGTAATAGGGCCGGTTATACATGCCCTCGACCTTGCGCTCTGCGGCCTTGAAGCCTTTCAGGTGCAAGTAAGTCCGCACCGTGGCGGCGGTCAACCCCATCTGCGCGGCCACCAGGGTGTCGAATTCTTTCTGGTTCAGCATTTCCATCTCACCCTCCCCCACGGACATTGATCTCGGTCACATGAACGCGATAAGTAATCAGCTTGTCTTCTAAGATCAGGGTCATGTCAAACAAAGATCGATCATCGTTAATGATCTTAATTTTTCCGAAATCTGTGCTACTGCGTTCTTTCTTGGCCAGCAATTGGAAGGCGCCCGTTTGCAGTAAGTCGGCGATTTCTTTGAGCCGGTGTTTCTTAGCCATTGAGTTTCCCTTCTGCCTTGGCGATGGCGGTACGCATTTTCACAAGCGATGGATCTTTGGCTTCCAATGTGCCGCCGTGCATGCCGAGGGCCATGAGGGTTTCCTGCGCAGCGAGTAAAATATCCGGTGCTGCGGCAATACAGTTGGCTGTTTTCCAGGCTAAATCATTTCCTTTTTCCCCGCTATAACGGCGCATCATAAAATGGACAGCAACAACGATGTTTCCGCGTTCATCGCCAATTTCAATGACACCAACATTAAGGGCGCCGAAACTGACTTTCCACTGTTCTTGTAGATCGGGATTGGATTCGACGTTAGATTCATCTGACATAATTTCCTCCTCGTTTATAAGGCTTTTCTACCTTGGGTGATTCCTACCCTAATCCACCACCCCAATGCCGTCAAGTCAAAAATAAAAGCCTTTTAATAGCGTTTTAAACGCCTTCATATATTAGGACGCAAAAAAACCCCCCAGATTTCTCTGGGGGGTCCGAGGAGGAAGTGGCCGAGGCCACATCCCTCTGCCAGCTTTAGTGCGGCACCCAACCGCGACCGGCAGAGTCAGAAGGCTATTGTCGCACCGACCAGGCCTGCCGTCGGGGAGCCCAGGCCCCAGACCGCAACCTCGATGATCCAAAGGGACTGGCGATAACCTGCTCCGTACATCTGGCCACTGCCACCGTAGACTTGTTGGGCAGCCATGATCTGCCACTTTTTTACCGCCGGCCGCTGACTTGATTCGGTCTCATTGCGATCGCGCTCGTCGGTTTCAGAGCGCCTTGACACATCTGTTTCCCGCGAATTATCGATGACGGTTTCCTCGCGGAAGACTATCCGGCCGCCAATATCCACAGGTACCCTGATCGTCCTGGTAATGGTTCGGATCTTTTCTTTTTTCTTTTCTTCGACCAACGCCTTTTTGGTCAGCTCGTGCGCTGTGCGTTCTTCCTTGATTTTGTTAAAGCCGAAAATACTACCGATCATCCCAAGGACGACGAATACGACGAGGACGATTATCAGGCTTTTGATTTTTGAAGGCATTCCACACCACCGCAATAATGATCAGCCCCACGAAGGGTATGATCGTCCACACAATTTCCCAGGCGAAAGTCACATCAACCCACAGGTCGGAAAGATCCTGCGGTATAGCTTGGCCGGATAGGGATCAAAGCCGTTTTCGAATCGAACGATGCCGAGGGTCAAACCCTTTAAGACACAGGGATCTGAGAAGTCCAGCCTATCGAATGATCCGGCGCCCACACGTCTCGCCATCTCCTTGGCGTATTGTTGTATCACGTGCGGCTTGGCTTCCTTAAAGGTCCATCGTTTCACGATATCATAAGTCGTCCTGATCCCATGCCGGCGGCGATAGATCTTCAGGTTGATGACGATCGCCCTGATGCCATCGATGGGGCGCCTGAATTTCAGATAATTATTCTTGTCGATCCCGATGGCGCCAGGAAATCCATTTTTATAAACGCCAGGTGTTTTCGGGCGAATGTTTCCTGGATTGTTATTGACGATGCCTATAGGCGCGGCCTTTCCGGCGTAGGCCGGGACGATCAGGAACGCCACCAAGGCCAGGGCCAGGAAAGCTTTCACTAACTCTTGTCCTCGTTCTTCTTGCCGGCCAGTTTTGACAAGCCGTTGACTCCACCGTAACCAATGCCCAACACCACGATCGCTTTACAGAAGGTTGAGAAATCACCAGGGTTGACCTGGGACTTGTAGACCATAAACCCGTACATCCCCACGATGATGACCAGGATTATATACGTCAAAAGTATCTTTCTTCCACCAATTTTCTTGATCATTCGTCTACCTCCACATGTGGTAAGTCATTGAAACGGTTGTCTGAAAGCTCGCCGTCTCTGTCCCAGTCGCCGCCCCAGCGCAACGGGACACACATCTGCTGAGCTATGCCGCGCACTATGCCGGCCAGATGGCTGAATCTATCGGTGTCATTCCAATCGATTGGCCAAGGAGCGATATCAGCAGCCAGGGATGGATTTTTATTGTGTTTCGACTTCGGATATTCCAGCTTGGATTTTTTCTCTGCGACCATTTTATTTTGTTTGATCATCCCGCGGTGGGTTTCAATGATCGTGAAATCAACGATCTTGATGGCCTCGCGTAGAACCAGCTGCAATCTCAAATCTAACTGTGCCAATTTTGCTTCAGATCTTGCGCCAAAACTCGGCATGATGACTCCTATCAGAAAAATACACCCAATGAAATCAATCCCGCAATGGCAGCGACGAAGCCGCCGGCCCACAAAATCTTGCCACCGATTTTATCGACTCGTTTGTTCAACGGTTCGTGGACCTTCTCTATGTGCTTGTCCATGGCTCCGGTCACACCTTCATGGACGGCCAATTTAACTTTGTCGCCTATTCGATCTAAATCCTCGGCCTCAAGCATCAGCGCCTCCCCCGTCGTCCGTGACTGTCAAAAGCTGCGGGATTTGATAATGCCAATAATATTTGTTCAGCAATATATGTCCCGGCAACATCAGTGCCGGCCTGCGTCATGTGAACATTGTCTGCGCCTATTTCTGGGTTTTGACTCGCCAAATCTATGAAGAAAATATTTTGGTTTCCCAGACCTACCAGGACGTCGAACTCTTCCTTCATCCAAGTATTCACATCGGTGTTATCAAAACTGATGCTGTTGGGTGCTGTGACAAAAAACACAGGCGAATTGGGTGCCTCTGCATCACGCTGAGTTATGAAATCATCGATACCAGTCTTATACGCTGCTTCCAAGGTGCCCGCCAGCGTATCGTGAGTGCCCTGCGGCCCACAAACCAGCCATAAATTAGCGCTTTCATCTTCACCTATTTCAGATTCGACATTGGCTTTTACCCTTGATACACATAGAGCAATTTCACCTGTGGGGTTTGCTCCACCAGAATGTTTAGGCGTAAAGTCTGTAACGCCTGTTGTGGTAGGTCCGGCGAAGTTTAAAGCGAATTGCCCATCGGCGTCGGCGATTAAACGCATAGGCGGCCGCATACCGTCCGTTGTGAAAGTATTGCCTGGTACATGTGAAGACCCGAACATGATCATGGTCTTGGCCCGGAAAGCTTCAACGACTGTAATTAAATTTTCCCGGCTGTCATGCAGCGCAACATGGAAAATATTGTCCTGGAAGAAATTACCAGCCGCCCAAGGCACCTGACCAACAGACGCAATATCAAAGTCGGTAAATCCAGGGGTAATGCCGTGCGTGCCATTATTAACCACCGCGGTGTGTTTGCGGGTCAGATGATTGAAAACTATGATCGAGTAATTCGTGCCGTCCCAGTTGAACAATATTGTGTAGTACGTGCCCCTGACAAAAGTAAAAGGCTTTACCCCTGAATTGAAACTACCTGTCGTAGCAGCAGGCAATAAAACTTGCACTGCTGTACTGGACATAAAGACATCGTAGCGCCTGCTTGTATCAGCAGCTTCCGCTGATGCCCAAAGGGCACGATTGGCAGCGACGTTGTTGTCCAGGATGAAACCGACCTCGACCGTGCCCTCACCTGATGCGTTCAAGGCCGCAACCAGAGAGGCGGGGTTTAAATCAAGTTCGTTTACATTGCTGAAGCCGCTGGCGGTGTAAGGCGAGGCAATCCCTTTAGGATTGGTGAGTGCCAGTCCCACGACACCGCTTTCAACAAGATTGGTATCGCCTTGTTCATCGATAAAGTTGTTGTTGAATATATATCTGTGAATAACAGCCATTTTTGTTCCTTATATCGATACAATCCGATATGTAGTCATAACTGTTTGCGGCACGGCCACAGTCGAACTGTAAACCAAGGCTTTGTTTTCAGGCCCTGTCTTTTCATGTCTCAGTGGAGCCGAGCCCCCGCCTGCGGCAATATGGCCACCGAAAGCACGATCAATTGAGACTGCAGTATCTTCAAATCCGACGAGCAATTTATTGATACCTGAGGACGACGCCTCGCCTTCGAGCAATCGAATTGCCTTTCCGACCCCGGGCGCTGCCACGACTACCCGATTTGTCTCAATCGCTGAAGTATCAAAACCCGCTGTGGGGGGATTAGTTGCCATTTGTTTCTCCTTAAATAGTTGTTTCTAATATTCCGGTGACTTCAAAAAGTATATCGGTGATAGGTTGACCCCCTCCTACATTATTTACGCGCAAAATCTGACCAGCTTCAAATTTCCTTAAAAATAAAGTGTTTGTCAACACAACCCCTCCAAGTAGCGATACCGGCACATTAGGATTGACATTTGTTACAGTCCTGGGTGCCAAGTCAAGTAGAAAGGAAATACCACCTGCACCACCAGAAAAGCGTGGATTAAACTGTTGAAAGTTGGCTCCTGCAGTGTCAGAAATTTCGAAGAAAAAGATAGTGGTGCCAACTGCAACAGTCACAATCAAAGAAGCGCTGTGGACTTCCCATCTTTGATTTGCCGGGACAGTAAATATGTTTGCGGTACCCGGCGTAGCGATGACTCCTGTCGAACCCCGTGCTAGACTTTTGAATTCGTGTCCTGTAATTGCCATGGTTATCCTCTCGCTGAAAAGACTAAGGCTTCAAAATTAACACCAAACTTATTGGTATTTCTTAAATCTTGGGTTGATGTGATCACGCCGGCCGCAGCGGTAAGTGACGCTAAAAGAAAATCTTCTGGCCCAGTAGGTGTTGATGAAGCTTCCACGGCCAGGACCGCCTCGGTGACAAGACCCGCAACCTTTTTTAGTCTTAAAAATAAAAAGCTAGTCGAATCATCAATCGCCGTGACATTGACTGATGCCGTGGTTTCCACAAAATATCCATTCAAATAAGCAACCCCGCCAGCTACTGGGATGATCAAATCTGGATCAGTGGCCGGGACTGTGAAACCACTTTCAACAAAGTCAGTGGATATCTTGGTAATCCAATCATTTACAGTCTGCTCAGACCAGCGTTTTCCCTTGTTCAATGTCTGCGAGACATCGTTTCGGGTTGGGAATACCGTTTCGTCTGTGATTGTAAATTCAGCCATCTAATGCCTCTTTTTCCTCGTTCCACTTTGCTTTTAATTTATCTAAACGATACCGCATTGTGCCCGCCCAGAAACGATGTTGATCTCCAACTTGGACAGCACTTTCAATCCTCTCTAGACCTTCATAGATTTCATCCACAAATTTTACAAATTCACTCATACCCATCACGTGAATTGTTGTCTTTAATTCAGCCATTAACTCGCCGTGAGAGTGATAGTCCAGGTGATCGTCACCGAGACTGATATAGTTTTGACAATTGGTGCAAAGACAATCCTTGCAAACATTCTATCAACACCATTCTTCAATCGTATTAAACCCGACTCTACAAAGGTGTTTCCATTTGCCTGGGTGGTCGAAATAAATAATTGAAAAGTAATCTCCTGAGCCCCATCCAGTCTTCGCGTTATCTGATTTCGAAATACTTCAAGTCCCAGTGTGGCATCTGAGGCTACGACTGGAGTGTTGTCAGTTCCTACCGCGATGTCCGTGGGATCTTCGTTCAGATCTCCACCTAACAAATCTCGGATGATATTCAGTCCATCGTTTACGACAAGGTTATGGCCTTCCCGCCTGTCGATCACCGGGCCGTCGTCACCTTCACGAACCTCGATGACGACATTGCCTCCCACCGAGATTGTTTTAGGGCTGATCTTTCCCGATGTTGATTTGGTCGATGAAGTGGGCGAACTCGATTTCGTCTGCGTCTCCATCGACTTGCAATCCTGTGTAGGGGTCATTTGTTCCATCATCCAAAGAAGTCACGAAGTCGATTACATCCGACGCCGTGACGGTTTCGATCTCTGTTCTTAAAACTTCAAGGACTTCATTTTCGTTGATTTGAAATCTGTTGCCTAGTCTTTTCAGTCGCCTAAACCATTGTACCCAAGAACCGACCATTTGTCCGCTGGTCGCTTTGATAGTGTAGATGCTTCTGTTCTGGTAATCCTTCTCTTCGAAGAAAACATCCGTCACCAAAAAATCTCCATCGACAGCTTCTTCGGAAATATTGACAGTAATGATCTGGCCGGGTGTTACTGAAATATCATCCTTTTGAAAGCTGACACTATTTACGATCGTGCCGAACCTGGCCAGCAATGCGGCCACTGTATCCGTGGCCAATGTCCGATCGTCGATATCTTCGTTTTCTTCTACAAACTCATACTTCCCGGAATTGCCTTCGACAAGGGCTCTCTCGTCAATTTCAGATGGCAGCTGCCCCGCGATGATCAGCGGAAACTGTCCGTTGTAAACGACTGCCAAAGTGTCCGAAACGATTAGCGGCGCATCGGTCAGCCTTTGTGTGATTTCGGTGCTTTCCCTTTGAAAGAACCATTGAAATGCAGTCTCGTCACTTACCCCTTTAATTCCAACGCTTTGTGGAACCGAATTCAATTCAATCGCGGGCGTGGCATCTATCGGCAGCCCCACATTGAAAGTCTGCCTTTTTGAATCTCCGGCAAAGTTTTCATTTTGAGGATCGGAAATCGAAGTGCCGCCCCTCAAATAAATGAAATTTGAATAATCATTTCGCTTGATGGAGTTTCTAAAATTCCGAAATGCTTGATCCCCATCCGTCAGAGTAATCGCGGCCGGTAAAGACGATCTGCCTGTAAAGTTTAAATTCTTAAAGTTATCTACAAACCAGTTCATCGCTCCCAGCTGGGCCAGCTGATCCAATGAGCTTGATGCGCTATCGTAATTAAAGATCGCCTTTTCTACTTCAACCCCGTCCTCAATTGTACCGGCGACAATCCCTTCCTCTGCCAGAAATTCAGTAATGATAATCCTGACAATATCTCCTGCCGTCTGGCCCGGGGTTTCGAAATTCCTTACAATTACCCGCTTATCCAAGATCTGATTGTAGTCGACGGCGCTGATATTTGTCACCCTGGTTAAAGGGTTTCCGTCGATCATGGTCTCGTCGAAATCCTCAATCGTGCCGGCGAAGTTTCTCAGTCCATCTTTTGTAACAATAACCGAATCGCCATCCTGGGGCCGAAAAGAATTCTGTCTATCTCGGAGCGTGATAGACGCAATGGTCCGACGATTAAGGCCTCCTCGCCTGGTGTAGGTCTCGGGGGCACAAAGGCCAGTAACATCCTTGCCACCGATGTTAATTCTCAAACCAGAAAGGTCAGTTACCTCAGCACAGGTGCTCCCATAGAGTTGGGTTCCCCATGTACAAACGCCCCACATTACGGATCAGGACTAAAGGTTACTATGTCCGAATCGTCCGCGATATTTGTAAAGGTCAACGCCCCGCTTTGAATACTCAACATATATTCTTTTGCTGTGACGGTGTCTTTAATAAGGAAAACGAGTTCATTGGCAACGTTTTTTTCGAACCGTATTACCGTTTTTTCACTTAAATCAATAGCAGCCATTTTCTACCTTTAAATTCTTGTTATTGATATTTGCATTGATGGTTGAGTCGCTGCATTGCCGCCAATTGGCAACATCACAGAATTGACCGTGCCGCCAGTCAACTGGAATTTTAATATCTGGGTCGCCACCCCATTCAAAATAAAAAACCCCGATGCACTTATGGGCACATTGTTCACGGTCGCTGTGCCTCCACCCTGACTGCCTGCCACTTCCACGCCATTAAATAAGGCTATTAACTCGACAATACTGTTTGATCCTGTCGTTTTTGCAAGATGAGCCCTATAGGTCACGAGATATTTATCTGTAGTGGGACAAACAAAATTTGCAGTAGCAGCTGTATGTGTCCATCCGTTTATCTGGCCATTGTTGCTTACGGTTATGTCCTGAAAGGTGTTCGCCACACTTACTGTCTGAGTAGTCGTGTCAAAGGCTGAAATGAAATTGGCTTGGATCCCTCCTCTTGGACCTACACCGGCACTCATCAAATACCATAGACCGTTATTTACGTTTTTTTGGACTTCCACACTGTCGTCAACTTGAATATCGTTTGCCTCAATTGCAAGACCGCCATTTTTTAAAATTGGATTGGCTGATCCTGTTTCAATTTGTAAAGTCGCTCCTGCGACGCTTGCATTGGTGGCTTTCCATCTGATTATAGCGCCTTCCAAATTGTCAAAATCTGTCCCAGGGGATCTATCATAATTGACTTTATAAGCAGATCCTGTGCTCGCTCCATCTTCTACACCGTGATCATAAATATTATTGAGCAAATCCCCTGTCGCCATAGGAATCGCCAAAAGCACAAAAATATCACCCACAGAACGGTACGATATTACATGCCTGCTTGTAGCTTGCATAAATCCTACAGGAATTTGATTCCCGGCTTGATCGCGGATTATTTTTGCTCCTGTTCCATCGAGGTCTATGGTTGGTGAAGCAATGTCATTGGCCAAGTGGAACTGGATTAAATAGTGAGCGCCGTCCACCAGAGACGGAACTGCAGGAGTGAATGCCGCCACATAAGCAGATCCCGTCCCGGTAGTAATGACAAAACCCATCGTCCTATTTTGGATTTGCTCTTCTACATCAGTCCTGAATTTATCTGTAGGAGTAAGCAGAAATCTGTATGTCGCGCCGCTGGTGTTTTTCGTTGTGGCGACAATGTTTTCCTGTCCTCTGATGCCTGTCAGCACATCGCCGACCTTTGCCGTCACTGTAATGATTTCGACGTTTGGATCGTCTGAGGGATCCGGGAAATTCGTGAAATCGTGCCATGTCAGATTGTAATTTCTGACAGCTGGATCTGGAAGATTTGCTCCCTGGCCAGAGCCCAGAGTGATAGAAACATCTGCAGCAGAGTGAAGAAATGTCGTGATCGCTTTGGAAAAGTTTTTACCGTTATCTAAAGGCATTAAATTCTCACTCCTGCATTTGCCCTGACGATATCAGGCATCCCCATCACCACAGCTTCTGACAACAGACGGCCATCGAGAAACTGCATGATCCTTTGTTCACGACCACCCACTATCCCAGATGCACGATTAGATCCAAGCGGGATAACTGCTTCTGGACCAGCTTCACCGATCAAAGCATTCGTCGGACTGGTCACAATTCCACCTTTAGCAAAAGGCACCGCTGCGGTAAATGACAATGCGCCGGCGAATGCAGCGGCGGCAACTCCAGGCGCCAGAACAGGGCCGACGATGGGAATGCCTGCAGTGGCCGCGAATGCCGCCGCACCAGCCTGGGCAGCGCTGGCTTTGATATTGCCGAGCGCAGAGGCAGACGCTACCCCTTTGGCTATGAGGGCCTGGGCGGCGCGTTGGATGCCGATCTTGACAAGTGTCTGGATTACCGCGGCCGCGACTTGCTTGGCGACTGCCTTCACTCCCTCAAGAAAGTTTTTGCCAAAGACTAAAGCATCTGAAACAGCCGTGGCAAATCCTGTGGACAAGGTCTGGAAAGCTGTTTTTGTTACTTCCTGAAAAGCCGTAAATCCAGTTGAGAAAGTTGCTGTGAAGCCGAGCCATTGCTCACTGAGAGCTGTGACAGTTTCCAGATTCTTTTGACGCAATATATTGAGGTTGGCAATGAGCTGTTGAGCTTTGAGGTTGATATCATCTAGACCACCACCACCTCCGCCATCTCCACCTACCGCACCCAAACCGGCAAATTGGGCTTTTAAGTCAGCAATTGCAGGACCGACTTTCTCTTTCAAATCTTTCACTAGCGATAAGGTTGAGGCTTTAATTTTATCCGTCCCTGACTTGAAATTCGCGGCTGCCTTTTTATCAAATTCTGCGCTCACTTCTTCCATCGTCTTGACGTCTTCGCCGAATCTTTTAGCAACAGTTGAATTGAATTTCCCGGCGACTGCCTGGGCTACTTTAAGAAACTTCGCGATCGCACCAGTGATGATCGAAAACTGTTTTAAAAATGACGCTTTAATGAAATCGAGGGCCACTGTCCAATCATCGGCAAATGTCTTGGCCAGGATAATGGCTGCCACAATTGCTGCGGCGAACAGAATTATTTTTGCAGCAATGATGGCGAGTGGAATAATGATGGTCGTGAGACCGGCAACTATGGCAGGCAAGATGGCGGCCAGTCCTCCCATGGCGATTACAGCGGGACCAACCGCTGCCGCAATGCCAGCCCATAAAATGATTTGTTTTTTTACTTCTGGATTGAGACTTCGAACAAACGTAATCACGTTGTTTAAAATTTTCACGATTTTGGTGGCAGCGGGAATAAGGATGGCGCCGAATTCTCTGGCCAGATCTCCGATACCAGCTTTGAGACGTCGGGATTGATTGGTGAGACTGCCAGATGTACGGATCAAATCTCCATTAGCCAAAGACAGCTGGTCTTGAATGACAAGCCACCTGGCCGCCACCTTTTGGGTTTGGGTCAGCTCTTTGCCGGATTCGGCAATGCCATTAGCCCAAGCGGCCTGCTTGACTGTGTTTTCATCGACCAAGACGCCGAGCTGCTTCAGAGGTTCGGCCTCGCCAGTGATACCAGCGCGTAATTTTTCAAAGGCACGTTCAGGACTGATATCGCGGAAAGATGCAAGATCTTGAGCAAGCACAGCGATGCCTTTGGCCATATCATTTGCATCATCTTCTGCAAGGCCCATAGATTTGGCCATGACGTTGATCGTAGCTGCGTTTTCTCTGATTTCGAAGGCTGAAACGCCTAAAGATTTTGAGACTTCATCTGACCAACTTCTGACACTATCGGCCATTCCATCAAAGGCGACGTCGAAGAAACTTTCTGACTCCTGGGCGCTGGCCGCCATCTTCAAAGAGGCAGCACCCAAAGCAAGAATAGGCAGTGTGACGAACTTCGTCAGGCTTGTGCCCACAGCTACCATGTCTTTGCTGAACGTCTTTAACTGGCCAGTCACCCGAATGAGCCCTTTTTGCAGGGCCTTCGCGTCTATGCCGATTTTAATGAGTATGCGACCCAGATCAACCATTGGAACTCCGTTTGCTTATTTCTATAGCCTGTCTATCTAATTCGTGTTTGCGCTGCAGATGATCTTCAACATCCTTTGCTTTTTCTTCGGCTTCCTGGATGATAAATGGCCGTCCGAGTAGTTTTTTGGCAGTGATCTTTTTCTTTGTATGAGGGGAAACGATCACCGCGGCCCCCCATGCCATCGCATCCAGCTGCATACCGAACCGCCGGTAATGCGCGTTAATATGAAACATGATTTCTGTCGGGGTTAATTCTTCGTAGGTATCTCCGATTCCGGCGTCGTAGATGAGTTGGAGTTTTCGGTCGAGCCATTTTTTGAACTCCCCCGTTTTTTCAGCTCCATAAAAAAACCCGACTCACTTATTGCCTCGAAAACCTTTTCAAAGACCCCATCATTTCCGGCTTCCATTGCGTCGTCCATGAGATCTCCGGCCTGCGACATAGTCATGGTCGGGTTGTCGTGGAGCAAACTGGCCCAAAGCATCGCCCTTAACATCGTGATATCAATTGCCGCCAGGCCGCCACTTGATTCAGACTCTTGGATCAATGGCTTTAATGCTTCGCCCAGAGGCCTTTTTAAAACCTCTTCCAGTCGAGCAAGGGCGTTGCTGGTAAATCTTAACTTTCTGGGCTTATCCAGATTTGCTTCCACATACTTCATGTTGTATCTCCCTAATTGGGTTGCCTATAAAATGGCTAATTGCCTTGCGGCTTAATTGTTGAGCGTGAGTGGTCCCTGGCCCTGCAGCGTTGACGAGTAACTGAAAGTGTCGTCGTGAGGAGCTTCTTCGTCGTGGCTATCAATAAAGAAACTACCTTCCCAGAATTGCGCAGGGGAAAAAGCGGCATCATCATTTTGAAACCGTCCCTTAAGGACTGTTTGATTGAGCCACATATCTCGAAGCTGGGTAAAGCTCGCATCTTCACCGATGACTACTCCTTCAACATCGATAGTCCAATCGCGGACGGTTGGAATAGGGAAGTTGAAATTATTGTCATCTTTGTTGGTGGCATCGGCGTTGTCTTGGCCCAGGCTCAGCGTTGCCGCTGTTTGACAGGCAAACGCCAAGAAAGTCCCTGGGTTGGCAGGATCTTCAAAGAAGACCTTGACTTTTAAACCTGACTGTTTCGGCATGACCTACTCCTTACGTTTGGACGGTTGTAGTGTCCGTGATGAAAAACAAAATGCTGATTACTCTCGAAAGTATCCCGTTTGGCTCGCGGGGCAGTGTCCCGTTTGGTCCTGAAATTCTGTAATGTCCGACCCTCATTCCATCTGCAGTCAAATCTAAATCGGTGGTGGTGACAATGGTCAGAACTTCGCCGCCGATCTTATTGATGTTTTTCATCCCGAGGGCCGTCTCCTGATTATCCCAGATCCTGATCGGCGCCAGCAACTGAATGCCGGCTTCCTGTTTGCAGTCCCAAAGTTTAGACTGATCTGTGACACCGATCTGCACGTAAGGGAACGGCCCGTCTTTTTGAATGAAGTCGCATACCCGAACATCGACTCCAGCGATATCTTTTGGCTTAGTCCCATCAAGTCTGGCAAAAAGAGCCTTCAAAAAAGGAGTGGCGAAATCTCTGCGAATAAGGCCGCTGTTTCCCATTATGCCCTTCTAAGTGTTTCTCTGATCCGGTCGCCCAACTGATCCTCGAAATTGGCAGCTTCTTTTCGAAAAGCCGGTTCCAGGTATGGCTGCGGATCTTGTGTCGATGTCCCAAGCTCTACAAAGGCGGCATAAAGAGTGTTGTAACTGACTTCCCCTGTCATCCCGTCAGCGCTGAATTCTTCTGTTTCGCTTGATCTTAATCGACCTGTGTCAACCGCCACCTTTTTCTTTGAATTTCTACCGATATTAAAAATGCTTCCTTTGACCTGTTCTTTAAATTCCTGCGGGAATTGCCTGGCCAGTCCTCTCATCTTTTTGCGAAGCTCTTTAACACCAATTATTTTTACAGGGTTGGACATTAGGTGCTCTCCGGGCCAAGTTCCAAGCAAGGGATCCGCAGCCAAAAACCTCTTTCCTCTGGATCTTCGGGGCGACCTTGCACCCTCAACACATGAGTGTTGCCCATGTGATCGGTGTATTCGATCCGCGCATCGGTCTTGAAAACAATGTCCGAGGCTGCCCGCATCCAAACCATGTGACTGACTCGGCTTCCACGTTGACCCCATTCAAAAACTTCGCGTTCACTGGCTCTGACAATTGCTGCAGGGAAAGGCCCCAGGGCCAGAGGTGTCTGGGTCCTGGTGGCGCCGCCTTGATCGTCTTTGACAAACGACTGAGCCTTGATCGTGATTTGAGTCCGCAGCTCCCCGACCCTTGGCTTGCGCGACCGGGTCCTGAGTGCCATTACTTCGTGGCAGCTTCAGTATCCTGGAACGGGAAGCGGAAGACTTCGATTTCGATTAGGGCACCTGTGCTGGCCGAGTAAGCGAGCTGCAGCAAACGATCGCCACCACCCCACCTGGCTCGGTCTTTGAATGGACCGATCATGCGAACTTCGCTGGCCAGGATAGCGACCTGAGCATCGACGGTGTTGCCATCGTTGGATGCGCGATCTGCGGTGAAGGTCACTGTCCGTGTGGCCACATCGGTGTTTTTCATCCGAAAATACAAATCGCCTTGATCATTGCGAACTGAATTACCATTCGCTTCATCGGAGACCTGGGTCGTGGCGACAACACCAGATCTGGTCAAGACTTGAACTGTCAAAGCTGTTGCCGGCATTTCGTCCTCCTATCCTAAATAAATAACCCTGAATGGGCTTAAAAGTAAAATCGCATCTTGTGGAAATCTACCCACCAAAGAACCTGCCACTGCAGTTCCTGCATCGCCGCGCTCTTCGATCTGGCCTCTAAGTTCCCAGATATGAGTGAAGATTACTTTGATCGCTTCTTTGATCGGAGCAGGTACATCGCTTTCATCCGGTCCATACCCAGCCAGGAATGTGACTTTGAAGCTACTTGAATTTCTGGTCACGGTCGGCCAAAGCTGACCATTTTTCAATACGATACGAGGCGGAATTGAAACACCATCAAACCTGTAATTCGCTGCATCAAAAACTGTCTCGGTATCGTCTTCTGAAAAGCTTGAAACCTGGGTGACACTTTGAATTGGCGAGACTGGAAACTCAAGAACCAGAGACATCGGCGGCCGATCGATGAACAACTGAAAGGCCCGTTCAATGAAAATCCGGTTACACCACTTTTCAGCTTCGATCCTGGCCGCGGTAATCAAACCATCGATCAAAGCATCTTCCGATGCTGAAACAATCCTGGCGAAAGTTTTTGCCTCGGCCGTGGTAATCGGTTCCTTCAACGGTGCTGCAGTCTCTCCGAAAGCCTGTTTCTGCAGGTCCACCGGAAAGGTGCCCAAGGCATTCGTCAGAAAGTCCGACGAGATAGTCATGGCTTACTTCTTGTTTTTGGCTGCCTTAGCTTCAGCTTTCGCTTTTGCTTTGGCAGCTTTGGCTGCAGCTTTGGCTGCAGCCTTGGCATCGACTTTTTCCTTAGCTTTGGCTGCCTTAGCTTCAGCTTGCTCTTTTTCAGCTGCAATCCTTTCGGCTTTTTGCTCCTCGGTTTCTTGGCCTGTTTTAGTCTCATACGTAATCTTTTTCGAGACTGCTTCGGAAGCCCGGCCATCTTCAATAAGCGAATCAGCAAGACTCGCTTCTATTTCTTCCTCGAAATCTTTTTCTCGATTGACGGTGTGAATGCCATCTAACGCAATAAGAATATTCGCGTTATATTTTATTTTCTTTAACATGATTACTCCAATAATGAATCAGGGAGGGGCCGAAGCCCCTCCCGTCATCCGTTAGCTTTCAGGCTGGAAGTCAGGGCCAACAATGCCGATGACACTAACAAATCCAATAACCGTACCACCTTCAGTCAACACTGCTCGATACCACGAGTTATCTGGATCATTCAAACGAATGCCAACTTTGAAAGAATTACTTTCATCGGCAGCAAGATCAAGAAGAAGATCCCAGACTGAATTGTCTGAAATCCTTTCCGCCCCGAAAATGTCAGTTGCGGGCACTGCGACTGGAGACGAAAAAGCTCCGTTATCATCTTTCTCAAATGAAACGGTGATTTTGTTCACGGCGTCCAGGCCTCCACTGAAAACGCCAGTGCTGATCACGAAACCCAGAGACATGCCGGCTGCACGAGTAGCATTACCTGCATTTACACCTGTCCCTGACACAGTAGCCGCATAAGCCGCGGGTGCAATGTCAACTACGGGGCGAACCCCGCTTACGATATCTTGAAAATTCGAACCTCCCATGATCTTGCTCCTTTCTTTGGTTTAAGTTTAGGCCTTGATGCGCAGAATGACGCCAGCTTCAGGCAGGGTCACTTTGCCACCGGTACGGGTGAACATCTGAAATTCCACAGCGCCCACATCTTTGGCCGTGAAAGGATCGCGGATCATGGTCATGCCCAGGCTGTCGACAATCCAGTAGAAGCGGGACCAGTTGGCAAGCACAAAAGCTTTCTTGCCTCCGTCTGTTCCGCTGGATACAGGCATATCGGGCATTTCCACCACTGGCCGGCCGAGCAGGGTCAGGTTCGTACCTTCAGTCAGGGCCTTGCGGTCGCTGAACTCCAGGAGGTATTCACCAGTTGCCGAGCTTTTCAGTTTGCGGAAACGTTTGATCCAAGTGCGGTGCATGCCCCACGTCGACCGATTGAGATGGGCTGTTTTGAGATTGTCGTAAACAATATCAAACAGATCATCAGCATCCAACACGTTTGAAACAGCCGTGTCCTGAACC
>SDBV01001230.1_pt1 | contig 38486 bp, 34 predicted proteins | sample 2277081 | NCBI WGS metagenome assembly SDBV01 (sample SAMN10402039, study PRJNA504765) | marine sediment metagenome | isolation source: marine sediment core GS10_PC15, 223 cmbsf | place: Arctic Ocean: Southern Knipovich Ridge | collected 2010 | reverse complement strand
ATAGAAGATCAAATATGGATACAATATTCGATGTGTTAATAAGAAAGATGGTTAATAATGAGTTAAGTTATTAGTTTATAGATAATTAATGGTGCGATCTAAGCGCCTATACCTATAAACTTATTACAATCTCCGGCTATAAATAAAACCGTATCCTGAAATTGTTCTACTCCTGAGACCAAATCAATTTGCATTTTTCCATCTGCATCCATCACGGACCCTTTAATAGCCTGAGAGGCTACCATGCTCAAACGCCATAATTTCATTTGGGCAGAATCATATTTATCCCCACAAAAATATCCACTCATAGGATGCTTATCTACAGGAACAGTGAACAGATTCATAAAAATATAATCCCTGATTGCCTGATCGTCCGGGCCTCTCAAATGCAATCCCTGCATCACAATTTTCCCGAGAAGCATCACATTTTGGAATGTCATATCTATGGCAAATCCATTAGTTCGCTCCATAAACTGCTCAGCCATTTCTGAGGTGAGAAATCCAGGCTCAGCCAGAATTATTTTATCCACTTTATCCGGGTGCATAGCTAAATACCCCGAACCCAGCATGGCACCCCACGAATGACCAAGAATATTTACTTTTTCATCTGGGCAATAATAATTGATTATGCGATCAAGGTCTTCAATTGAACTTTGAAGAGTGAGTTCGCTTGCATCTACTCGCGGCGAAAGTCCGGTGCCACGCTGATCGTAAAACACAACTCTGTAAGTATCAGATAAAGATTTCAAGGGAAGTAAATAACGATAATCCTGCCCGGGGCCACCATGAAGTATGATGATTGTTCGCGATGTATCGCTCCCATGCGTTTCGGCATGAAATATATGGTCATCTATAGTAATATGCGAAATAGTAGAATCTTGCGCCACTGTTTTGGCTACCTCCCAATTGCCGGCCGTGAACATATACAACAATAGCAACAAGGCAAGGATGGCAAGGGTGATATATAAAATTACTTTTAATACCTTTTTCATATATAATACTGTTTAAAGTAAGCCAAAGAAAAGAACAATAAAAAAATAAATACAAGATTATAAATTACCTGTCATTTTCAAAAATCTGCGATGAATTCTCATTTTTATTGAATGTGCATGCTGTATGAACTTAGGAAGATTATTATATGAAATATGATCAAAATTTTCGCATTGAGTTGTGAAGCTTCCATAAAAATCTGTCACGTGTTTAATTTCTGGGCCTTCAAAATCAAAAATATAATTTGAATCAGCATAACGCTTTATTACGCTATCAATTAATAATGTTATGACCTTTTTTTTATGAAGTAAGCATTTTTTAATACATAACCTACCATTCTATAACCTTTTTCAGTTAAATAATTAACAATATTATTATCAGAATAACTTTCAAAATCAAAAGTCTCGTCTTCTACTATTATTAGTTTTGGGCTGTATATTCTAAAGTCTAATGAATTTAATATTTCAAAGTCATGCTCTTCAGCGTCAATTGACAAAATATCAAAATCGTTTTGAATCTTATATTCTCTTAAAATTGAAGATAAAGTTCTAGTTTTAATATTTATTGTTTTATAAGACAAACCTAAATTAACTGCTTCATCAAGATTAGATTTTACAATTGTTGAAAGAACATTATTCTCTATTTCATAAAAATTTGTTTCTCTAGTATTGTTAGAAACTATAGCGTTGACAGCAATGTCCTTTGGTCTGTAAAGCTTATATTTGCGTATTAATTCCGTATTTCCATCAATACAAATTCCTGTCCAACCTTTTTTGTATAGTCCGTAAGTATTCGAAAAAAATTTAGGGTGATTACAACCAATATCAACATAAAATCCTTTTTTATTTACTATAGGTTTCAGAATACCTTCTATTATTCGATCTTCCCCAGTAAAGGCAAAACTATATTTTAAACTTCTGCCAAGAAATAACCTAATTATTGTAGAGCAAAGAATTCCAAAAACTCTGAGGAAGCTTCGTATTGGATATTTCCAAGTAAAAAATTGTTGAAATGAGCATTGCATCTCCCTAATCACTACACCTAAAAGAGTATAAAATGAACGTGAATATGCATTATTGTAAAGGGATTTGTATAATTTTTCTTTCAAATAGTCTCTCATCCTACAATAGTGGCTTTAATTTTTTTATTGGTCAGAACATTGTGAAATAGTCTCATATTTTTAATGTTGGCTTTTATAATTCGCCTGATATTGCCCTCGGCAACTTTGTTTGACCATGTAAAAGCTGGTGAAAAATACTCCTTTAAATTATCCTTGACTTTTCTACTTGATGATTTCACTTTTGAATTTCTGAGAACCTTAATATAACTTTGCAATGGTTGTCCCGACCAAAGCAAAAGTCGCTCATCATTCTGACCCCAGGCACTGATGCCGATGTTCAAAAATGAATGATGCGTAGCAAGTGCCTCAGCTTGTTCCTGGATAAATATTCCGGATACAGTGGTAGGAGATGAATACCAAGAAGGAATGATAAAGACGTTCATTTTATACTATTTATATGTGGCATCAGATCTGTATCATAAAGCTCAATTCCAAATTTTTCGACTACCCGCAAAATCATATTTATCTGCTTTTCACTCAATATAGTTTTCCACTTTCTTAATTGAAATTCTTCACTTATGGGCTGACTTTTATTAATGGATGAGTAACTAGGTTTATTCTTATTGCTGAATACTGTATCGGCAAAACGCACATGTAAAAAATTTTGAATTCTATTTATCTGATTGATATAATCAGATACCAACATTTCATAATATAAGGTTAACCAACTGCTGTGCTTATTGGTATTTTCTAATACATATTTGGTTTTTATCGACCATATAGCTGCTAAATATTCTTCTTTTGAATTTATCTTTTTCCATATGTGATTATATCTTGTGTAAATTTCATTGTACTTAAAATCTGGAATTTGACCTGACGGATTAGGTTTCATTTTATGATACCCTCGAAGATTATATTGTGATGCAACAACAGCGCACGGGTGCCTGTGAAGCACAATCGATTTCAAGTCAAAATTGTTATGAAGCCAGGGTAATAGAAGGTGTCCGTATCCAAACTTAGTTATATAGGTCTTGCTATTACTGAGATCTTTTAATTTATTTTCATCATACAAATCGTAGTTCCGAAAAGCCCCTTTTAATACTAATTCTAATAGTTTTCTTGCTTCCTCCCATTCGGCATCAAGCGGAATTGGTTGTTCAAAATAAAATCCAAGCCTCGTAAATTCTTTCAGTTTACCCTCTATAGTTGTAGGCTTGCAATCAAATGAAGTAAAAAATCCTCTCCATAGAGGTTCGTTGATTACAATGGATCCGGGATTATTTAATAGTATTTCGTACAGCCAGGTCGATCCTCCTCGAATATGGCATATAAGTGCGATAGTATTTTGAGCATTAATTTCTCTATGCTGATTATTCTTATTAAAAGGTTTTATAAATACTTCCTCCAAACAAGTGGTACCTATTTTTTTTATGAGATCATATATTATCAAATCAATTTTATTATGCCTTGAAACACTATTTTCTGATTGCAAATTATTTCTTTATACTTTACAATCAGACTTTCGTCGAAATTTTTTATTTGGTTTTGCAAAATTTGAATTTTATTTCCAAGTCAAGTGCAAGTATTCTATTGGCTAAATCACATATTAGTTTTAAAAGAAGCTATTTAATTCGTGAAAAAATTGAATTGATATTTAAGCACTTAGTTTTTTTGTTTGTCGGATCAAACTATATTTAAACACATTTGTAAATGTTCTAAAAATGGTAAAACAATTTCTATTCTTCACATTACTTTTTTTTTCTATCTTATTTGCCAATGCGCAAGAAGTAGAATGGGGCGCCAAAGCGGGAATGAACATTTCTACTTTAGGGAAATCTGATCTTGGATTTAGTTCAAGAATTGCATATCATTTTGGTGGGACGGCAGAGTTTATCACCACACCATTTTTCAGTGTCCAAACAGAATTGGTGTATTCTCTTCAGGGAGCCGCCATAGACCGGACCCAAAATATCTATTTAAATTATCATTATTTAAATATCCCGTTATTAGCCAAGGCATATTTTTACGAAGATGCCAGTTTTTTAATTGGTATTCAGTATGGCTACTTACTCAAAGCTATAGATAAAAACGAATTTTACGGAAATGAACTGGAGAATCTCAAGAAAAACGATTTTGCAACTGTTTTTGGATTGGAGTATAAGTTAAATGAAAAATTTTCTTTCAGCTTTAGATATAATCTTGGATTAACCAATACCACGGATCAAAATATTATTTATGAAAAACGATTTACAAATAGAGTACTCCAAATGTCATTTGGGTACATTTTTTAGTCATTTTCAAAATTTTCTTTGTCTATTCAAATAGAGGCTCACATTTGAAATTTTTACTTTTTTTGTCAAATAATTGATAAATCAAACTCGAATCGTCTTATTTGATTTAGGTATATAAGACAAAAATTGTTGGTACTTTATGTAAAGCAGGTTTGGATTTCTTCCATTCCGTTATCATCCGTGTTTTAATCATCTCCGACGCCCCCGACACATCTTTTGCTACACAAAGTTTTGTATATGGCTGGCAGTACTTCAATAGATCATTTAGCACCTGATCGTTTCTAAAAGGAGTTTCCATAAATATTTGTGTCTGTCTTTTTTTTAATGCATCCTTTTCCAGCGCTTTAATGGCCTGCATTCTTTTCTGTTTATCAATCGGCAAATATCCATGAAAAACAAATGACTGTCCGTTGAACCCGGAAGCCATCAAAGCCATGAAAATGGAAGAAGGTCCAACAAGTGGTATTACTTCTATATTATGCTCATGTGCAAAAGTCACTGCTAAATTGCCTGGATCAGCAATTCCCGGGCATCCGGCTTCAGACAAAACACCTAAGTCTTTGCCTTTTAAAAGTGGTGCGCATAGTTGATTGATAGCTTTTACGGAAGTTTTTTTGTCCAGCACATCGAATTTTAGGTCTTCAATTGTTATACCCAATTTCAGGCTGCTAATAAATCTTCTGGCTGTCCTGACATTTTCCGCTAAGAAAAAATCCACACTTTTTATCACCCTGTTCATTTCTTCGGTAACCATTTTATGCAGTGAATTCTCTGCCAAAGGTGTTGGAATTAAATATAGCTTGCCTCTCTTTTTTTTACTCATCTCAACAACTGAATATAAAATATTTGATAATTATTTATGTTAAAAAATCAATTACGGTTTTTACGAATGCTTCCGGCTGCTCGGCATGCAGCCAGTGACCTGCATTTCCAATGGATTCCACACTGGAATTTGAGTAGTGCTTTCTGATTTCCATAATATCCTCATCCGTCACATAATCTGAGTTAATCCCTCTGATAAACAGCGAAGGAGTAGAAATTTTATTTGATGGTATGGTGGCCACACCTACATTTTCCAAATGATTGTTAATAATCTCCAGATTCAATTTCCATTTAAAGCCCTTCTCAGTATTTCGATCAAGGTTTTTGAGCAAAAATTGCCTTAATCCTGGTTGCGGTACGTAATCAGCTAATTGTCTTTCAGCCTCATTTCTACTTTTAATTTGCTGAAGGTTGATGCTTAGCAATCCATCGATAATTTTTCTGTGCCGAATTGGATAATATCTTGGTGCAATATCAGCAACAATAAGTTTATTTAATAATTCAGGATACGCTCCAGCGATTGTCATTCCTACTTTTCCTCCCATGGAATGACCTAGTAAATTGATGAGATGAAATCCAAGCTGATTAGCAAGCTGAATGATATCTTCAGCCATTTCCGAATAATTCCAAAGATCACTTTGTGGAGAGCGACCATGGTTTCTCAAATCGACAAGCACTATCTGGTATTTTTCCGCAAAGATTCTACCCAATGTCACCCAATTATCTGACGATCCAAAAAGACCATGCAAGATAAATAGTGGTTCACCTTTGCCGAAAGTTCTGTGATAAAGATTCAAGGAAGCTTTTGTTTGAAAGTTAAATTCTAAATAAGACTACAAGGCAACCAGAAATCTTCGAAAGGCCAGCCCGCATTTTAAAAATCATATCCAAGTGTAACCAGGAATTTTGGATTCTTTCGTACGAAATCTTCAATTGGATAGGCAAGGTCAAATTTTACATAATAACCAAGTAATACGGTCCTGATTCCAAATCCATAACTTGAAAGCCATGGATTTTTATAATTTTGAATCCTTGCTTTAAATGGCGATCCCTTAGGAGCTATAGTTTCGGTATTTACACTATTTTCAGTTGCAAAAGGAGATGAGCCTGTCCAGGCTGAACCTATATCATAAAAACTTATTATCTGAAAATTTCTAAAGAAATTGGAAGAAATTGGTCCACGATGTAGATACCTTATGAGTGGCAATCTTAGTTCTGCATTAAACAGCAAAGAATTTTCGCCATTGAATGTATTGTAGCTAAATCCCCGTAAACTGGTTACATAATCCACATACAATATATTTGAATTATCCACACCTACTGCATGCTTTAATGGATCTCCGTCACCAGTATCATTTGTTTTATTAAATAACCAATTGTCCATGCCTCCCAGCAAGTATTTTTGTGGATTTGCGCCCCAATACCTACCGTAAAACAGACGAGTTGCCAACACCAATTCTCTATGAATTTTTTGATAATGTCTAAGGTCTAAATATAGATTTGAAAAAGATTTTTGACTGTCGCTAAAACCTTCATTATGTTTTAATCCTACTTTGCCTCTGGTACCCTGAATCAGGTTCAGACCCCCTACGGTAGTATTGTCGTAAATGAATTCGAATTTAACGCCCCCATAATTTACTTTTGACGTAACAGGTCCACTGCTTGGAAACAAGACAGATGATTGGTCAAGATCCCAAAAACGTGTCGTTTCGAAAAACGGGACAATGGATATTCTGCTCGTTACGCTCAAAGGAAGCGATGCACCTAATTCATAGGTGTTCAATGTATATTTCTGTGAAGAAGTTTCAGTAGGTCTGAAAAGTGATTTACGTTCATATCTGGCATGAAAATCAACTGTATTTTCCAGGTATCTATATTCGCCATAAAAACTTCCACTTTTCAGATCTGTAGTAGCAAGGAGGCCTCCATAAAACTTATGGTTCTCCAATTGGTCATTCATTTGCGTTTCCAGTTTCATTCCAAATCCAATCAACGGGTCAACCACAAAGGAGGTCACAATATTGTCGGCGCTAAATTTCGTTTCGATAGGAAACGGACCCGAAATGTCGCTTTCCTTTCTTAACCTTCGATAAGAGCTTAAAATCGATCCGGTATTTTTGCCACTCTTTACCACGTCGGTGTCAAACACATAATTGTCCGTATCCAGCAATTCATCTTTGCTATCATCAGGTTTTTCATCCCTAAGCGAGGCTTTCGGGATTGGTTGAGTGAATTTATAGTTTCTGGTATCAACTAAATTTTCACCTTTCCCTACAAAGGTTTTTTCTCTATATTGATCTAAAAACGATGGTGTTGAAATATTTTCAATAGGTGGATCTGAAACCGATGGATCGATTACTTCTTTTTTCCCGGGAGAAATAACAGTACTTGTTTTCTCCAGCGCTCTTTTTTCCCGTGATTTTTTAAGTCGCTGAGCAACAAATTTTGCATTTAAATATTGCTGTCTCTTGGTTTGAGCAGTAAAAATATTTTGATCAAGATTGTAGTTTTGTTTCAGAAAAAGATTGTCCTTCCCTTTTTCTGACATTACAAAGCCAAAATATTTTTTGTCATAGCTGATGTCATAGTCTTTGATTCCGGTTCCAAAATTGGACACCTGATGATAAAGGTTTTTGCTCAGGTTATACTTATATAGATTGTAAATGCCTTGCTGCTCACTGAGAAAATAATATTCATTGGCGTTTACCGCCATAGGTTTAATGCTCTTACTCAGGTTATTTGTAATTCTGTGAACGACATTTCTGGTTGAATCTATATTGTAAATAAAAATATTGTAGGTGTTCGATATTTTTTCTATATCTCTTCCTTTCACGTCAATGGTATCTGTAGTTCTATTGGAGCTGAAAATAATTGAACTGGTTCCCGGGATAAATCTGGGGTTCACATCATCGTAAAAATCACTTGTAATTCGCTTGATCGAATTTCTTCGGAGGCTGATCAGATAAAGATCATGATCTCCGTTTCGGTCTGCACTCAATACGGCCAGATTCCCATTTCTTACTATATCAAAATCTTTGATCTGGTTGATCCTCGTAAGTTCCTTTTTTACTTTTTTCTTAGAACCAATCTCATAAATCCAAAGAAAATTCTTTCCATATTTAGTATTTATAATCCCCAGTGTGTTTTCATCTTTCCAGCTAAGCAGCGGGATATTTTTATCAGGCTCCTGATTGATAACTTTGTAACCGCCTTTCAAAACTACCTTCTCTTTATTTTTATTCACTTCGCTTACAATCACTTTATATTTTCCTTTATTATTTATGGTGTAAGCATAATAATTACCTTCGGGACTGATTTTAATATCTTTTATATCCACTCCTTTCTTGTTGGAAATTACTTTAGAAGCCTTGTCAGGAAGCACATAATTCTGGTCAATAAAGGAAGTTTGTTCCAGGTAATAATTACTCCATTCAGCCAAAAAACTCTTATACGGAATTCCTAAAGTCCCGGAAATACTTCGCTCTTCATTGCGAATAATCCTTGTCAGATTGAGGATGTTTGAAACCAAGCTGATTCCATATCGCTCTGCCACAAAATTCCATATAGATTGGCCGATTAGTTCTGCATCATGACCTGTAAACTTGTTTAGGTTTTTAATACTTTTATTGCGGATCATATCCCGGATAAAATCATCCATTTCCACATCCCAACCATGTGATGTGTATCGTGCCGCACCATTCATAAACCATTCGGGAAGTAAAAGTAAGTAGCTGTTTTGAAACATATCAGAAAGGCTGCCTCCAAACATCATGTCGTTAATGAGCATTGAGGAAAGTTTGTAAATGAGAACTTTCTTGAATTCTTCCGCATTTCCCGGATAGGCAATTTCTACCAATGGTTCCACAAAGCTGGTCTGTCCGGCAACATCAAAACTGTTGTCGTTTACGCCGATATTGCTTTGCAGCAGATCGGTCGGGGAGTTGTAAAGATATATTTCTGTTTTAGAATAGGAAACTGTACCCAGAATATCCGTGATCCGATCGAATTCCTTTTCAAGATATTTTGTTGCAATTGTTGCAATCTCATTTCCACTATCATAGAAATAGATATCAAAATTTTCAGTGCTGTAATACCGCCATTCAAAACTCTTGTATTGAACCCTGTTTTTGCCAAATTTTTCCATTGCTTCCTGTGCAAAGACTCCGCTTACAGAAATGGTAATGATCAAAAAAATTAAAAATGGTATGGTCTGACGTCTCTTCAAATTTATATAGAAAAATGTGAATTGAAATATAGCGAATAATACCGTTTAATATCTACTCCTTCATCAAGATTATTGCCTTCTTCAAGACAATTTGCTAATTGATTTCCGAAAAACGGAGCCAAAGAAACACCTTTTGTTCCCAATCCATTAAAAACACTTACGTTTTTATAAGCAGGATGAATTCCTATTAACGGTTTTCTTGCCACAGAGGTCGGCCGAATTCCAGCTTCCTGATTTACAATGTTGTAATTCATTTTTAATAAGGCATCTAGTTTTCCAGATATTTCATTTTTTCCTTGCTCGCCTGGCTCATCCGAAAGGTAATTTCTTTCATAAGTAGAACCGGTTTTGTAAATACCATTCCCTTGTGGTATGATAAAACACGATCTATTATAAATGGTTTCAAAATCTCTTTTCATTTTCAAATGCAATATTTCTCCTTTTACCGGAGCCAAAGGAATCCAGCCAAAGAAACCGGACTGCTGAATTTGATGCCCTGAACAAAACACTATTTTGTTTGCTTGAATTCCATGATATTGTATGCCGCTATCTGATATTTCAAGATTTGTTTCTTCAAAACGTTCTGCAAGATACGTGCTTTTTTGAGAAAAATAATGATACAAAATATCCAGGAATGCCGGCACATTCAATACATAACCGAGTATCTCCACCCCGCCAAACGGATCATTTACATTTTTCGAATGCGCATCATTATTACATATTTTGTTAATAAATTTCTGATAACCAGGCTTCGTGCTTCGACCATCCCAGTCATTTACTTCCTCAACCGAAGTAAAAGGACGATAAATTATTTTTTCGGAGAAAAAATGCGCTTTGGTTTCATGCTCTATTTCTACATAAAATTTATTCAAAAAAGCATACAATTGATCTGTCATCCAGGATTTCACCATTTTAGGCCCTGTAAATGGATTCACCAGCCCGGCGGCAACTTTTGAAGAAGTAGTTGCTTTTCTTTCGTCTATTATCGCAATGGTTTTTCCACGTTTTAATAGTTGATATGCCAAAATACTTCCTGCCAAACCTTGTCCAATGATGAGGTAATCATAATTCATTGTCTGTATTTTTCAAATTTCTGTGAGAAAGATTACTGCATTCTTTCATCCATGCAGTGAATTAACGAAAAAGCTTGAATTTATATTTTTTTAAAGCAATTTTGCAAGCATAAAAATTTCTATAGATGACTATAAAACAATTTGCATTTAATGCTCTTTCTGAAAATACTTATTTGGTGTATGATGAAACCGGGGAATGTATCATTATTGATCCGGGCTGTTTCGAGCAGAGCGAAAAGGATGAGTTAAAAAAATTCATCGGCGATAACAACCTTACTGTTAAATCTTTGTTCAACACCCACTGTCATATCGATCACGTTCTTGGCAACAATTTTATTAAGAACGAATATGGCGTAGGCTTGACGATTCACAAGCTGGACATCGAAACCTTGAAAGCCAATGAAATAGTGGCTCCTATTTATGGATTTCAGGAATATGAAGTGACAGAGGCAGACTTATTTGTTGACGAGGGTGAACAGGTAAAATTTGGCAATTCGGTATTGGATGTCCTTTTCGTACCCGGCCATGCTCCGGGGCATATTGCCCTGGTAAATGAAGATGCTAAAGTATGCTTTGCAGGAGATGTGCTGTTCCAGCATAGCATTGGGAGAACAGACCTTCCCGGAGGAGATTTTGATACCTTGATGAACAGCATAAAAAATAAACTATTTGCTCTGGCCGATGATGTAACCGTGTATTGCGGTCATGGGCCAAATACCAATATTGGCTTTGAAAAACAAAACAATCCTTTTTGTGGAGTTGCAGCAAATTAGTCAGAAAGTTTAGGGAATTACGTATTAATGGTTGAAAATTAAAATGTAAAGGTGATAAAGCATATTCCAAATTTTCTGACCATATGCAATCTGGCATGTGGTTGCTACGGTGTTGTAGCAGTTTTTAAGGGCGATTTACAAACCGGATCAATTATGATTTGGTCCGGGGCGCTATTCGATTTTTTTGACGGTTTCGCAGCGCGAATCCTAAAGAAATTTTCACCCATCGGCAAAGACCTCGATTCTTTGGCCGATCTCGTCACGTTCTGTTTTTTACCGGCCTCGATACTCTATGCCTTAATCGCTCAGAGCTCAACAATCAGTTGGCTCCCTTATTTTGGGTATTTATTGACTTTGTTTGGTGCGTTGCGTTTGGCAAAATTCAATAACGACACCAGACAATCTGAGCATTTTTATGGCCTTCCTGTACCGGCAAGTGGCATTTTTGTCAGTGTATTTCCATTTATTTCAAATGTTGGATTCAATGATTTTTTCACAAACTCCTATACCTTAATCGGAATTTCTGTTCTTTTATCGACCATGATGGTTTCTGATATAAAATTGATGTCCCTTAAATTCAAGGATTTCTCAACTAAAGCCAACTGGTCTCGGTATTTACTAATTATCATTTCGATTATTTTGTTAGCTATTTTCAAGATTGTAGCCTTTCCAATAATCATTATAGTGTACGTTGTCTTATCGATGACTGTAAATATTATAAAATAATTGTTACCTTTGTAATCAGATAAGCCGACCTTTTGAAAATCGAATTTCAATAATCAAATTACTTTTGGTACAGTTATATTATTTATAATTAACTAATTTTTGTTGGGATTACTGGCTTACATATCTAAATCAGCCCTTTTATTTATAGCGGCGCTGCTTCTATTTTCATCTCAAAAGATGAAAAACAATGAAGATATGCTCAAAATTCCAGTTGCCTGGAATAGCTCCAATGCGCTGAGTTTTTCTGTTAAAGGGGCGATTTATCCTGAAGAATTTAATGGGTTGCCAATAATTTCCATTCCACTAGAGCAGACGTCGATTTCGGATTTTATCATATCCGACATTCAGAAAACGGAATTTTCTGAATCGTTAAAAGATAAACTCGATTTGAAATTTCCAAAAAATTCAAAACTGGTTTCTCTTAAAAAACTAATGGAAAAAGGAAATGAAGTCTCATTCATCGAAATTTTCCCAATTGAATATGATTCTATTTCCGGTAAGTATTTTAAGGTTGATTACCTTGAAATTGAAATCATAAATGCACCTTATAAGTCATCGGCATCGAATTTGAGAGCAGGTGAATTTACAGGCAATTCGGTTTTGGCTTCCGGAGATTGGTACAAAATACCCGTAACTGAAAATGGGATTCACAAAATTGATTACGCTTTTCTGAAAAATACCGGAATCAATGTGTCTGCAATCAATCCTAAAAAAATTAAACTTCACGGAAATGGCGGGGGTATACTTCCGCAACTAATAAGTGATGAGCGCCCGACTGATTTAATAGAAAATGCAATCCTGGTTACCGGACAGGCTGACGGAAAGTTTGATCAGGAGGACTATATTTTGTTTTACGGTCAGGATGCCGATGAACATAAATTAATGGATGATGGCGAGCTGAATTATAAAAAGAATTTCTATTCGGATACAACTTTTTATTACTTAACTATTTCTGATTCAGATGGATTGCGCATAGCAGAAAAAGAGAATTTTGGATCCACGCATCCAATAATCAATAGTTTTGATGATTACATCAACTATGAAAAAGATGAAAATAACATTATCAATTCCGGGCGCGAATGGTATGGCGAAAGATTTGATTTCACGCTTACTTACGAACTAAAATTTGATTTTCCGGACCTCGTACCTGATACAGAATTAAAAGTAAACACCTCAGTAATGGGCCAAACGTATGAAGAGGCCTCTTTGGATTTGCTCGTAAATGGACAAGCCCTTGGGCAACAGAAAATAAATGCTATCGCCGAAGGCTCCTACCTGGCAAAAGGATCCGACCAATTTGAAACCTTTACAATTAATACTTCAACAGTACCATCTGCACAGGAAATTACGATACGTTTATCCTTCAATCCAGTCGGATCGGTGAAATCAAAAGCAAACCTGAACTACCTGACGATACTTGGCTTACGGAAATTAAAACTCTATGGAAATCAAACTAGTTTCCGGTCCCTGGAGAGCACGCAAAATGCGATTTCTACTTATGAAATAGAAGATGGAAGTTCAGCCTTTCAGATTTGGGATGTAACAAAACCCCTAAAGCCTTACAATCAAAAATTTTCGACCGGCCAAAGCAAGGTCTCTTTTGGAGCATTTAGTTCCGAATTGAGAGAATTTATCATATTTACTAATCAGGATTTTTTCATTCCTGAAAAGGCTGTGAAAATCGCTAATCAGAATTTACATGGATCTCCAAATGTTGACTTTTTAATCGTTACCTATCCGGGATTTAAAAGCGAGGCCGACAGGTTGGCCGAATTGAGAAGAAACCATGACGGACTCAAGGTATTAGTGGTCACGACAGATGAGATTTATAATGAGTTTTCTTCCGGAAAACAAGACGTGACCGCCATTCGTGATTTCATTAAATATGTTTATGATCTTGGTGACGGAGAAAATAAGCTTCAAAATGTATTGCTATTTGGAAAAGGATCATTTGATTATAAGGACAGAATAAACAATAACACGAATTTTGTACCTATTTACACCGCCAGAAATTCGCTTCATCCTATAAACAGCTATTCGTCGGATGATTATTATGGCTTTCTTGATGAAGGCGAAGGTGAATGGATAGAGTCGTATTCAGGAGATCATTTGATGGATATTGGGGTTGGAAGACTGCCTGTAAAATCGATCGGGGAGGCCAAAATAATTGTAGACAAACTCATTGATTATGCTACTAACAAAGCTACTTTTGGCCAATGGCGCAATGAGGTTTTTTTTATAGCCGACGATGGAGATGGAAACCTACATCAAAGAGATGCGGATCGATTGGCAAATTTGGTGGATACCTCATATACACAATTTAATGTAAATAAAATTTATGTAGATGCATTCGAGCAAGTCGAAAGTTCTATCGGGGAAATTGCACCGGAAGTGAATGCAGAAATTGAGCGGTCATTGGATAAAGGTGGTTTAATATTCAATTATACAGGTCATGGATCCGCGACCCGGTGGGCTGCAGAAACCATCCTGAACATCTCATCAATAAGCGAATTTGAAAATACATATCGACTACCCCTTTTTGTAACCGCTACCTGCGAATTTGGAAGGCACGACAATCCAAAAGCAATTTCCGGAGCAGAATATCTATTGCTCAATCCGATAGGTGGGGCGATCGGGTTGCTTACCACTGCCAGACCTGTTTTTTCCTCAACAAATTTTATCTTGAACCTGGCATTTTATAATAATGTTTTCAGAAAGGAAGCAGGAAAATACCTGTCGATTGGTGAGATATTCAGAAAAACAAAAAATCAATCTTTGGAGGGAACAGTAAACCGAAACTTTTCTTTGCTGGCCGATCCTTCCATGACACTTTCTTATGCCAAAAATGATATTTCATTGATTGCAGATGAAAATTCCTATCAAGCGGGCGATACCTTGAAAGCATTAAGCAAGATAAAACTGAAGGGGCAGGTATTAAACGTTGATGGTCAGATCAATTCAAGTTTCAATGGAAATTTAATAGCTAAAGTATTTGACCAACCAAGCGCGGTAAAGACTTATGGAAACGATAATCCTGTGATGACGTTTTTGGTACGCGACAATATTATTTTTAGCGGAGAAGTAAGTGTGAATGCCGGTGAATTTGATATTGAATTTATTGTGCCAAAAAACATCACTTACGATTTTGAAAAAGGGAAAGTGAGCATGTATGCGTTTGACGAATTGCAAGGGCTGGACGCTGCAGGTTCTGAAATAGAATTTGTAATTGGTGGTGAAAGCGAGGAGTATGATTTGGATAATTTGCCTCCTCAAATAGAGCTATACATCAACGATACTAGTTTTGTAGCCGGAGGAATAACCGGACCAGACATATTACTGGTAGGAAGCCTCCGTGATGAAAGTGGTATCAGCCTTTCTAATTCTGAATCAGGACAGGAAATGGTCGCTGTTTTAGATGATGGTGAAGAAATAACTGTAAATGCTTTTTATATTAGCGCAATAGATACCTACAAAAAAGGATGGGTTACCTATCCTTTCAAAGAATTATCTATTGGTACCCATAAAATCAGACTAAAAGCATGGGACGTACATAATAATTCAAACGAGGCAGAGATTGAATTTTTAGTAGTTGAAGACGTCAATCTTACCATTGAAAAATTGATGAATTTCCCGAATCCTTTTGGCGATTTTACCAGGTTTAGTTTTGAACATAACCGAGCAGGAGATGATTTGGAAATAAGCATCAATATTTACTCAGTGCAAGGAAAATTGCTTAAAAAATTTGTCGCTACCAGGGAAAACAGCGCTTCCCGAATATCAGATTTGATCTGGGATGGGAAAGCACAAAATGGCAGTAAATTATTAAGTGGAGTATATATATTCAGACTTTCCATTCGTTCTTTGATCGATGGAAGTAAAAAACAGGCAAATCAAAAGCTTGTAATAATTAATTAATTATATTTAAATTGCATTATCTTTTTCAATTGATGAAATTAAAAATAGTATTATTCATAAGTTCACTGTTCGTAGTGATCTCCTCAGTAAATGCTCAGGTTAATGTCGCTGGTCAAGATACAACAAGGAGAGTAATCACTACCGCCGTTCCGTTTTTATTGATTGCCCCGGATGCCAGGGCCGGCGCCATGGGTGACGCCGGCGCCGCTACAACTCCTGATGCAAATTCAACACATTGGAATGTTGCCAAACTTGCCCTTATCAAAGATGAAATGGGATTTAGCTTGTCATACACTCCCTGGCTTGCCAAAATCATCAATGATATGAGCCTATCCTACCTTTCTGGTTATTACAAAATCAACAAGGAACAGTCTGTGGGGGTATCTCTAAGTTATTTTGATCTTGGAAATATTCAGTTTACAGATAGGGATGGAAACGATCTTCAAAATTTTAATCCACGTGAATTTTCTTTTTCCGGTTCCTATGCCAGATTGCTTTCCGAGAACATGAGTATTGGTGTAACGTTGAAATATATACGATCCAATCTTACCGGAAATGTATTTACAAGTACCAATGATAGTGAAGCCGGTGTAAGTCTTGCAGCGGATATCGGTTGGTATTGGAATAAGGATATTGGGCAAAATTCTAATTTAGCCCTGGGCGCCAGCATTACAGACATTGGAAATAAAATCACCTATTCCAATGACGATCAAAAAGAATTTATACCTACGAATTTTAGATTTGGCAGCGCTTACAAATTGGGTCTTGACCCATATAATTCATTAACCTTTGCGCTGGATTTCAATAAGTTGATGGTGCCTACACCACCGGTTTATGTAGTTGATGATAATGGAAGTGTTGTTCGTGATCAAAATGATGATCCTATAATCTCCCGTGGTAAAGACCCTGACCGTGCGATGTTAAGCGGGATGTTCGGTTCGTTTACCGATGCCCCGGATGGCGCTTCTGAGGAGCTGAAAGAGGTGATGATCGGTGGAGGAATGGAATATTGGTACAGAGATATTTTTGCCTTGCGAGGAGGATATTTCTGGGAAAGTTATGAAAAAGGTGACCGCAAATATTTCACAATGGGGCTTGGCTTAAGGTATAATGTTTTTGGAATAGATTTCGCCTATTTAGTTCCTGTAAAGAGAGAAAATCCTTTGGCTGAAACGCTGAGATTTACTTTGCATTTCAATTTCAATAATGGAAACAATCTTGTATCCATCACTGACGAAGACAGCAATTGATGCTTGACAGAACTATAGCTCCGGCATTTGTCGCACCACAAATATTCGAAATACCTGAACCGGAAATCGTTCATTTAGCTAACGGTTCGAGGTTTTTCTTTTTGAATGCAGGTGATCAGCCGGTAATAAAACTTGAGTTTATATTCAGAGCCGGAAGCTGGTTCGAATCTACTCCGGGAATAGCGTTTTTTACCGGAAAAATGCTTAGCGAAGGGACCGCTTCCTACACTTCCAAAACTATTGCAGAAGCTCTGGATCAATATGGCGCTTTTGTAGAAATCAATCCTGGATTTGACTATACCATTGTAAGTATCCACATCCCCACTCAGCATTTTGAAAAGATCGAATCAATTCTTAAAGAGATTCTATTCCAACCAACTTTCCCGGATCATGAATTTGAGCTGATGAAACAAATTCAAATTCAACAATTGAAAGTCAATGAACAGAAAAACAGTTTTGTAGCTACCAGATTATTCCGGACAAATTTGTATGGAAATTTTCCATATGGCCATGTAATGACTGAAGATACCTTCAATCGTATATCTGCGGAAGATCTTAGAAACCACTTTGAAAAATGGATTAAAGGAAAATATGATCTTTTCCTAACCGGAAAATTTGATGCAAATCTTCAGCATAGAATCGTAAACTTGTTCGATAAAAACCTGGTTCCGATCAAGGGATTCGAAAGAAAAGCAACACATGCCGCACCCCATTTTGAGCAATACGAAGAAAGAGAAGAAAGTCTGCAATCTTCCATTTTCATGGGAAAAAGATGCATCAATAAAGATCATATTAGTTATAGTAAGGTATTGCTATTGAATGAGGTATTCGGTGGTTATTTCGGATCACGGCTCATGCAAAATATCAGGGAAGATAAGGGCTATACCTACGGCATCAGCTCTCATCTTGTCACATTAAAAAATGACGCCTATTTTGTAATAAGCTCCGATGTAAAAAAGGAGTTTAAGCAGCAAACAGTCGATGAGATCAATTATGAAATCAACAGATTGAAGTCCGAGCTGGTTAGTGATGATGAGCTTTACCAGGTAAAGAATTATTTAAAAGGATCGATACTAAATACCCTGACCACTCCATTTGCCATGACAGAAAAACTTATGAACATCTACTTTTATGACTTGGAAGGGGATTTTTACAACATGGTATTTGAGCAAATAGATCAAACGAGCAGTGAAGATTTATTGGCCTTAGCCAATGAATTGCTTTTTGATCATCCCTTATCTAGTGTTATCGTAGGATAAGATCCTAGATCATGGCTAAATAAAATGGGAAAAGACGCTATTATCTGACATTATAAAAGAAGCCTGTAAATAAAGCTTCTTTTTTTATATAAAAGCCCAAAATGATCAATTAAGCTCATACAAGTATTTTATTATAATAATAAACGCCATTCTCTCATGTCAGGTGAAGCGGATTTATTCAAAATATGGGTATTGCCTGACTACTTTTAGTCACAATCCTACCCACGATATCATCCAGTCCTATTTGGAAATAGTATAATTTCTATACATTCACCAGATTATAATAATCTTATTTTTTGATGAAGAAGGTTTTATTACCCTTGCAATTGTTATGAGGTGGACAGTCAATATTTTATCATGACATTACGATTTCAGAAGGTAAAGGCCCGATCAAAAAAAGATATTATAAGCTGGTGAGTTCAAGTTAAGGATTGATCTGCCAAATAAAAAGAAAAGTATGTAGAGTACAGAAACTACTTTAAAAAACGTGGTTTAGCTCCAAGCCTTAGGAGCGAATTAGTTTTAAGTTATATGAATATGAACTTACGATTTTACAGGAAACCGGCCTTTACGCTGATTCTGGTTTCATTTGTATGCTTGCCATTCCTAAATCAGGCTCAAACTGTAAGAAGGCAATGCATATCCAGCTATGGCGCCGGTGTTACATCCGAAAACGTAGCAATTTACCAAACGGGTGGGCAGGCATATGCCACATCAAGTTCTTCAGCAAATGGATTTACAATTTTGCCGGGTTTTCAACAACCTCTTGCGTTTAAAGTTGAAAATGTGATTTCTGAGAATTTGAGCCGATTGAATTTAAAAGTTTTTCCAAACCCGGCAGTTTATTCGCTTTCTATCAAGAGTAGTGAGGTAATCGAAAATGCACGCATTCAGGTAATGGATGTTCAGGGAAAAGTCATGATGTCGAATACAGTATCACAATTACAGAATTATAAGATCGATTGCGAAACATGGACAAATGGAACTTATTTCATCACCGTCAGTGATGGTAATCAAAACAAATCTTCATTAAAATTAATAATTGAAAAATAATCATATTTATGAAAAAGTTAATAATCATTCATTTAATAGGATTCCTTTGCCTGGGAACTGCAGTAAATGCTCAGTCAAGCGATCCTTTTTCCAAGCCCTCATCATCTTCATCTTCATCTTCATCTTCATCTTCATCAAATTCAGGTTCTAGTCTGACCATTGATGCATCGCAAAACATTACCAATTTTAGTTTTAAGGGTAGCGACGGTGTTGTTGATAAAGAATACAACCCAAACTATTCCGGATCGTTTAGTGTTGGTTACCGCAATATTCTACCTAGTGGAGTCATCCTCAGGGGAAGTTTAGGCATGCGCAATGCAGGTGCCACCTTGGTTGTTGATGATACAAACAATACCTATAATTACCAGTATGCAGAGGCTAAAATTGGAGCAGGATATTTGTATTCTTTGGGTAAAATTGGTGTTTATTTGACAGTATCTCCCTATTTCGGATACTTATTAAAAGCCAATCAAAACCTTTTAAACGAAGATTATGATATTATAAATCATGAATCTATCGAAAGAATCGATTATGGCGTATTTGTAAGCCCTGGCGTGAATTTTGAGATGTCAGAATTTATTTCAGCGTATTTCGAGCTTAATGTGATGCGTGGCCTTGCTAACCTTGAAACAGTTGAAACACAAACATCTAACAATACACTCATTGGTGGTTCATTAGGTCTTGCATTTACAATTAAATAACATAACTAAGAATTATAAAAAGTCATGAAAAATATAAATTACCTATTATTATTAGCGCTGGTGCTGAGCAGTACGCTGTTTGTATCCGCACAGCAAATTGCAAACCTGGAGGGAATCAATTACCAGGCAGTAGCCCTTGACGATGAAGGCAAAGAAATTGTTGGTATTGACATCATGAACAAGCCACTTTATGAGAAATCCATTGGAGTCCGCTTTACGATAACAGCCGGAGTTGATGGTGCCGTTTATTATCAGGATACGCATACCACGATTACCGATAAGTACGGATTGTTTTCATTGGTAATTGGGAAAGGTACTGTTGTGGATGGCACGAATTTGATGGACATTCCATGGATCAATGGAGATCAATGGCTGAAAGTAGAAATAGCTATCCATAACGACGGAAACTACAAAGTGGTCAGCAATCAGCAGTTTATGTCTGTTCCGTATTCATTTTATACTGATGATATAGCGGATGACGCCATCACCACTGCAAAAATCCTGAATGAGGAAATCCTTTCAGAAGATATCAATAATGAAACTATATTGGCTGAAGATATTGGAACCGGCTCGGTAGAGACTTCTGAAATATTAAACGAAACGATCCTTGCTGAAGATATTGCAACAAGTGCTGTAGAGACTTCTGAAATATTGGATGAAACTATTTTAAGTGAAGATATTTCAAATGGAACGATTCTTAATGAGGATGTTGCAGATGGCACATTGGATCTTATCACAAAAGTGACAAATCAGCTTCCAGTGGCTAATGGAGGCACCGGATTGTCTAACATTCCGACAGGAAATATTGTAGTAGGAAACGGCACTTCGGCACTGAACACTTTGGCTGTATCTGATAGTATAATGCTATTTAGCAATAAAAGCGGACAAACCGAGCTTTATAAATTAGCTGCAGGTCTCAGGACAAATTTATCTGTAGACGAGGTTACTAAAACAGTATTCATCTCAGCTATCGATCAAAGCGGTGGTCCAAACAAAGATTATATCAATTTTTCTACGGGTAATATTCCAATTGGTGGGCAACAACTTCGCGTAATTCCATATCCAGGCGTTAGATTGGGTGATATCATACTTGCTACTGCAACTAGTGATCTTGAAGGAGTTACTATGACAGCTTATGTGAGTACAGATGATAAAATTAATGTGGTGTTTTTTAATGGAACTGGTTCTCCAAGAAATTTAGGGGGTCAATTAAAAATAGCCAACTTTGGACAGTAAGCAAAAAGATTGGTATCTGTTTGAAAATTGAAAACAGATAATACTTAAAGACATAAAACCCATTCTGAAAAAATTCAGAATGGGTTTATTAGCAGTATATCTTCAAAACAATCAAGGAAATGGTGATGCTCATGTTCAACTTGTTCTCTACAATCCCTCAAAATATGGGAATGTAACTTTTGCTAATCCTGCATTGAATTTTAAAGCATTGGTGGATTAATAATATTTATTCTGATACTAAAAACCTGTAAATATTTTACAGTATATGCTATTTTCTAAAACCTATACTGAACAAATGCACCAAACCTTAAATAATTTCCATTCTTCCAGAGGTATGACCTTCCTGAAGGCAGTAACAAACCGTCCAATCCATACAAATTGAAGTTGAAACCTTCATCATCAAAAATATAAGGTCCATCTATAATAAATATGGTTCTACTGTTATTTTAATGAAACTCGTTAAGAAATTAATTATTCAATGAATAAGCCCATTTCCATATATTGAATATATAGTTCCTGATTTTACTTTGTGTTCTCCGAGTAAATCTCTGAGTTCTTTGTGCTTAGCTTACTTGAATTTATTAACCACTATGGACACGATAAAATACAAACGAAATAAAATGCATTACTTATTCCATTAAATTCGTGGTAGAGCCATAAATATATTCCATGTTGCATAATGTATTTCGAAATTATAAGAAAAAGCTACTGATCTTTTCCAATAACTGATCACTTTAAAAGTTTCATTAAAGTATAATCCTAAATTGCTCCAACTCACTTGTCAAGCAACAATTATATTTCATAAAATTATTACAATCTATCTTTAATTGTTACAACAATTTGTATTTTTGCATTTGATGCCTTGTAGGAAATTGTAATGAATTTTTTAGATATTATCAGCCACGATAATATAAAATTTACAATCATTGGTACATGAAAGATAAAGGCCATACTGATGAGCACAAACTCATGAAAAAATCGGAATCCTTAAAAAACAAGGAGGAAAGGTTATTATTGGCCTTAGGAAAAACATCCGGAATCTGGAATTGGATGGATGTTAATTAAAATAAACAATGGTGGTCTCCAAAATTTTATGATTTGCTGGGGTATAAAGATAAGGAAATTGAGGCCTCGGTTTCTAACTTTCGTGCTTTGCTTCATCCTGATGAAGAAAAAGAAGTTTGGAATTCCATTGAAATGCACCTTAATGATGGCATCCGGTATGACTTGGAGTTTCAGTTAAAAACTAAATCCGGAGAATACAAATGGTTTCTAAACAGTGATCAAACGATATTAAATGATTCGGGTAAACCTACCGGGATGCTAAGTGCCATTATCGATATCGATGAAAAGAAAAAACTTCAGGATCTTTTGGGACGAATCAACTCGTTTGAAAGAATTGGAGGTTGGGAGTATATTATTACGGACAATAAGGTAACCTGGACTTCTGGAACCAAATCTATTTTTGAAGTACCTGCGGACTTTGAGCCTAATATTAAAACAGCGCTTGATTTTTATAAGGAAGGGGAAAGCCTGCGCACGATAACGAAGGTTATGGAGGAAGCCATCAATGAAGCTAAAACCTATGATGTTCAGACACAAATAGTGACAGCCAAAGGTAATGAAAGGTGGATCCGGTCAAGTGGTCTTCCCGTCTTTGTGGATGGAACATGTGTTAAGCTGGTGGGCACGGTTCACGATATTCATAAGCAAAAACTCCAGGACATTAAACTTGCTGAAAGCGAGGAAAGATATAGGCTGCTGGCAAAAAACATGCAAAGTACGGTGTGTACTCATGAACTTGATGGTTGCTATAATTATGTGTCTCCTTCATTTAAACAAAATTTTGGATATTCCAGTGACGAAGTATTAGGCAAAAAACCAATTGATTTTGTTCACAATAAAGATATTCCCAAATTAGCCGATTTGCTCAACGACCTACTTGAAGGCAACATATGGAGTAAATCCCTGGAATTGCGTATGAAACGCAAAGATGGCGCCTATCTGTGGGTCAGGCTAAAAGCATATATTATTGAAGTTCAGGGTGAAACGACAGGATTGCAAACTGAAACATATATCATTCAGGAAAGTAAGGAATACGAGCAAAAAATTGCGAAAATCACCGACCGTTTTACGACTTCACTCGAAGCTGCCAATATCGGCATATGGGATTGGGATGTTTTAACCAATAGCCTGGTTTGGGACAAAATAATGTTTAAAATTTATGGGGTCTCAGAAGATACTTTTTCCGGTGTCTTTGAAGCATGGCAGGCAGGTCTCCATCCTGATGATGCAGAAAAAAGCAACAATGAAGTCCAATTAGCTCTAACTGGAGAAAAAAGCTTAAATACAGAATTCAGAGTTATCTGGCCAGACAAATCCATTCACCACATAAGAGCCTTAGCTAAGGTGGAAAGAGATGAAAAAGGAAATCCAACTCGAATGATCGGGGCCAATTGGGATATTACGGAAGTAAAAGAATCTGAAGAATTAAAAATCCAGGCTAAAAGTCTTGAAATCAAAAATAAAGAGCTTGAGCAGTTTGCCTATGTAGCCTCACATGACTTGCAAGAGCCATTAAGAACGGTCTCCAGCTTTGTTGACCTTCTACTCGCGAAGTATAAAGATAAGCTGGATGATCAGGGTGTTCGAATATTGAGTTACATCAGTGGAGCATCTGAAAGAATGAAGGCACTGGTATCCGGATTGTTGGACTACTCAAGAATAGGTCGAAAAGTAGAATTAAAAAAAGTAGATTGTCAGAAAATTGTTAATCAGGTCATTGAAGATTTCTCTTTACTTATTGAAGAAAGCGGAGCAAATATTACTGTTGATAAACTCCCTGAGCTAATTGGATACGAGACAGAATTGAGAATGGTTTTTCAAAACCTGATCGCTAATGCCATAAAATTCCGTAAAGAAGATGAGGACTTAAAAATTAAGATATCTGCAGTCAAAAAATTAAATCATTATTGGCTGTTTACCGTTCAGGACAACGGTATTGGCATCGAAGAACAATATAAAGACCGGATATTCCTGATTTTCCAACGGTTGCATACCAGAAACAAATATGAAGGAACCGGTATTGGCCTGGCACATTGCAAAAAAATAGTAGAAATGCATCAGGGAAAAATATGGATAAAATCAACCTTAAATAAGGGGACTACATTCTTCTTCACGATCCCATTTTTAAAAAAATAAACGGTGAAATGAAAAGTCAAATAAATTTCTAATTAACAAACATTGAATTTTTTGCTGGTACAAGCCAGTTTGATAAATTAATATTTAAATATGAAAACTAAATTGAATTGCGTCTTATTGGTTGACGATGATGAACCAACTAATTTTCTTAATGAAATGGTGATTAACCAATCTGGTTTTGCAGAAAAGGTAGTTGCCACTCAGGGTGGAAGAGAAGCATTGGAATATTTGAAGTCGATGGAAAATGGCAAACATCCCCAACCTGACCTGATCCTTCTGGACATCAATATGCCCGCCATGAATGGATGGGAATTTTTAGAAGAATATAAAAAGCTAAGCCCGGCTCAACAAGGAAAAATAGTGGTGATCATGCTGACCACATCCCTTAATCCCGATGATTGGGATATGGCCCAAAAAATTGATGCGATCAATGACTTTATAAATAAACCATTGACTGTAGAGGCATTGGAGGAAATATTAAATAAACACTTTTCAAATTAATTTTGAGTTCAGGTAGAAAAAAACATTTTTTTTAAAATAATTAGTATTGATATACCCCGGGTAGCGCTTATTATTTAATGGAATTTTGTGTCCTTGCACTTATCTTTAATTCACCATTATGATAGGAGGATTGTAAATGATTTTGTCAAATACTTTTGGATTTCAATATCTCACTTATGTAAAACTCCCTGAAGGGCAAAATCCTTTATGTGGGATAAATTTTTCTCCTGAATACTGTCTGGCAGGAAAACGTACTTTTTATCATAAATCTCTTTATCAATATAATAGCTCACCCAATATTCATTTGTAAGATGAAATACAGCTTTTTGAATAGGCTCTATTTTGGCACAACTATGTGAATCGAGCTTTTCGATGATATGTCTTAAGGTAGAAGTTTTTTGTTCCTGACCATCAATTTTACCGTAACCTCTGGATGAGATCAGCACATTTTGCAAGGAGAATTCATTTCTGTTCAGGATGTAAATATCCCACATTTCATTATCGTCAGGACGTTTTACCACTGCAATTTCCACCCCACTTACCTTAGGAATATTCAGATCACTTTTCATTGGTAATTTCTTCGATCACGTCAAATTCAAAAATATCCGCCAGATGCTTTTTTACTTTATTTGCAACTTCCGTCATATCCATAGATCTGTTCAACTCTTTATCCAGGGAGGTGACAGCTTTGTCTGTTATTCCACAAGGAACAATATTCTTAAAATAATCCAGGTTGGCATTTACATTAAAAGCAAATCCATGCATGGTCACCCATCGGCTGGTCTTTACACCAATTGCGCAGATTTTTCTCGGATTCTTTTTTGCAATATGATCCAGCCACACACCGGTCATCCCCTCTATCCTGCCGGCTGTAATCCCATAATCCTTCAAGGTTAAAATAATGGCCTCCTCAAGGTTTCTGAGGTAAATGTGGATATCTGTAAAAAAATTACCCAGATCGATGATCGGATAACCCACAAGTTGTCCCGGGCCATGGTAGGTGATATCGCCTCCACGATTGATCTTATAAAACGTTGCTTCCTTTAGCTTTAAACCATTTTCATTCAAAAGCAGATTTTCTTCATTACCACTTTTGCCCAGGGTGTACACGTGTGGGTGCTCACAAAAGAGCAGATAATTTGTCGTTTCAGTTTGTTGCTCTTCCTTCAATTCCCGATTGGCAAGCTTAACATCGATGACTTCCTGAAACAATTTCTCCTGGTAATCCAAGGCATCTTTATAGTCGATCTTACCAAGATTTCGTAATATGACTTTGTTATTCTTTTTGTAATTCATTCTATTCGATAAAGGATTCCAACATTTTAAACTCTCCTTTGGGCAGCAATGTTATCTTTTTAATAGAGGCGGGCACCAAAACAGCCTCACCTTTTTGCACCGCTGTTGTCCCTCCATCATAACTCATCAACAGACTACCTTCCATACATACGTAAATCACAAAAGAATCCAGACCCGAGTGATCCCTGACCACAAGTCGCTTGAAATGCAATTTATTGGTGGTGAAGTATTCACAAGAAACCAATTTTACTACTTCATTTTCCTTGTCCTCATAATTCGATTTATACTTATCATGATGGGTAAAATCTATGGCGTCAATTGAATCTTCGGTGTGCAATTCCCTTGTATTTCCCTCGGCATCTTTGCGGTCAAAATCATAAATTCTATAGGTGACATCTGAACTTTGCTGGATTTCTGCCAATAAACATCCCTTTCCTATATAGTGTACCCTCCCCGCAGGAAGGAAAAAAACCTCATCGGCTTTTACCTTCTCAATATTCAGGATATCCATTAGTTGGCCATTTTTGAAGTACTCCAAATATTGCTCTTTGGTCAGGGGGCGGTTGAATCCCGCATTGAGGGTGGCATTTTCATCGGCCTGAAAAACATACCACATTTCAGTTTTACCGAATGAATCGTGTCTTTTGGCAGCCAATTCATCATCCGGATGAACCTGCACAGAAAGATCATCATTGGCATCAATAAATTTGACCAGCAGAGGAAATTCATTTCTAAATTTTTGATATACTTTTTTGCCGACCAGTTTTCCTTTGTATTCCTGCAAAAGGCTTTGAAGATCCTTCCCTGCAAAGGCTCCATCACTGACTACAGAAATATTTCCTTTAACGCCACTGATTTCCCAAGTTTCTCCACAATTCGGCAAATTGCCAAAATCTTTATTCAGTATAGTTTTTATCTTTTGCCCTCCCCAGATTTTATCTTTATATATTGTTTCGAATTTTAATGGATATAAATCAGACATTGTAAATCAGTTAGATGAAAATATGAGCAAAAGTAAGGAATTGGGTCAAGAAGGAGAGCAACTGGCGGCAGATTATTTGAAGAAAAACGGTTGGCATATTCTTGAAATGAATTACCGATACCGCAGATTTGAAATTGATCTGATCGCCTCAAAGAAGGACTACCTGATTTTTGTGGAGGTAAAAGCACGGACCAATACAGCTTATGGACTTCCGGAACAATATGTAGATGATAAAAAGGCTGAAAATATTATGGCTGCTGCTGATCATTATCTTCATGAGATCGATTGGAAAGGCAATATACGCTTTGATATCATATCCATTATCAAAAAGGAAACCATGGAATTGGAGCATATAGAGGATGCTTTTTATTGATCGTGGAGGTGGGAAGTGGCAGGAGAAACACTAGGCAGTGGCAGTAGGTTGGAGTGTATTATATCCTGACGATTAAATTCACTAATTCAGAAGGCAATATTTGGAAATAGAATTTAATGATAGCTAATCTAAATTTTTATGCTTTGGAAATTCCCACAATAAAAAGTCAAAAAGACATGAGCAAAAAAATTATGCTATATCTTCTACTCAATAATTTTAGGATACCTATTATTGTGAAATTTTAATGCCTTCTCAAAATAGCCAGAGTTTAATAGCCAGAGCGATAACAGTGATGGTCAGGAAAATTTTTACCAACTTATCTCCTTTATCAACCGACCAGCGACTGGCAAACCAGGCTCCGGTAGAATTGCCAACAGCCAGTACAATTCCATAAAGCCAATTGACTTGCCCTTCATAAATGAAAACTGCCAAAGCAGCAAAGGTATAGATGAGTACCACAAAAACTTTGATGCTGTTCGTCTTGACAAGACTAAATCCATGAATAGCAGTTAGGGCTCCAATAATTAAAAATCCAACGCCAGCCTGAATAAATCCACCATAAATGCCTACAAAGAAAAATGTGACGCCACCAATGATTTTTGAGGATTTAGCTATGTTTTCTACATGCTTTCCTTTTGGTTTCCCTTTCCCTGAAATGGTCAGTAAAACAACTACAACCATAATTACAGCAAGTATTTTATTAAACAATTCACCTTTTATGTCTACGGCCAATTTTGCTCCGATCACAGCGCCAACCAATGCAGTGATTCCCAGCAAAAAGCTATACTTGAATTCGGCAATTCCTTTGCTTTTGAATCCTGCTACGGCGAATATATTTTGTGAAAAAATCGCTACCCGGTTTGTTGCGTTGGCTACTGAAGGGGGCAATCCTAAAAATATCAATATAGGCAAACTCAACAATGATCCTCCCCCTGCTATCGTATTGATGATTCCTGCTGCTAATCCTACTCCTAATATTAAGAGAACTTCTAAAAAATCCATTTGCTTATAATTCTATACTTAACATGAGAACGCGAAAATACCAAAAAGAATAGGATGGTTAATTCTGTGTCAACTAAAATTCAATTAAATTGAAAAAAATAGTGCGCTAATTTATGAAAAGTGTTTGTGTATTTTGCGGATCGAGTATGGGCTTCCATCCCATTTACAAAAAATCTGCCTATAATCTTGGTAAGCAAATTGCCAAAGAAAATTTGAGTTTGATTTATGGAGGGGGCAGTGTTGGCCTCATGGGTGTGCTGGCTGATGCCGTGATGGAATATGGAGGCAAAGTAATCGGTATTATCCCCAGGTTTTTATATGAAGAAGAAGTCGGTCACGACGGGGTAACTGAATTGATCATTGTCGACAGCATGCATGAACGGAAGCAAAAAATGGCGGAACTCGCCCATGGTTTTATTGCGATGCCCGGAGGTATCGGCACCATGGAAGAGTTGTTCGAAATATTTACCTGGTCACAACTGGCTTTGATCAAAAACCCTGTAGCATTGTTAAATGTCAATAATTTCTTTGATGACATCATTCATTTTTTAAACAAATTGGTTCGTGAAGGATTTATTAAGGAAGTTACCATTAATATGCTTATCAATTCGAATAATATCCATGAATTGCTGGCTAAAATGAAGGCATTCAATTATACAGAAATTCCCAAGTGGATTGACCGGACATGACTTAATTTTTATTGATAATTAAATTTTTCTATTCACAATTTACACCAACTAATTATACAAAGAATGAAAAAGCAATTTACTTTATTCCTCTTATTATTTATTTATAGTTTTTCGCAAGCGCAAGACCTGAGCGCAATATTCGAGAAAGTAAGTTCGTCAGTGGTACAAATTCAAACCAAAGAAATTGAGTTTGTGGGAGAAGGACAGCGGAAAGAAGCCGTGACAGCTGAAGGTCTCGGTTCGGGCGTATTAATCTCTCAGGATGGGCTTATACTTACGGCCGCTCATGTGGTTCAGACTGCTGAAGATGTAAAAGTTATTTTTAAAAACAATGAAGTTATTCCGGCAAAAATTATTGCTAGTGAGCAAACTGCAGATGTTGCTTTGATCAAATTAATCTGGCCACCCTCTGATAAAAAAATTCACATCGCAAAAGTAGCTGATTCCGATAAGGTAAAAACCGGAGAGCAAGTATTTGTAATCGGTAGTCCCTACGGATTGACCCAGTCACTTTCTGTAGGGCATATCAGTGGGAAGCATTCCAAAAAGAGTATATCCCATCAATTGACTTTGATGGAGTTTTTCCAGACAGACGCCTCCATAAATACTGGAAATTCTGGTGGACCGATGTTCAATATGAATGGAGAAGTAATTGGAATCGTGAGTTATATTTTGAGCGAATCCGGAGGCTTTCAGGGGCTTGGCTTCGCGGCAACGTCAAATATGGCCACAAAATTATTACTTGAAGAAAAAGGAATGTGGTTTGGTATTGGAGGAGTTTTGATTAATCGTGGTTTGGCGAATATTCTGAATCTTCCTCAGAACGGAGGGATTTTAGTTCAAAAGGTTGTTGATTTATCTCCTGCAGGTATTATGGGATTACAAGGAGGAACCTACAATATGGTAATCGAAGGTGAGAAATTTATTGTGGGAGGAGATATTATACTTTCCATTATGGGAAAGAAAGTTGAAACTGAAAACGATATGCTTGAATTGAAAGGGAAATTAAAAGCGCTAAAAGAAAAAGATATTATGAAAATCACTGTAATGCGAGCCGGCAAAATAGAAGAACTGCATTATATCATACCGAAATAAATAATTGAGTCCACTCCTAATAATCCCCAGCCTCACCTACCGGCGAGACTTTAGCGGATTTAGGGGCTTTTTACTTATCGAAGTGGACTCATAATTTTTAATTCCGCCATTGAAATCCATTGTAATTGGGGCAAGGTAAAAACTTGTCCTTTCGCTTTACTCTGTGCGAATTGATTTCAGGCAACAGCAGAGTCAGTGATATTTCATGAGATCCTCCTGACTGTGGTCCGATTTCTGAAATAGTAAAATCATAACTATAGCCAACTTCTACAAATTGCAGGTTTAAACCCAGACTGAAGATCATCGCATCCTGGCTGGCTTTTGCTATATAATTTTTATTCGTAGGTATACCTCTGTACCATAAACCCACCATGACCGGATCGAATATGATCGATGTTCCGACATCCAATTGGCTGAATTCTCCCTGTGTTTTATATACAAAAGAAGGAGCAATACTGCTGAGTTTTGATGTTGAAAGTAAAGCGTGTTTAATTGGAATTCTCATACCTCCATGCACTGATAATCTCATTGGAAGTTTGGCGTCTTCACCTAGCAAAGAATAATTTGGTTGATTAATGTGATAGGCTGAAAATCCGACCCAAAATATTTTATTGTAAAGGACCGCACCGGATGAAAAATCAAAATACGATTGATTGCCCAAATGCCCGATTGCATCATCGGTAGTCGGACCATTATGAATGATCATATCGCCAAAAACAAGCTTATCAAAATCAATAGACCTCGAAGCATATCCAAAAGTGACACCGGGAGAAAATACCCACCCTTCTGCAATCCTGATCTTGGCAGCATAGGTACCGCCAATCGAAGTATTCCTTAAATTGGCTGAACCGGCTTTATCGGTCATGACGAGCACACCAAATGCACTGCTCCAATCCTCAACTAAATAATCTGCTGAAGCAGCATAGGTATTGAATGAATTAGGCAATTTGGTCCATTGCATTCTGCTGTTAAATATTAAACGTGGTTGTTTTACAGAACCGGCCAATCCCGGATTGAGATACAGCGGCGAAGCATAGTACTGCGAAAACATGGGATCCTGTGCATTTGCGCCCAACAGAGAAAGCAATAAGGAAATAAGTACAATATATATTTTTATATAACTCATTATATCAATTATCGAATAAGCATAATGTCTCCGAATTTCATGACTTCTCTGCCGTCCATATATTTGAAATCAATTTTATAGATATATACATCCGGAGCGCAAACTTTACCTTTATAATACCCGTCCCAACCTTGACTTTTATCTTCGGTATCAAAGAGCAACTCTCCCCAACGATTGTAAATCTGCATTTTGTAGGCGATCACCCCTTCTGTCACAGGATAAAAAACATCATTCCTGCCACTGCTATATCTGCTTCCTCCCGTCGGTCCATCAAGGCTTGGTGTGAAGGCATTTGGAATGCGTATTTCATTTCCATCAATAACTTCTACTATATTTTCATAAATCACAGTATCCATACACCCTTTGTCTGTATTGGCAATAAGTGTTATGTCGTAAAAACCTGTATCCAAATAAACATGAGCAGGTTCAATTTCTGAGGAGTTTGATCCATCACCAAAATCCCAGAAATAGGATTCTGCCCCAAACGAAAAGTTAGTAGTATAAATCGGATCATCCGGTAGTTTTACCGTTTCAGGCCTGATCTGGAAATCCGCATGAGGAACCGGAAACACCTGAATGATTAATTTCTTCACGGCAGCATTAACAATTTCAGATGTGTTAGAAGCTTCCAGCTTTACACTATACACTCCAGGCTTATAATAGGTATGTGTCGGGTGTTCCTCATATGAAATTCCCTCACCCTGACCAAAGTTCCATTTGTAAGATTCCGAATCGCCATATTTTGTAAGGTTGGTAAAATTGACCGTTAAAGGCGCGCAACCTTCATCGGGATCAAAAGAAAAATCAGCTATTGGCTCAATAGGTTGAATGCTAATTTTTACAGAATCATTGCTTTCACAATTGCTTTCCTCAAGATTCAATTTGATGGTATAATAGCCAGGTTGCTCATAGATATGCTGCGCAGGATTTTCGTCAGTAGTTGTAGTTCCATCACCAAAATCCCATAAATGAGTTGCATTGCTACGAATACTTGTGTTATTTACCGAGACAGTAGCATTTGGAAACACTTGCATTTCGGGATTGACCTGAAAGGATGCTAGCAGGTTTGGTTTTGAAGGAACGATTATCGACTCAGAAGAAACATCACTTTCACAAAACGCATAATTGGCAGTTTGCAACTCAAAGGTCAAATCTAAATTTGGAGTACCTGATGCAGGTCTGGGAATTTCATAAATAAAATTATCCCCATTATCATTACTCGAATATATTATCCCTCCTTTATTGATGGTCCATTTGTACTCCAAAAGCCCTTTTTCTTTAGCTTCAAGCTCCAGCGCCATGATGTCACATCCAAATTCGAGTGTATCGATAGAAAAATCTGATTCCGGGATGGGATTGATATTGACAAAAAGTGTGGAATCTTCAATACACATATCCTTTGCTTCAAGTTTTAGATTAATGGAAAAGCTGTTAATTCCCCGGCCATCGGCAATGAATGTATGTCCGAACTGTGATGTATTAGAATCTGTAGTTTCATTTCGAATTATCTCTTCATCATTTGAAACTGTCCAGAAGAATTCATCTGGCAAAAGGGCCATCGTAATTTCATCGATTTGGAAATTAACTTCAACAGGGGCGCAATTTTTTGCAAAAGGATTGTAATCAGAATGAAATCCCGGTTTAACTGACGGCAATACATTTACCGAATCAGAAAGGCTGTTAAATGCGCATCCATTATCGGAAATAGCTTTTAATATGATATTGAAGGTTTTTAAACTGTTTGAATGATTTTCAAAAGTAGTGGTCAGGAATGGAGAAAAGCCTGCTGCATTCGGATCAGTATGAATCGTATCATTATACCCATTGCCATAGTCAATCCTCCATATATATTCATCAATGTCAACGGGTTGAGTGGGAATAGCAGTATTTTCGAATGTGACGGTAAGTGGACTACATCCCTGCAATGAATCCATTGTGAATGCTGCACTTGGATTTTGATAAACCTCAATAACATCCTTATAAACAGCGCTACAACCATTCTGATCATTCGTTGCCCGCAGCGCCACTTGATGAATGTCGTAATTGAATTGCTTTCTGAGCGTATCGGGTTTTGTAATATCAAATACAGAATCAGGATTAAACGTAATATGGTCGTAGTCAAAATCCCATTCCCAACGAATTACCTGGCTGTCTTTGATCGATTGAATGGATGTCGTTTCAATCAATTCAGTCATAAAATTCTCACACACATTTTCTGATACAAAAGAAGGCTCCGGATTATTGTACACCACAACGTTAATTTCGTCCCGAATATCACAATGAGTTGTGATGTCGCGGTAAATAAGCGCTACACGATAAACACCTGCATTGCTATAAGTCAATGTATAGGGTATTGCTGCGTTTGTCGAATAACCGGCACTCGGTTCTTCTCGAATTATTTGATCATTTTCGTCATAAAATTCCCATTTCCATTCCGTATTAACTGTTGAACCAATAGATATATCACTAAATGTTACCGGGAATGTTTCACCAGAACCGGGTGTTTTACAAAATTTTGTATTTGATGCGCTTATTTGGGCGATTGTTGTAGGTGTAATACGTACAATTTTTTCAACAACAGCATTACAACCCCCAACAGCATTGTTATCTCCAACAATCAATCTTATCAGTTTCTGACCACCATAAGCGTATGAGAAGGTTGTATTAACATCCATTTTGGTGTCCAGCAATCCATCTGCCACATTTGGTCCGTCATAAAACTCCCAGGTATGCGCTAAAGAAGAGCCTCCAGGTCCGATGGATTCATTTTCTAAAAATATAATATCACCAATACAATAATCCCACGCAATGGGATTAGAGCTATTTTCCTTTTTGGCTACAAAATCAGGAGTCGGAGTATCTACAATCACTATTTTGGATTCTGATATGCGAGGAGGATTATCACCCCCCGGAGTAATTGGATTTAGCGCGCCATCACTTAGGTTTTCATCATACTGATTGCAGGTATTCCAATTATTTAGTGTTATAAAAAAATCTTTGCCAATATCTGCAGGTGTGGATACCGGCACCTGAACATTCAGGCTAAGCTGATCAACATTCGTTACAGGATATATCGGATCGGCGCCCTGGGCGGGATCATAGTAGGGAAATACACCTGGTACAACCCCATCTACGCGAACATTTGAAATTCTATTTCCATTTGCCCCGTGACCATAAATCCATTGAATCCATCTCGGGTCAGCATTCTCCCTGGCATCTGCCCTGGGAAAACAATTCCAGGTACTATTGTCTGAAAACCTGATGCTTGAGGCAAAACCCTGGCAAACCCGATACACATCAGGATCGGAAAGTACAATATCTTCGGTCCAGACAATTACATTGATGGGTTCCAGTATCACACTATTAATAGGATTACAAACATTTTCTACTTCAACAATTACCTGATAACCACATTCTACCGGGGCATCAATGTACTCATGGCTAATAATCGGACCATTGGGATAATTATTTATCTGAATATAATCCTCTACTGGATTACCATCCCCCCAATCTACATGGTAAACTGTTCCGGGCGTAGAATTTAGAAACAGGGTTTGAACTTCAATTGTAAAGGGGGCACAACCACGGCTGCTGGTAATAAATTTAAATCCCGGTTCCATGATATCAGCGCTGGTGCACTGAGCCTGAGAATCCAAACCAGCTGAGCAGAAATATGCCAGCGCTATAAGAAAAAATACCCCTCTTTTCATCATGAAACGGCCTTGAATTAGAATTATTCAGAAATAAAATACCACCTCAATCGTGGTTGCTGATGATGCAAACTTCGATGAAACTAAAGATTTTTTAGGCTATTGACACCTTTTTAGGAATTGTTGGGCATCATGGTCAGGTAGAAACAGAAGGTCATTTGTCGATATTATTTTCATATTCTATAAAGAATCTTAAAAAAGGAGGATGTAAAGTTTTTTACAGAATATTAATTTTTAACAGCTTGGAACATTGATCAAAAATGAAATGTTAATAAAAATAGAATTATTTAAATTTCAAATTTTATTATTTCAATATTATACCTTAAAAATTCAAAAAAGTACATTATCCAATAAAAAGATAAAAACAGGCAATAATTAATATATTAGAGGCAAATCATTGATATAATCTTATTTCCTGATATCTACAATCTTTTGCATAGATAATCAAAGCGCTAAACCGGAAATGAATGGTTTTCATGAAAATAGTTGGTCTATCCTAAGTGGGGGAGAAATAGATAATTCAAGAATATATCAAGCTCTTTTGATATGAAATAATCAAACAACCATTCAATATTTATTTCATGGATAAATTACGATTATATCTCCCAAACATCAATTGCAATAGGAGATCAAATTGATAAAATACTACAGGAACAAATAATGCCAGTCCGCCAAATAGCATATAATCATAAGTGATCCTCAAAATATTGCTGATCTCCGTAAAATAACTCCCTGGAATCATAGCGGCAATCATGACAGAAAACAACATAAATACTACTGCCACCATAAATAAAATCCATGCTTTCTTAGTGCCATTTCCATTGGACGTCAATTTTCCGGGAAATGGGGCTAGCAGAATTTTATCCATGAGCGTATTATCAAAATCAGCAGACGCAGGTACTAATAAACTTTTTCCTAATAGCTCTTTGGTCAGTTTATCAAGTTCTTTTTGCTCAGTGTTCATAATATGGAATTCATTTCGTGTTTTAATTCTTTTTTCAAAACAGTATAAAATCTTTTCCGCGCTCGATGCAGTATTGTTTTTATATTGGAATTACTAAGGCCGGTGATTTCACATATTTCATTCAAATTTTTTTCTTCCAAATAAAATAACCTTAACAACATGCTGTCATTTGGCAGTAGCATTTCCAATCCTTTATTGATATAATACCTCTGCTCCTGCAAGATAAGCTCAGAAACAGAATGGTTAATTTCAGAATATTGAATATTATTTAGTTCATTGATATCATCGATATATTTGAATTCCTTCTTTCGGATACGCTTCAGTCCTTCATTGTGTACAATCTTATACAACCAAGTAGAAAATTTAGATCTTTGCTCAAATTTATCAAGCGATTTGTATGCTTTCAAAAACGCATCCTGGGTTACCTCCTCGGCAATAGCAGCATTTTTAACAATACTTATTGCCAAAGAATAAGCCATGTTCCGGTACTTTTCTACGAAATACCTGAACGCTTTGGCATCGCCATCTAAAATTTTTTGGATGTGTTCTGAATCCATTCAGCTTATTTTATTAATCCGGTTGTTTGCTGTTGTACCAATGAAAGATAATCAAACTTGCTCCACCAAAGAGTAATATCATAGAAAAATATGATACTACTGAATCAATTGAAAACATTACTGTAAGAAAATAGCCTGTGAATATTCCCATGGCTACCCCGACCAAAAACATTCCACTTTTTAGTGTGGCATTTCGATAATCCTTTTTTTGATAGATTTTTGTAATATCTACTCCTTTTTCGATCAATGCCATTTTTTCCTTATTGCTGGCAGAAGAAATATATTTTACAGAAAGAACAATTGCCACACAAAATCCGAGGGAGATAATAATCCCGGTAATCATGCCCATAATTGGAATAAAACTCATAGTTTCATATTTTAAAGTTTATTAATCGATTTCAGAGTTATGATCCTCCTATTTGTAATTAGGTTACACATTAATTATTCATTAAATTAATTTTATTCGCAATTCATTGCGACCATCTTCATTAATATTCAGATGGCTAAACGGTTACTTCAAATTAAAAATAGGTATATAATTTTTTAGCTGATTAATTGGACACATACATTTTATAATAGGATTTTTGAATTTCAAGGTAGTGCAGTTGGCCATTTATTATACTCTCAATTTCTTTTCATCTAAACATAAGAAATATTGGATTCCTATCCTGATTGGTATTGCAGGCATCATGTTGTCTGTAACGGCATGGTTTTTCATCAATCAACACCAATGCACATTGCTTAAGAATTCCATTGCAAACGAAACGTATGGAATGGCAAATCTCATCGTACAAAACATGGAATCCAGGATAAACGCACTGGACCGGATGGCTCATCGATGGGAGGCCAGTGGTGGAACACCCAAAGCGCAATGGCTTTTGGATGCCAGAAATCAATATCTTAACCAACCTGGCTATCAGGCTATAGAATGGGTAGATTCAACTTTTCATATTCGTTGGATCGTGCCTTTTGAAGGCAACGAACAGGCACAGGATTTGAACCTTAGAAAACATAAAAGTACCCACTTGGATGGCAAAAGCAAGTTGAGGGTGACAATGACCCCACCGATCGATTTAGTACAAGGAGGAAAAGGATTTGTTGTGTACCATCCAGTCACAATAAATGGAGAATTCCATGGATTTATCAGCGGCGTATTCCGTTTCCAAAAATGGTTGGAAAATATTGTAACCGAACAGATATCAAATCGGTTCTCAGTTCATATTATTTATAACAATACATATCTGGCAGATGTTAGCAAGGAAAATACTGAATATGATTCGGAATATGCAAAGAGTAATATACTTAACTATGAAGCGGCAGAAGGTAAATTAGTATTAACCCCGTCAAAACAATATGTGAATAATGAATTGGGCGCAATTGCATATCTTACACTTGTATTAGGTGTTTGTTTATCATTGCTACTCGCATTTAGTACTTTTAGCTCAATGCTTGCTAATGCTACCAAGAGATCGCTACACAAAACAAATAAGGTGCTTAACCCAACTTGAGAGATGTAACTCATAAGTATCTGTATGGCAACATGTTGTGCTGTGCAGTTTCATTTATTCGGGGACAACGGATTTTTTCATAAAATATGGTTGCTGTTTTAATTGCAG
>SDBV01001229.1_pt1 | contig 38506 bp, 35 predicted proteins | sample 2277081 | NCBI WGS metagenome assembly SDBV01 (sample SAMN10402039, study PRJNA504765) | marine sediment metagenome | isolation source: marine sediment core GS10_PC15, 223 cmbsf | place: Arctic Ocean: Southern Knipovich Ridge | collected 2010 | reverse complement strand
ATCCATTCTACAAGTCTCCTTCCAAGGCATGACCACCTCCTTCAGTGGTCAATGTTTTGCCGGAACGAAACCTGTTACCCAAGCTCCCGGTCTGATCTGTTACTAGAGTACCCGGTCTGTACCACCGCCTTGAACGATGGGACCGACCGCCTTGAACGATGGGACAGGCGCCGGTGGCTCCGGGACCGTCTGATTTCATTTTTTTCCAAAACAAACTTGACGCTGGGTAGGTACCCTCTCTATTAATCTGATCCTTCAGCAGCCCGAAACACGACCGGAGGCCGATACTTTGCCCCAATTCCAGATGCCGGTTGAGATGGTGGAGTTGGATCGTAGGGATCCCGGGTTCCCCGAGCGCCTCGAGATGCTGGGCGACACGCCGGAGCGTTTGTTCGTGATCGGGCAAATCCCTCCGGCGCCCATGGTGGCGGTCGTGGGCTCCCGGGATGCCGATCGGGGGATGATTCGATATACGGCGGCTCTGGCCGGGGACCTGGTCGCAAGGGGTCTGGTGGTGCTGTCCGGGGGCGCCGCCGGGATTGACACGGCGGCCCATCGTGGAGCTCTGGAGGCCGGCGGATCCACCGTGGCGATCATCGGATCGGGTTTCGATCACATGTACCCGCCCGCCAACCGGGAACTGTTTCGCGAGATAGCCCAATCCGGAGCGCTGATCTCCGAGTTCGAGCCCGGCATCCCGCCCGCCCGCTGGACTTTTCCCAGGCGGAACAGGCTGGTGGCGGCCATGGCCTCGGCGGTGGTCGTGATCCAGGCACCCGCGCGCTCCGGGGCGCTCATCACCGCCCGCATCGCACGTGGCCTCAAGGTGCCTGTGGGCGCGGTTCCGGGGTCGGTGAACGAGTCGAGGAATCGAGGAACCAACGGCCTCATCCGCGACGGAGCGTCCCTCATCGAGGATGCCTCCGACGTGATGAGGCTGATGGACGTATCCGCGAGTACCGGACAACTTAACTTGCCCGAAATGAATTCGCGAGGTAAGGAGACTGCGTCAGAGGCTCCGGTTCCGGCAGGAATCAGCGGGAATGAGGCTCGGGTGTTCGATGTCCTTGGTGAAACACCCATGCACATCGACGATGTCGCGTCGACGATCGGGCTGGGCGCATCTGAGACCGGCGCCTCTCTAATGAGCCTGGAGTTGTCGGGATTCGTGGAGGATCGGGGCGGGAAGTATTTCGTGAGGAGCACGGGTTAGTCGGGAGGAGTTTCACAAGGTATGCCGAAATCGCTAGTGATAGTCGAATCGCCCGCCAAGGCGCGCACCATCAGGAAGTACCTGGGAAATTCGTTCTCCGTGAAGGCCTCGCTCGGTCATGTGAAAGATCTGCCGAAGTCGAAGATAGGAGTGGACGTCGATGATGGTTTCACCCCCGAATACCAGGTAATCCCGGGCAAGAAGAAGGTCCTGAGGGATCTGATCAAGTCCGCGCGGCAGGCTCAGGATATCTATCTGGCGCTGGATCCGGATCGCGAGGGAGAGGCCATCGCGTGGCACATCGCCGAGGAACTGGGCGTCGACAAGGACCGTATACGTCGCATACTGTTCAACGAGATAACAAAGAAGGGGATCAACGAGGGTCTGAATAACCCTCTGCCGATCAACAGCAGGCGGTTCGAGTCGCAACAGGCCCGGCGAATTCTGGACAGATTGGTGGGCTACGAGATCTCTCCGATCCTGTGGAAGAAGGTCAGACGGGGGCTCTCGGCGGGACGTGTTCAGTCTGTTGCCCTGAGGCTGGTCGTGGACAGGGAGAGCGAGATCAACGCTTTTTTGCCCAGGGAGTACTGGAAGATCGGGGTTCAGCTGGAGGGTGACGAGCCACCGGTGTTCATCGCCGGGTATTTTGGCAGTCACGGCAGGAAGGTCAACGTCGGGGACGAGAAGAAGGCTACCGGGATCACGGATGATCTCCGCAAGGCCAAGTTCACGGTTGCGAAGGTCGAGCGCAAGGAGAGACGCAGGGCCGCGCTTCCGCCCTTCATCACCAGCCGCCTGCAGCAGGAGATGGCCAGGAGATTCCGTTTCACCGCAAAGCGCACCATGGTGGTGGCGCAACAGCTCTACGAGGGAGTGGACTTGGGCTCCGAGGGCAGCGTGGGTCTCATCACGTACATGAGGACCGATTCGGTGCGGTTGTCCGATGACGCGGTCGCGGAGGCGAGGGAGTTTATCGGCGAGAGGTTCGGCGCGAAGGCGGTTCCGGCCAAGCCGAATGTGTACAAGAGCAGGAAGAGCGCCCAGGATGCCCATGAGGCTATTCGCCCCACTTCGATAAGATTTGTGCCGCAAGAGGTGGGCAAGTACCTGACCGCGGATCAGCGCAAGCTCTATCGAGTGATATGGGAGCGTTTCACGGCGTGCCAGATGAAGCCCGCCGTCTACGACAAGACATCCGTGCGGATCGACGCGGGCGATCACAGCCTCAGGGCGTCAGGCTCGGTGCTCAAGTTCAAAGGTTGGCTCGAGGTGATGGGTGATTCCGCTCCCGTCAACGGGAAGAACGGATTTGCCGACGCGGATGACGATCTGACCGTGCTCCCTCAGCTCAACGAGGGCGATATTCTCAAGATGACCGGTGAAGGAGTCACGGCGCAGCAGAAGTTCACCCAGCCACCTGCCCGTTTTACCGAGGGTACGCTCATCAGGGATCTCGAGGAGCGCGGAATCGGTCGTCCATCCACATACGCCACCATACTCACGACCATCCAGGACAGAAAGTACGTGAAAAAGGAGGAAGGCAAGCTCTCCCCCTCCGAGCTGGGTGAGATAGTGACGGAGCGTCTCGTGCTCCATTTTCCGCGAATCCTCGATGTCGACTTCACCGCATCCATGGAGGAATCGCTGGACAGGATCGAGGACGGAACCCAGGACTGGGTCGAGCTGCTCAAGGATTTCTACAAGCCCTTCAAGATCGAAGTGCAAAATGCGCTTCGGGAGATGAAGGGTGTGCGCGACTTGACGGAAAAATCCGACGAGAAGTGCGACAGCTGCGGCAAGCCCATGGTGATCAAGTGGGGACGCAACGGGCGGTTCCTCGCCTGTTCGGGCTACCCCGATTGTCGCAACACCAGGGAACTCGAGCCCGCCAAAGGTGCATTGCAAGCAGAGGCGGTGGACGTCAAGTGCGACGAGTGTGGCAAACAGATGGTGCGCAAGCGTGGGCGTTTCGGTGATTTTCTCGCCTGCTCGGGATATCCGGATTGTAAGGCCACTCGGTCCATGCCCACGGGGATAGAATGTCCCAAGAAGGGTTGCACCGGCGAACTCGTGGAGCGACGCACGCGCAAGGGACGGGTTTTCTACGGATGCAGCGAGTACAAGAAGACCGCCTGCGATTTTGTGGTGTGGGGCACTCCCGTCAAGGAGAAGTGTCTGAACTGCGGGGCCGGGTTCCTGATAGTGTCCACACGCGCCAAGGGCGCCAGGGAGCTGAAGTGCATTGCAGAGGGTTGTGGATTCAAGAAGAACGAAACCCCGTCCTAGGGTCGATTTTTGTGTCACGGTCGTGGGTGGGGGACTCGCCGGCTGCGAGGCGGCATGGCAACTCGCGCAGCGTGATGTCCGGGTAACACTCCTGGAGATGAAGCCGCGGGATCGAACACCCGCCCATTTTGGCGACACGATGGCGGAGCTTGTGTGCTCCAATTCCCTGAGGGGCGCTTCTTTATCCGGGGCCGTGGGCCTGCTGAAGGAGGAGTTGCGTTGTCTCGGATCGCTGCTCATGCGCTGCGCCGACGAGACCGCAGTTCCCGCCGGAAGGGCTCTGGCCGTGGACCGGGATAGGTTTTCCCGGGCGGTGGATGAGGCCATGGGCACCCATCCTCGGATCTCCATCGAAAGGAGACGTCTTGATGTGCTCCCGGCTAATGGGAGGGTGGTCGTTGCCACCGGGCCCCTGACGGATGGTGCGCTCCTCCAATCCTTGCGCGAACGCGGCGCCGTCCTCAACTATCACGATGCCATTGCACCCCTGGTTTCGGCCCAGAGCATCGACCATACGGTGGTGTTCAAGGCTGATCGATACGAGGAAACCGGCGAGGGCGCTGTATATCTGAATTGCCCGTTCGACGAGAAGAGTTATATGGAGTTCCTTTCGGAGTTGCTCGGGGCCGACAAGACGCCCTTGCACGAGTTCGAGACCGCGCCGTTCTTCGAAGGGTGTCTTCCCATTGAAGAGATGGCGGCGCGGGGGCCCCTGACCCCGGCCCACGGTCCCATGAAGCCCGTCGGCCTTATCGATCCGCGTTCTGGCAACCGGCCCTTCGCGGTTGTCCAGCTTCGTCCGGAGGATGCGGCCTGCTCGTCCTACAACCTGGTGGGTTTCCAGACCCGGCTCACGCGCCGCGAGCAGAGGAGGGTACTGAGGATGATCCCGGGCCTGAAGAACGCGGTCTTCGAAAGGTACGGCCAGGTGCACAGGAATACCTTCGTGGATGCGCCGAGGGTGCTCGACGACCGGATGCGCATTGTCTCGGCGCCCCATGTGTCCCTGGCCGGGCAGATCACCGGGGTGGAGGGGTACGTTGAGTCCATCGCCTCGGGCCTGTTCGTGGGGATGTCGGTGGCCGCCGAAATGCAGGGCCTGGACCGGGATCTCCCCCCGCCCACTACCGCCATCGGTGGGTTGATCCGTCACACCCGGAAGATCGCCGGGAACTACCAGCCCTCCAACGTCGTGTGGGCCATGATCGACCATCCGAGAAAAAAACGGGGAGTCAGGAAGAGAGACCACCGCCGTAGCGCGGCGGAAACGGCCCTGGAGGACTTGAAAACGTGGATGGCGCATCCATCTATCGAGACTGTGGTATAGTCAAGAAAGAAGATGCTCAGGGAAGGAGAAACACCATGGAGTTGCCTTTGCCGCTAGATAAGATGACTACAGCGGACAAGCTGCGCGCGCTTGAACAGATCTGGGAGGATCTCTGCCGCACGGCCGGAAGCATTCCTTCTCCGGCCTGGCACGCCGATGTTCTCCACGCGCGAGAGAATCGGGTTCGAGATGGCTCGTCTCAATTCACTGACTGGACCGAGGCGAAACGAAAAATCAGAGATTCGGTTAAATGAAGGTTCGGATCCTCGATGAGGCTCGACAAGACCTCGTTGACGGTTTTCGGTTCTACGAAAGCCAATCCGAAGATCTTGGCGATTACTTCCTCGATTCACTCTTTTCCGACATCGACTCGTTACAACTCTACGCAGGTATTCACGCTGTATACTTCGGTTGCCACCGGCTTCTTTCGAAACGATTTCCCTTCGCCGTATACTATCGTGTGGAGAACGAAACGGCTCGGGTTTACGCCGTACTGGATTGCCGGCAGAATCCGGATTGGATCCAAGCCCGGTTGACATGAAACCGACCGGTTGATCGTTTTCGACATTGGGTTCATATACAATTTATCGTGACGCAAACCATGGACCAGGCGACAGACCTCTATCTCACGTATATCGAGCACGAACGAAGATTCTCTCGACGTACTGTGGAGAGCTACGGCGGCGCGCTTCGGGAGTTCGGTCGTTTTCTTCAGGAGAAGGACCTGTCCGACGACCCCGCCGGGATTGACTCGACCGTGGTTCGTGCATACCTTGCCGGCCTGTACGGGAGGAACGTCCCGGCGAGCATCGCCGCAAAGCTGGCGGCGCTTAGAGGGTTTTTCTCCCACTTGAAAAAAATGGGACTGGTTTCTTCAAGCCCGGCCGCGGCGGTCCGAACGCCCAAGGTCAAGAGAAAGCTGCCGGGTTTCGTTTCGGTGGACGAGGCGTCGCGCCTCGCGGACATTGACTGGGACGACAGTCCCGCTGGGGCGCGGGACAAGGCGATGGTCGAGGTGCTCTACGGGAGCGGATTGCGCGTGAGCGAGCTCTGTTCGCTGGATCTGGACTCGATCGACCTGGACTCGCGAAGCGTTCGGGTGAGGGGAAAAGGCGGCAAGGAGAGGCTCGTTCCCCTTGGGAGAAAGGCCGTGGAGGCGCTTGAGAGCCATCTTCGGCAAAGAGGGGCGGTGGTGGTCGTGAAGAACAAGATAGCTCACCCCGAGGCGCTCTTCCTCAACAGGAGCGGCGGGAGATTATCTGTTCGATCGGTTCAGCGTATGGTCGCCAGGCGGGGGATCCAATTGGCAACCAGGGAGACTGTGCATCCCCACGCGCTTCGTCACTCGTGCGCGACGCACATGCTCGACGGGGGCGCCGATCTCCGTGTGATCCAGGAATTGCTCGGCCACGCGAGCCTCTCCACCACACAGCGATATACTCATGTGAGCATCGACGGGCTCATGGAGGTGTACGACAAGGCTCATCCCAAGGCCCGGCAAACAGGTGGGGAAAAACCAGAAGAAGAGAGCGCGGCAAAAACCCGCTCAAGAGAGAAAAAATGAACGAGAACAAACAGGAAATCAGGTCCACGACGATCATCGCCGTGCGGAAGGACGGCAAGGTGGCCGTGGCGGGGGATGGCCAGGTCACCATGGGCCAGACGGTGATGAAGATGTCGGCCCGCAAGGTCAGGAGGCTGGCCGGCGGAAATGTCATAGCCGGTTTTGCCGGCGCAACGGCGGATGCGTTTACCCTTTTCGGGCGCCTCGAGCAGAAGCTGGAGGAGTTCAACAACAACCTGATGCGCGCCTCGGTGGAGCTGGCCAAGGACTGGCGAACCGATCGTATGCTCAGGCGGCTGGAGGCGTTGCTCATCGCCGTGGATACGAAGAGTTCGTTGCTGATCTCGGGCACCGGTGACATTATCGAGCCCGACGAGGGGGTGCTGGCCATAGGATCGGGCGGCACCTTCGCCCATGCGGCGGCCATGGCGCTTCTGGCCAACACCGATCTCGCGGCCGACGAGATCGCAATGAAATCGATGAAGATCGCCCAGTCGATCTGCATCTACTCGGGCGGCGAGATCATGCTGGAAAAAATTTGAACCGGGTAATTCGGAGGATTCATGACTGATCCAGAAAAACTACCGGTGGCGGCGACCTTCACACCGAGAGAGATCGTTTCCGAGCTCGACCGCTACATTATAGGACAGAACAATGCCAAGCGCGCGGTGGCCATTGCCTTGCGGAATCGCTGGAGGCGACAGCAGGTTGCGGATGATCTTCGCGAGGAGATCTCGCCCAAGAACATCATCATGATCGGGCCCACCGGCGTCGGAAAGACCGAGATCGCCCGCCGGCTGGCCAAGCTCGCCCAGGCGCCCTTCGTGAAGGTGGAGGCGTCCAAGTTCACCGAGGTCGGCTACGTCGGGCGGGATGTGGATTCCATTGTGCGGGACCTCGTCGAGGCATCCGTGTCGCTCGTGCGGCGCGAGGAAGAGGAGCGAATAACGACCAAGGCGAAGGACATGGCCGAGGACAGGGTTCTGGAGATACTCGCGAGGGAGGAGAAACCCCCCACCCCCGCCGGGCCGTCGTACGAGATGCCGGATCAGGCCGGGAAGGTCGTTACCGTCGAGGAGCTGCGTCCCAGGTTGCGGGCCGGGGAGTTCGACAAGCGATACATCGAGATGGAGGTAGCGGATACGAGTATGCCGATGGTCGAGGTGTTCAGCGCGGCCGGACTCGAAGACATCAACATCAAAGATATGTTCCAGAATCTCCCCGGGTTCAAGGATCGGAAGAAGAGGCGCAAGGTCAAGGTTCCCGAGGCGCTGGAGCTGTTCACCGGCCAGGAGGCCGAAAAGCTCATCGACATGGACTCGGTCCAGCAGGAGGGCCGCACCCGCGCCGAGCAAACCGGCATAGTGTTCATCGACGAGATCGACAAGATCGTCGGGCGGAGCCGCGGCTCGGAAGGTCATGGACCGGACGTCTCCCGGGAAGGAGTGCAAAGAGATCTCCTGCCCATGGTGGAGGGTTCCACGATCAACACGAAGTACGGTCCGGTCAAGACCGATCACGTGTTGTTCATCGCGGCGGGGGCGTTTCACGCGAGCAAGCCGTCCGACATGGTGCCCGAACTGCAGGGCAGGTTTCCCATTCGCGTGGAGCTCGACTCCCTGGGCGCCGACGAGTTTGTGCGAATTCTCACCGAACCGAAGAACGCGCTGATCAAGCAGTACGTGGCGCTGATGGAGACCGAGGGCCTTTTGCTGAAATTCAGGGAAGACGGTGTCAACGAGGTTGCCCAGATCGCGGCCCGGGTCAACGACACCATGGAAAACATCGGCGCCAGGCGGCTGTATACGGTCCTGGAAAAGCTCCTCGAGGAAATCTCGTTCAATGCCCCCGAGATGGGTGGGCAGACGGTCGAAATCGATGCCGGAAAGGTTCGAGAATCGTTATCCGGTACTTTGGAGAGCGAGGATCTGACGAGGTTTATTCTCTGACTCCTCAAGAAGCGTCATGCCTCAGGTGGACACGCATGGCCGTTGGAGTTTCCGCTTTCAGATTGGGTAATTGGCAAAAATGTTTCTCTTGCCTATGCTTTTTTTCAGCCTAGAATAGTGTTTTCGACAGGCAGGCATGGGATATCGGTATTTCAAAATGAATTTCAATGATGTACGCGTCCGTATGACGAGGCTCGTATGAAATTGCCGGAAGGTCGCCTGGTTCCCCGGGTTACAGAAACCGGCGATTCCGGCTCGTTGGACGTGATGGCCTCGCTTGTATTGTCCATGATCGATGGCAAATCGACCATCTTCGAATTGGGGGAGATGTGTGGGATGGACGACGAGTTGGCGCGGAAGATCGTTGCCGATCTCGTGGGCAAGGATCTGGTCGAGGTTCCCGGCTCTGGCGAAGACCGGCAAGACGCGGACCAACATGCGCCGATATCCGAGGTGGACGATCTGCTTGCGCGCATCGAAGGGATGAATTTCTACGACATCCTGGGCGTCGCGCCGGACGCGAACCGAAAAGAGATGCGATCGTCCTACTTTTCGTTGTCCAAGAAGTTTCACCCCGACAGGGTCTTCGGCGACAAGAGCGGTGGTGACAAGCGAAAAATGGAGATCGCTTTTGGGCGCATCACGCGGGCGTATGACACCCTGTCCAACAGCGATCAGCGAGCCGAATACGACAAGTACATCGCAGATCAGATCGATTTGTGGAAAATAGAAAAGCAACTCAAGAACGCACTTGGCGAGGATGAGTCAAAAAAGAAGGATCGCCTGGAACCCGCGCCCAGGTCCGCGAGTCGTTCTCCCACCAGACCGATCCAGATGAATACCATTGCGCCCAGGAGAATCCCTCCCCGCTCCAGGCCGAGCGACGCGCCCGGCTCAAAGGTCTCGTCCAAGCCGCCCAAGAGGAGACCGGCGAGACCGTCGACCCTGCCCCGAAAGAAAGAGGGAAACGGGGTCGATTCCGATCTGAACGCCCGAAGGGATCAGTTGAAACGAGAGCGACTATCCCGCGCTCTGGATCGGTCGCTATCCGAGGCGTCAAAGGATCAGAGGGTTCCGATCATCGACAAGAAAATGGTCGAACGTAAGCTGGACCACGCCCGGATTGCCCTGGAGCAACAAGAGTTTGCCAGCGCCGTCAGTATTTTGAAGGAGATCTTGACGCTGGATGAAAAAAGCGTCGAGGCGGCGAATCTACTGGAGCAGGCCAAGACCGGAGCCAGGCAAACCCTTGCCAAGGGCTATCTTCGACAGGGGCGGTACGAGCGCAAACACGGTGATTTCAGGCAGGCGAAAATCCATTTCGATAAGGCCCTCCAGTCCGATCCGGGAAATCTGGACGCCCGTCATCTCCTTTCGCAGACTCTCCTGGATCTGCGGTCCGAACTGCCGCGGGCTCTGTTACTGTGCAAGGAATTGACCCGCATGGGTGGACAGAAGGGTAGATATTTCGCTACTCTGGGGGAACTTTTATTGTTGGCCAGGGAAAACGAACAGGCCTGCGATGCTTTCGGGAAGGCAGTTTCGTTGGAACCGGGCAACAGAGAATACAAAAAGCGTTACAAGGCCTGCAAGGGCTGATCTCGGCACAAACAGGAAGAGGGAGATCGAATGGAAAAAGTGATCGGCATCGATCTGGGAACCACAAACTCCTGCGTTGCGGTGGTTGAGGGAGATACACCGGCGGTCGTTCCCAATCGCGGTGGATACAAGACGACGCCGTCAATGGTTGCGGTAACGGAGGCCGAGAAGAGGCTCGTCGGTCACATCGCAAAACGTCAGGCGATCACCAACGCGGAAAACACGGTCTACGCATCCAAGCGCCTGATCGGTAGAAAGTGGCAGTCTCCGCCGGTGATGGCAGCCAAGGAATCGGCTCCATACGGGGTGACGGAAGGTCCCCACGACGACGTGCGCATTGAGCTGAGAGGTAAGCAATACTCCATTCCGGAGATCTCCGCGATGATCCTCCAGGAGATGAAGATAGTCGCAGAGGACTATCTCGGCGAGACGGCGGAGAAGGCCGTGGTTACGGTTCCGGCCTATTTCAACGACAATCAGCGTCAGGCGACACGCGATGCAGGGCTCATCGCCGGGCTCGAGGTTATTCGCATCATCAACGAGCCGACCGCCGCGGCTCTGGCATACGGCTTCGGCAAAAAGATCGATCGCCTTGTGGCCATATACGATCTGGGCGGAGGAACATTTGACATTTCCATACTGGAGATCGGTTCTAACGAGGTGTTCAAGGTCATCTCGACCGCGGGGGATACCTTCCTCGGAGGTGAGGATTTCGATACCAGGATCATGGACTGGTTGGTTCAGGGTTTCATGGATGATCACGGTGTCGATCTGCGGCAGGACAAAATGGCCCTTCAGCGCCTGAAAGATGCGGCAGAGAAGGCCAAGATCGAGCTGTCCGGTCAGAACGAGGTCGAGATCAACCTTCCGTTCATCATCTCGGTGGGTCAGAACGAGGCGCTTCATCTCCAGCGGTCGCTTCGGCGTGAGTCTTTCGAGGAGCTGTGCGTAGACCTCATCTCACGCACCATTGATATCTGCGCCGCCACTCTGAGGGAGTCCGGGCTCGACAAGGGTGAGATAGAGGATGTCATCCTCGTCGGCGGTATGACAAGAGTGCCCGCGGTACAAAAAGCCGTCACAGAGTTTTTTGGCCGGGAACCGTGCAAGGGTGTTCATCCCGATGAGGTTGTTGCCCTTGGAGCAGCCATACAGGCTGTCGCGCTGGTGGACGAGGGAAGCGAGATGCTTCTCCTCGACGTCACGCCGCACACTCTGGGAATCATGATCGTGGGAGGATATTTCGAGGAGTTGATCCCGCAGAACTCCACGGTTCCTACCGCGAGATCCAAGATCTTCACCACGGTGCGCGACAACCAGACTGCGGTCAAGATCCTGGTGTTTCAGGGTGAGAGCGAGCGTGCGGAGGAGAACGAGCTTCTCGGCGAGTTTGTCCTCACGGGGCTTCGCAAGGCTCCAAAAGGTCAGATCGAGGTGGAGGTGACGTTCGAAATAAACGCCGACGGGATCGTGAGCGTATCCGCCAAGAATCTTGAGACCGGGCTCAAACAATCCATCAAGGTGACCGCTTCTTCCGGCCTGACCCCGGAAGAGATCAAGGGCATGGTGGAGGAAAGCAAGGACTACCTTGTCGACCGTCGATCCACGGAAGAGTTCGACACGGCGAGGCAGGATGCCGAGAAGATCATCCGTGAGCTGGACAGGATGTTCTCCAAGGTGGAGGAAATGGTGACGGGCTCCGAGTTCGGGCAGGAGGCGTTGGCCAAGGCCAAGGACCTGATCGAACGTTCCCATAAGGCCATCGAGGCCAGAGACTTGCAGATGGTGTTGGAATCTATCGAAACCCTGAAACGAACACAGAAAATGTTCAAGGGAGTACTGGCGCGGAGTTAGTCGGTGCATCTTCATACCGGTGGGGCGATGAGCGAAGGGAAGAAGAAGAACAAGTGGGCCAAGGTGCTCGACGAGGCTGGACTTCTCGAAGACATTGAAGAAGGCTGGAGTATTCCCGGGAGCCCGGTGGCTGGATCTACCATCACCGTGAAGAGCTCCGGATCCGACGCCATCCCGACCACAGTTGCTCCGCCAAAACACAAGGTGAAACACAAGGATCGCGAGGTTGTCACTGATTCCAGGCAGCCGGCGATGGTGGAAGTAGGCGCCCCTGCAGTGGCGGCGTCCAGGAGAATCTCTCAGCCGTACATCGATGTTTCCAGCGCCAAGGAGACCAAGATGGGGCTCTCGGATGTTAACCCCATCCCGGCCTTCCCCTGCGAGGGGAAGGGGAAGTTGATGGAAGCCAGCGTTGCGGCCCGTGGCTCTGACCCTGTACGGGCCGCCCGTAATTGGGAGGGGATCTCCAACGTGGGATCGGCGCGAATATCCGTTATCCCGGAGGCCGGCGAGCCGATCATGTCCGGTCGGCCGGAGTCCATAGTCGACGAGCCGGCGACGGATGAAAGGCCACCCCTCGCCAGTGATGCACCTTCTGCAGTGGATCTGCGGGGGGAGATGAGCGAGCGCTACGAGGTGGGGGACTATTCCGGCGCCCTCGATCTGGCGGAGCGTATCCTCGTCGAATTTCCCGACGACGCAGCTGTTTTGCGGGCTCGGACGGGCTGCCGCGACGTGCTCATCAAGATGTACGAGTCCAGGATCGGCTCCTTCGATCGGGTTCCCAAGGCGGTGGTTTCCGATCGCGAGATAATCTGGCGAAACCTGGATTCCGCCGCCGGGTTCATTTTGTCCCGGATCGACGGGATGATCTCGTTCGAGGACATAATGGATATTTCAGGGCTGCCCCGGTTCGAGACCTGCAGAATACTCAGCCGGCTGCTTCAAGACGGCATTATCTCGTAGAAATTGAAATTTAGAGAACCAGTAATTTGCGCCGTCGCGCTGATCGTTTTGGTCGGAGGATGGGGTTCCGTCGCCGTGGGGAAGGACTACGAGCCACTTTCGATCCTTTCGGTTCGCATGAGAGTAATCGTCCTTCGCGGCTCACCCGGGCAGGCGCCCATCGTCGGCGGCGATGACGCCGGTGCCCGGAAGGTGATCCGACATCAGATCGAGGTAGCGAACCAGGTGATGTCCCAGTGTCACATTCGGGTGGGGAGCCCAAAGGAGGTGGATGTCGTGATCGCCGATCCGCCCGGTCCTTGCTTGCTCTCGGTGGGTGAGCAGTACGGGCTACCCTCTTTTGGGGGAGAGGTGAGGTTGATGATCGATGGGGGAAAGCTGGGTCCCTGGAATATCGCCGCCGGCTTGACCCCTGAGCAGACAGCCCAGGCCCTCATTCGATACATAGAGGATGCCGGATTCAAACCCGAGCTGACTGTCGGGATAAGGGGTCCCGCCGACGCGTTTGCGCGGGCGGATCTGCTGGTGCGGCGCGTGGATGGGACATTGGCCGAGATCGGACGGTGGCCCCATGAACCGCTAACAACGGATTCAATGCAATCCATCGACATTGGGATGGTTAGGCTGGACGACGGGCTCGAGTCATATGGGGTGAACGAGATCAACATGGGTACCCTTGAGGAGCGAACGCTTCTGCGGGCGCTGTCAAACAAGGATCCTGGAACAGTGGAGATCTTCATCGTCAATCGGTTCGAAGGATCGCGCAAGCAGGGAGAGTCGTTCATTGCTTCGCCCGCCGGGACTCTCGGGGACACCGCCATCCTCGATTGGCGCGCCCTGGGGCGTGCGCGAACGGCGTACACGCTTGCTCACGAGCTCGGTCACTTGCTGCTCGGGGACCTTTCGCACCCTGATTCCAGGGGCGACCGAAGGACGTGGTTGCTCATGCACTCGCGCGCCAGTTCCGCCGTGGGGGGACCCAATCGGATCACAGAAGAGCAGTGCACGAGAATGAGGGCTCGGCTCGTTGTGAACGAACAGTGAGCGGGGGCCGGCGCGTGATAACCCCATCCCGGCCTTCCCCTGCGAGGGGAAGGGGAAGATGATGGAGGCCAGCTTTAGATCTTTTTCTTGAACTTGAATGGCTTGTCGAAAACGGCGCGACCTCCTTCGGGTGCGGGGAACTTCCACTTTCTTATAGTGCTCTTGACGCAGCTGGTCATGGTCGAATCGCCGACCGTGTCTCTATTCACGCCGATGCCCGTAACCTTGCCCGTCGGGGAGATGGCGATGCGAAGATCGAGCGTACCCTCCAGCATGGGGTTCAGCTTGAGACGCCGTTCGTAACATGCTCTCACCTGACTGAATCGCGAGTTGATGAATACCTTGATCTGGCGCGCGTCGATCTTGCCCATTTGTTCCGATGCATGACCCCTGGGGCGATTTACCGTTGGGGTCTGTGGGACCTCGGTAGCTACTGTCGCTCCGGCATCCCGTGATTTCTGTTCTATTGGTTGCAAATTGTCCGAAATCACAAGCGGGGCAGGCATTTTGATCGGCTTCTCGACCACCAGTGGCGCCTCCTTATGCTCGGCCGGCGCGGATCGTTGCATGAAGAAAACCACGCCGGCGATTATCAGTATGATGACGCCGCCTGCCAGGAGGAGGATGATACCTTTGCTTCCTCCGGAACCATGATTGTCAGCCATCTATGTACCTCCGAACGGAGAAGTGTAGCACACCCCCGAACCTAGACAATATTTCTACTGGCCCACTTTTTCCCACCACAACAACATGTCAATATTAAACAAAGAATTAAAGAAAAAGATGATATCGCAAAAAAATGGCGTTGTTTTGTAACACTTGGAAGATACAAAAAAATTTGACAATTTGAGTGACGTGTGGCTACTTGAAAACAATCAGCAGTGGGAAAAAGTGGGACAAATACATGTTCAAGGGACGATATGATCATTCGGTGGACCCGAAGGGGAGGGCCAGCCTACCATCGCGATTTCGCGAGAACATCGCCGGCCTCCACGATGATCGCGTCGTTCTGACCTTTGCCCTCGATGCCGAGTATCCGCATCTCGATGTTTTTCCGTATACCTCTTGGCGGGAGTTCGAGCAAAAACTCGCCCAAAAGCCTATCTTCGATCCGAGCGTCACCATGCTCAAGAGACTCTACGTGGCCGACGCCGTGGAATGCCAGATCGATAGCCACGGCCGAATACTCATCCCACAACTCCACAGGGCGCGCGCCGAGATCGTCAAGGAGGTGGTGTGGCTCGGGATGAACAGGATCATGGAGATATGGGAACCCAAGCGCTGGCAGTCAGCGCAAACCGAGGCCAGTGGCCGAATTCAGGACGTGCGTCGCGACCTTGCGGGGTTCGATCTCTAGTAGGTGTTTTGCGATGGATGTTCATTTCGAACACAAGTCGGTGCTCCTGCAAGAGGTGATGGAGCTGCTCTCGCCGGTGCCTGGAGGCGTGTACTGCGATGCGACGGTGGGTGGCGGCGGCCATGCGGAGACGCTTCTGGAGATGACCTCTCCTAACGGTCGTGTCGTGGGAATCGACAGGGACATGGATGCGGTCGCCGCAGCCCGAAGAAGACTTGCACGGTTTGGGGATCGGGTGTCGATTCATCACTGTCGCTTCTCTGTGCTCGACGAGTTCCTTTCGAAGGTGGGCATCTCCAGGCTGGACGGGCTCCTTCTGGATCTCGGGATCTCCTCCCATCAGGTGGACCTGGCAAGCAGGGGGTTTTCCTTCATGCGGGCGGGGCCGCTCGACATGCGAATGGACGCGTCACAAGGAGAGACCGCAGCCGGCTTGCTCAAGAGGACGAGTGAGGACGAGCTGGCGGACACCATATACAAGTTTGGCGGAGAGCGGTTGTCCAGGAAGGTGGCCAGATCTATCAAGCGCATGGAGGCAGACGGAAACCTGGCCACCACCGCCGATCTGGCAGTGGCCGTGAGAAGAGTTGTCGGTCGGAGCAAAAAGGGCGGCATCGATCCCGCGACCCGCACGTTTCAGGCGATAAGGATAGCGGTCAACGATGAGATCGGTGAGCTGGAGGCGTTGCTCGATCTCCTGCCGGAGCCCCTGGCGGTGGGAGGTACGGTTGTGATCATCACGTTTCACTCGCTGGAAGACAGAATGGTGAAGCGTCGATTCTCCCGGCTGGCCGATCCATGCGAGTGTCCTCCAGGGATGCCTGTGTGCAACTGCCCCGAGCCCGTGGTCGAGCATGTCACGCGCAGATCGGTGCGCATCAGCGCGGCGCGGGTAAAGGAAAACCAAAGAGCGCGCAGCGCAAAAGCTCGGGCCGTGCGGAGGATACGGTGAGCGGTCGCGGGCGCCCAAGTCGTTATGTGCATCCGGGGGCGAAGGGCACGGATATACTGTCCGGGCTCATGAGAAAACCTGCGCGCCCTGCACAGAACGTCGGCCAATCGCTCGGATCCCGTGACGGAGCTTCGAAGGTCGACCCGTCTGGCATGAGCGTCCTTTACATCCTCATGCTGACCGTGGTGATAGCGATCGTCTGCGGAGCGTTCATCTTTCACCTGAGCGTCCGTTTCGAAGGCGTCCGACTGGGTTACGAGACGAGCAAGGCGCGTTCTCTTCAGACAAGGTTGTTGCTGGAGCAGCGGGAGCTGCGTCTGGAGTTGGCATCCCTGAAGGCCCCGGAGCGGGTGGAGGCCGATGCCCGGGAGAAGCTCGGTATGGAAGCGCCGGATCATAGCCGGATCGTGCCGATCGATCGCAAGCGCAAAGTGGTTTCGGTTTCCGGAGGAGCTCTGTAGCCGTGGTTTCCCTACCCTCGGGAAGGGACCAGTGGATCCGGGTGCGGATCATGCTCCTCGTGATTGTGATGATGGCGGGAGCCGCCGCTGTCGCCCATGGGGCGTGGCAGCTCGGGGTGACCCGGGCGCAGGAGCTTACCAATCTGGCCGCGCAACAGTACACCCGCAGAATCAAGATCTCCGCCCATCGGGGCATGATCACGGATCGGCACGGGGAGGAACTGGCGATCGAGATCGAGGTCAAGTCCGTGTACGCGGATCCCCGGAAGGTCACAAACCCGCAGATAGTCGCGGCGGCTCTGTCGTCGTTGCTGGGCAAGGACGCAAAGAAGATGGAGTCCAGGCTCGGATCCAATCGTCATTTCGTCTGGCTGAAGCGCCGGGTCTCGCCACAGATTGCGCAAGCGGTCGAGAAGCTCGGTTTTCCCGGTGTCTCACTCATGGACGAGAGCAAGCGCTTCTATCCGAACCGAAGCCTCGGCTCCCACATCATCGGGTTCGCCGGTCTCGACTCCAAAGGGCTCGAGGGGGTGGAGCTGAGGTTCGACGGAGTGCTGCAGGGCAACGCGGAAGCGGCGACCGGCCTGAGCGATGCTCGTGGGAGGATGGTGTTCTCGGATGGCGCCTTCGGATCTGACGGAATCGTCGGCCGCAGCGTGGAGCTTACCATCGACAGGACGCTGCAGTACATCGTGGAACAGGAGCTCTTGAACGCGATACGTGTCTTCGAAGCCAAGGCCGGTCACATTATCATGATGGACCCGTCCACCGGCGAGATCCTGGCCCTGGCAAACTATCCCACGTACAACCCCAACAGGATCAATGAGTCGACGGCCGAAAATCGTCGGAACCGCGCCGTGCTCGATGTTTTCGAACCGGGATCCACCTTCAAGGTCTTCACCCTTGCGGCGGCGCTCAACGCCGGCAAGCTGCGACCCAACCAGAAGACGTTTTGCGAGAGAGGGCGAATGGAAATATTCGACGTGGTGATTCACGACGATCATCGCGACGGCTGGCTGAATCCCACCGAGTGCATCAAGAGATCGAGCAATATCTGTTTTGCCAAGATCGCTCAGGGGCTCACCAAAAAACGGTTGTACCACTACATTCGCAGGTTCGGGTTTGGCGAGAGGACGCATGTACAGTTTCCGTTCGAGATGCGTGGGACCCTCAATCATCACAAGAAATGGTACGATGTCGACACGGCCACCACCGCCTTCGGCCAGGGTATCGGCGTGACCGGGATACAGATGGCCACCGCCTTGGGCGCCATCGCCAACGGCGGGAAGCTCATGAAGCCGCTGATCGTCAGGCGGATCATCGGTCAGAGTGGAGAGACCGAGCGAAGTTTCGCGCCCCAGGTGAGAAGGCGAGTGATCAGTCGCTACACGGCGCGGATGGTCGCCGACATGATGACGGCGGTTACGGAGGAGGGCGGTACCGGCACTCAGGCAGCCCTCAACGGTTACCTGGTGGCGGGCAAGACGGGTACGGCCCAGAAATCCGAGGGCTCGAAGGGCTACGCCAGGGACAGGTGGATCGCGTCCTTCTTCGGGTTCGTGCCGTCGGACCGGCCGAGGCTGGTAATATCAATAGTGATCGACGAGCCGCTCATCAACCATTACGGAGGGACGGTGGCGGCGCCGGTCTTCAAGCGAATAGCGGATCAATCCCTGCGGTATCTGGGAGTTTCACCGCGCTTTTCAGGAAGATCCAGGGCCTCCAAGAAGAAAAAGAACGTCCGGACGGCGGAGGATACGCGGTCGAAGAGACAGGATCCTGCGAACGGCTCGCGTGATGACGAGATGGGGCCGTCCAGTGTTTTTGCGGACATGCTCGAGCTCGGCCCGGGGCAGGTCAGGACGCCGCATTTGATGGGGATGAGCATGATTGATGCCATGGAGATCCTTTCGTCGGAGGGCTTGAGACCGTTGTTCATGGGAACGGGGATCGCGGCCGAGCAGATCCCGCAGCCCGACGAGCCGGTCGATAAGGGAGAGTTCGTGCAAGTCAATTTTATGCCGCTGCCGGAACAAGGCACATTGAGCGAGGAAGATGCCGACACTGGCGCAAATAGCCAGGGCGTTCCCTGACACTCGGGTGAAGGGAAACCCTGAAGTCATGGTGACAGGCGCTACCCACGATTCGCGCCAGGTGCGTCCGGGGTTTCTCTTTGCTGCCATGGCCGGTGACGTGACCGATGGTTGCAGGTTCATCGATGACGCAATAGCGCGAGGGGCGGTCGCGTTATTGGTGAGCGCCCAGGTGCCCCTCGATCTGCCTCAGGTTGTGACGGCTGACTCCAGGATGGCGCTCGGCCCGATCTCGTCGGCGTGCTATTCGCATCCAACCAGGGAACTGGCCATGGTTGGGATAACCGGAACAAACGGCAAGACGACCATCACCTATATGGTCGAGGCGATGCTGGACAAGGCCGGTTACCGCCCGGGCGTGATGGGGACCGTGGCCCATCGCTTCAGGGGGCGCGAATGGAATGACGAACACACCACTCCTGAAGCACCGGTGATCCAATCTGTCGTCCGTGCGATGGTGGATGAGGGAGCCTCTCATGTGCTCATGGAGGTGTCGTCCCACGGCCTCGCGCTCCACAGGCTCAAAGGGTGCGCATTCGATGTGGTGGCGTTCACGAACCTCACCCAGGACCATCTCGATTTTCACGGGGACATGGAGGAGTACGCCGCAGCGAAGTTGTTGCTCTTCACGGATGTCATTGAGGATATTCCGGATGCCAGAGCGGTGATCAATATCGACGATCCGTTCTCCAGGGTGATCCTGGAGAGGCTGAAGAAGCCGGTGGTGACCGTGTCCTGCGATCCGTCGAGCAAGGCCGATATCAGGCCCGTGGATAAACCCGGCTACGACATCGAGGGAATCGACGCGAGGATCCATACACCTTCCGGTATCTTTGATCTATCGTCGCCATTGCTCGGGCCCCACAACATGAACAACATCCTCGTTTCCATCGGGATCTGCATGCAGCTGCGCGTGGACATTGCAAAGGCCATGGTCGGGCTCGCGCGTTTCGAGGCGGTGCCGGGGAGGCTTCAGAGAGTGCCTTGCAAGCGGGGTTTTACGGTGCTCGTCGACTACGCGCACACGCCGGGCGCGCTCGTCAGTGTGCTTGAGGCTCTCAAACCCATCACCGCGGGTCGCCTGATCTGTGTTTTCGGTTGCGGCGGCGATCGTGATCATATCAAGCGACCCCTGATGGGAGGCGCGGTCGCCAGGGGTGCCGATGTTGCTATCGTGACGTCCGACAACCCGAGAACCGAGGATCCCGAGAAGATAGTGGAGATGATCCTGCCCGGGGTGGACGGCGGAGGACTGTCCAGGATCTCACAGCGCGAGTTGCGCCGGGCGAAGAGCGGCTATGTGGTGGAGGTGGATCGGGGCCTGGCGATATCCATGTCCCTGCAGTGCGCTGTGGCCGGGGATACCGTGCTCATCGCGGGAAAGGGGCACGAGGACTATCAGATCCTCGGCAAGAGCAAGATACACTTCGATGACAGGGAGCATGCTGCGCTGGCCATCGCTTCCCTCGAGAGGAAGGAGGGTGCCCATGCCTGACCTCTCGTGGGATCTTGCGGGGATTGCGCGGATAGTGGGCGGAAAGCTCATGGGCGAAGGGTCGATTTCCGTCTCAGGCGTTTGTATAGATTCGAGGGAGCCAACCGCCGGATGCCTCTTCGTGGCCTTGAGGGGGGAGCGGCTGGACGGGCACGATTTTGCGCAGCAGGCGGCGCGGGACGGCGCCGCAGGGTTGATTGTCGAGCGTGAGATTGAAGGGATTGCGTGCGCGCAGATTCTGGTGATCGATTCGCTCGAAGCCTTGCAGATCCTGGGCCATGCGGCGAGGGTGTCTTTTGGGGGCAAGGTGGCGGCGATTACCGGATCCAGCGGAAAGACAACCACTCGAAGGATCCTGGCCTCAATCCTTGAGCAACAAGTAAAGACACATCAACCAAAGAAGAACTTCAACAACCACGTCGGGGTGCCGCTAACCTTGATGGAGCTGAACGAATCCTTCGAGGCGGCCGTGCTCGAGCTCGGTTGTTCGGATTTCAAAGAGATCGAGTTGTTGACGCGACTGGTCGAACCTGACGTCGCGCTGGTCACCAATGTGGGTCCTGCGCATCTGGGAAAGCTTGGGGATCTCGACGGCGTGGCGCGTGCGAAGGGCGAGCTGTTTGCCGGGTTGCGGCGGGATGCCGTGGCAGTTGTCAACCTGGACGATCCCAGGGTTGCACAAATGAAGACTTCGGCGGGGCGGCGGATCACTTACGGCGCGGCGCAAGGAGCGCAGGTCAGCCTCGAGTCGTGTGTGCAGATGGGTGCACAGGGGCAATTGCTGGTGATGACGGTCGAGGGAAAGAGCGTCTCGGCTCGTTTCCCTCTTCCCGGGAGGCACAACGCGGCCAATGTGCTCGCCGCCACGGCAGCCGCCATTGGCATGGGTATCGATCTGACGCACATATCGCCGGGTATCGAGTCGGTGCGTCAGTTTGCCGGACGCCTCGAATTGAAGGTAAGTCCGCGCGGATCGTTGATCATCGACGATACGTACAACGCGAACCCTGAGTCCATGAGGGCCGCTCTGGAGGTTCTCGTGGAGGTTGCGGGCGATGGGCGCAGGTTCGCGGCGATCTCGGACATGCTCGAGCTGGGAAGCGCATCACGAGAAGCCCACGAGGGCCTCGGCGAATCGGTGACGGCAGCCGGGCTGACGATGCTGGTGATCATGGGTGAAGGCGGAGCTGCGGTCGGCCGCGGTGCGATCGAGGCCGGGATGCCTCCGGATCGTTTGAAACAAGCAGGTAGCCACGAGGACGCGGCGCGGATCTTGGGTGAAATTCTGGAGGAAGGCGACACGTTACTGGTAAAGGGATCGAGAGGAACACGAATGGAGCGAGTTGTGGCCAACCTGATGAGGGGCAAATCCTAGATGCTGTACGAACTGCTTTTTCCGTTGCGTTTGGAGGTGGAGTGGCTCAGCTGGCTCAACGTGCTGCGCTACGTTCCGTTCAGGGTGATCATGAGCATGTTGACCGCCATGTTCATTTGCTTCGCGCTTTCCCCCTGGTTCATCAGGCGCATGCAGCAGCGTCAAGTCGGCCAGTTGGTCCGAGGAGACGGACCCGAAACGCACTTTTCCAAGCAAGGCACGCCGACCATGGGAGGATCGCTCATCCTGTTCGCTGTGGTGGTGTCGACCGTGCTCTGGTCCGATCTTCACAACCACTTCATCTGGTTGATACTGGCGTTGACCGTGGGCTACGGGTTGATCGGGTTCATCGACGACTATCTCAAGATTCGGTACGAGAACTCCAAGGGTATGCCGGGGAAATTCAAGCTCCTGTTCCAGTTTTCCCTGGCGGGAGTTATTTTCCTCTACCTGTTCATGGATTCCAGCCTTCCCGCGGAGTGGCTCGAAATGCGTCACAGGTTGGCCGTTCCCTTCGTTGCTTTCGAAAAGCACCCCATCGAGTTGCCGGCCTGGCTGTATGTGATTTTCGCCACATTCGTGGTCGTTGCCATGTCCAACGCGGTGAACCTGACCGACGGGCTCGACGGGCTGGCCATAGGCCCGGTGATGGTGAACACGTCCACATACCTGATCCTGGCCTACATCGCCGGTCTCTCCTTCTTCGGGATAAACATCGCGCAGTACCTGGACATTCCTTCGGTTCCGATGGCAAGCGAGCTGACCATCTTCTGCGCGGCGGTGTTCGGCGCCGGAGTCGGGTTCCTCTGGTACAACACGTTCCCCGCCCAGGTGTTCATGGGAGACGTGGGCTCCCTGGCTCTGGGAGGCGCCATCGGGATGCTGTCCATATTGACGAAGAACGAGTTCCTGTCTGTCATCATCGGTGGGGTATTCGTCCTCGAGGCTGTCTCGGTAGTGACCCAGGTGGTTTCTTTCAAGCTCACGGGCAGGCGCGTGTTCAGGATGGCGCCTATCCACCATCACTTCGAATTGAAGGGTTGGGCCGAGCCCAAGATAATCGTGCGTTTCTGGATCATATCCTTGATGTTGGCGTTGGTTTCGCTGAGCTCTCTCAAGCTCAGGTAAGCCCAAGGAAGAACTAGATGAACGATACAGCGACAACCAGTGAAGAGCCAGGCCAAATAGATCGGCCGCTCTTTGTGGCCGTGATGCTGCTCGTCGCGTTCGGGATAGTGATGGTCTATTCGGCGTCTGCCGTGATGGCCACGTATCGGATGGATAACTCAACCTACTTTCTCGGAAGGCAGGTTGTTTACGCCGGCATCGGCATCGTGATCATGATGTTGGTTTCAAGGATTGACTATCACGTCTTTCAAAACAGCGCCGTCGCTTGGGCGGTCCTGGGAATCTCGTTTGCGGGGCTGCTTCTCTGCCACACGCCTTTGGGTGCGACGATCAACGGTGCGTCGCGTTGGCTCAGGATGGGTACTATAACCGTGCAGCCCGCAGAAGCGGTGAAGGTGTCACTGGTCCTCTGGCTCTCCTATTCGCTCGCCAAAAAGGGCAGTCGGATCAAGTCCTTTTCCATAGGTTTCCTTCCGCATCTGCTCGTGCCGGGCGTCCTGATGTTCGCTTGCATGCTCCAGCCGGATTTTGGGACGACGGTCGTCATCGCGTTGATGACCTTCTCGCTCCTGTTCATTGCCGGCGCGAAGATGGGATACATCATGCTCGCGGGCATCGTGGCCGCCCCCATGGCATATCTCCTGGCAACCGGGTCGGAGTACCGCTTCAAGAGGTTGTTGACGTTCCTGGATCCCCTGGCGACGCGTTATGGTGATGGGTATCAGCTCACTCAATCACTCTTCGGTTTCGGGGCCGGCGGACTGACAGGAGTGGGAATCGGGGACGGGCTTCAGAAGTTTCTCTTTCTCCCCGAGGCCCACAACGATTTCATAAGCTCGATCATCGCGGAGGAACTCGGCGTGATCGGGATCTGGGCGACGATGCTGCTCTGTGCAGTCGTTGTCGGTCGAGGCATACTGATCGGTTTTCGGGCCAGGGACGAGTTCGGATCGTTCATCGCTTCGGGCCTGAGCATCCTTCTAGGTGTCCAGGTCCTGGTAAATATGGGCGTGGCCATGGGACTGCTTCCCACCAAGGGTCTCAATCTTCCGTTCGTCAGCTTCGGCGGCTCAGCCCTGGTGTTCTCCCTGGCGGCTATCGGTGTGCTCATGAGTATCTCGAGAGGGGGCCGCGTTTTACAGTCGAATGAAACGGGCGAGAGAAACCGGTCGAGCAAGGGGAACGTGAGGAAGGCCGACAAGGCCGGCAGTGAAGGGATCGTCTGATGAGCGATCGTGGCTTGAAGATCATTCTGGCGGGCGGCGGCACGGGCGGTCACGTGATTCCCGCCATAGCCATAGCGGACGAGGCGGTGGATCGCGGCAACGAGGTGGGCTTTGTCGGGACCAGCGACAGAATAGAGGCCAGGCTTGTTCCGGGTGCGGGATACCCAATCGATTTTGTCGCGGCCAGGCCGCTCGCGGGAGGGGGAGTGGACAGGAAGATCAAGGGGCTCGCTCACGCGCCGGTATCGGTGATCGGTTCCATGAAACTACTCAGGAGGCTGGCCCCAAACGTGGTGATCGGTGTGGGAGGTTACGTTGCCGGGCCGGTGGTGCTCGGCGCCAGGTTGATGGGGATACCTACAGCCCTTCTGGAGCAGAACGCCACCGTGGGGCTCTCCAACAAGATTCTCGCCAGGTTGGTGAGGCGAGCCTTCGTTTCATACGAGAGCGCCATGCAAGCCTTCCCCGCGAAGAGAGTGGAGTTGACCGGCAATCCGGTGAAGAGATCGATCCTCGAGGCGGCGGGCAAGCCCAGGGCGCCGGGTCGGGGAAAGGTCAGGGTGCTGGTGATGGGAGGCAGTCAGGGTGCGCTCGCAATTGACAGTATGATCCCGCAGGCGATGTCCGTCGCCCGACTTGGCGGCGAGGCACAGGTGCTGCACCAGTGCTCGAAGGGGCGCAACGGCCAGGTAGAAAGCGAGTATGAGCGGGCGGGTGTGACTGCCGAGGTCGTGGACTTCATCGACGACACAGCCTCGGCTTTTTTGAATACGGACCTGGTTGTCGCGCGAGCAGGCGCCACGACCGTGAGCGAGCTGACCGTGATGGGGTTGCCGGCGGTGTTTCTTCCGTACCCGCATCACGCGGATCTCCAGCAGGAAAAGAATGCGGCGCCCATGAACGATGCGGGGGCGGCGGTCATCTTCAAGGAGAAGGAGACGACACTGCGGGAGCTGGCGGATGCCATCGCTCGATTCGTCAGGGACAGCGACTACCGCGAGCGGGCGGCGAAGGCTTCCCTGGCGCTGGGGCGACCCGACGCGGCCAGGCGGGTGGTCGACGGGCTGATGAAGATAGCGAGGAGGGACGCATGAGGCTGTTTCGCAAGAACAAGCGCCCGTCGGCGCCCAATCGCAGGCGACCGGGATCCACCCCGGGGAACGTCAGGCGGGCCGGTCGAGGTGACGATGGGGCCAAAAACAGAAATACCGACGATTCCGGGAGGAAGAACGCGGGTACAGGCAGGGGGCTGCGGATAGCCGGGACGACGCTTCGGTTCACGGTGGCCGTTGCGGTGACCGGGTTGACCGTATGGGGCGGGATATCCGCGTACCGCCACGCCACCACCTCCGACTACTTCGAGGTACGCGAGATTGTCATAGATGGGGCGAAGAGGTTGTCCAAAGAGGATATCGAGGAGGCGGGCGGTCTGGAAGAAGGGATGAACATCTTCCATCTGGATGTTTCGATCATCGGGAGGAAGCTTACGAGTCACCCGTGGATCTGCTCGGCATCGGTAGCCAAAAAGCTGCCTCGGACGTTGATCATGGAGATCGAAGAATGCAAACCCGAGATGATCGTCCTGTTTGACGTGCCATATCTGGTTGACGATTCTGGGGAGATTTTCAAGCGATGGACGCCAGGCGATCCGGTGTCCATGGCTGTGCTGTCGGGGCTCGACCGGGAGAGTCTGTTCACTGACGAGGAGGGGTCGAGAGAGGTGGTCAAAAGCGCCATCTCGCTGGCCAGGAGATACAGGTCGTCCGGGCTGGAGAGGACCGCTCCCCTGTCCGAGATTCACTGGGAGGTGGACGGCGGATTCTCCATGACAGTGGGGAAAGATCCCTTCTACGTTCGCTTCGGCAAGGGTCCCTATCGCGCCAAGCTCAAGAGGCTGTCTACCCTCCTCGCGAGGATGAGACGCGACGGCGAGCGACCGGCGATGGTCTTCTTCGACAACGAAGTGAGGCCCGATCGCGTAACGGTCAAGGTCAAGCCCAGATCGGTCCAGGCGGAACGCGCCGACGTGCAGGTCTCGAGCGCGGATTGATCGAAATAGCGTTCAACCGAACATAATCGAAGTTACAGGCGCCGGTAACTTCGTTACAGGTCGCTCTATTGATGTTATCTCGAATATAATTGTAGTTACAGGTTCCGGTAACTACGTTACAGGCCATTCTATTGATGTTTTCACGAATAATATTAGAATACTACCAACGCAATCGATGTTATCTCGAATAATATTAGAATACTGTCGGCGGTGTTGATGTTTTTGACAAATCAAATTAGATTGGCGGCATTGGTAATGATGTTTTACCGAGTTGAATTGAAAGGAGCATATCATGGCGAAAAGATCGGAAATGGACTTTGTGATCGAGGCGCGGTCGATGTCCAAAGTCATCGTCCCGCTCACCGACTTGCCGAAGCGCTTCGACAAGGCAAAATTCCAGGCCCTGACCGCGCGCGTGTCCGACGAGATCGGAGCGATCGACGAGCTGAAGAAGAAGCTCACCGCCGCGGTCAACAAGAAGGACTCGTCGGTGAAGAATTTGAAGGCCCGGATCGTGGACATTCGCGCCGCGGTCAAGGGGGTCTACGGCGCCGACTCGACAGAGTACGAGCTGGTCGGCGGCACGCGCAAATCCGAGCGAAAAAGGCCCGGCCGAAAGACGGCGAAATGATCGTTGGCCCCTTTGACTACGGGCAGTTCGTCGGAACGGGTGTGCAAGAGTCGTCGAGGTTGTCGTAGACATCTATCGTTGTGGGAGCGGTAGTGAGCTGGTCCAGCAGATCGCAAACCTCGCAGTCGGGAAGGGCGGTGTTGCTTTGGATTACAAAGCAATCGCCCACCGAGGTGATGCCGCTTAGGCCGTCCAGGTAGGTCAGGGCACCGTTATTTGTGATTGTCAATTCCTCGCCCACCGAGGTGATGTTGCTTAGCCCGTCCAGGTCGGTGAGGGCGTCGTTGTCGTGGATCAACAAGCTCCAGCCCACCGAGGTGATGCCGCTCAGCCCGTCCAGGTTGGTGAGGGCGGGGTTGCTGAAGATGTACAAGGCCCCGCCCACCGAGGTGAGGCAAATCAACTCGCTCAAGTCGGTGCACGAAGGGCAGTCGACATTAAGGTATCCCAAGATCGAGGTGTATCCCGCGAGGGTTGCGACATCCGATTGTGTGCCGATCGTGAAATCGCCGCTGTACGACCCCTCAGCGCAATCGGTGTCCGTGTCGGTATCTGTATCGGTGTCCGTGTCGGTGTCCGTATCGGTGTCGGTATCGGTGTCGGTATCGGTGTCTGTGTCAGTGTCGGAATCGGAGTCGGAATCGGAGTCGGTCGTCCCGCCGTCGAGGCCACCGGACGAACTGTTCGCGCAGCCGGTGACCGCCACGAGCAGCACCAGACCCAGTAGTAGGGGCGCATCTATGTATGCGCCCTTGAATAGCGCCCTTAAATTGTATGCGCCCTTGAATTTCGTAGTCATTTTAGCTCACCTCCATCTATTGGGGTGATCATACCATTTTTGGAGGACGTTAGTCGTTTGACGTTTGTCCGCCTCCGCGATCAAGAGGACAGGCTATGGCGGATGAACGAGACGGCACGATCTTGGACCTTGGAGTCAGTAAGAAAGAATTTAAACGCCAAAAATTTGATCATCGTAAAGATGACATGAGAGTGTGAATGATGAGCAGTTCGAGGCTCGTGTTTGTAATGTCATTTCGCCAGAAGTACAGAAGGCAGGTTCCAGCATGGCAAGGCAAGGTGAGATAGTCGTCGGTCTCGATATCGGAACCACCAAGGTCGCCGCAGTCGTGGGCGAAGCCACGGAGGACGGCATCGACGTCATCGGGATCGGCTCTCACCCTTCGGCCGGTCTGCACAAGGGTGTTGTCGTAAACATAGACGCCACGTGCGCCTCGATCACCAAGGCGATCGAGGAGGCCGAGCAAATGGCCGGCTGCGATATCAACACGATCTTCGCCGGTATCGCCGGGGGACACATCTCGTCGTTCAACAACAACGGGATAGTGGCCGTAAAGGACCGCGAGATTTCGGATGACGACGTGAGTCGCGTTATAGAGCAGGCCAAGGCCGTGGCGATTCCCATGGATCGGGAGGTCATACACGCTATTCCGCAGGGCTACGTGGTGGATGACCAGGGGGGGATAAAGAACCCAATAGGGATGTGCGGGGTTCGTCTCGAGGCGAACGTGCATATCATCACCGGTGCGGTGACCTCGGCTCAGAATATCGTCAAGTGCGCGCAGCGCTGCGGGTTGAACGTGGCGGACATCGCGCTCGAGCAAATAGCGTCCGGCGCCGCCGTCCTTCACGAGGACGAGAAGGAGCTCGGCGTCGCCATGGTGGATATTGGCGGAGGAACGACCGACCTGATCATTTATGTAGACGGTGCGGTGGCTCACACGTCGGTCATTTCGGTCGGTGGGCAACATCTGACGAATGATATCGCGCTGGGATTGCGCACGCCGAAGGCGGAGGCGGAACGCATCAAGAAGAACCACGGATGCGCGCTTCTCAAGCTCGTCGACCCCGACGAGTCAATAGAGGTTCCCGGTGTGGGCGGCAGGCCGCCGACGGAGCAGCCGAGGCAGGTCTTGTCTCACATCATAGAGCCTCGTGTGGAGGAGATGTTCATCCTGGTGCATCGCGCGATCATGGAGACGGGGTACGCGGATCTGTTGGCTTCCGGCCTGGTGATAACCGGGGGAGCAACTCTGCTCGAGGGCATGGCGGAGGCGGCCGAGGAGGTTACCGGGATGCCTGTGCGCAGGGGCGTGCCCTTCGGGTTCGGTGGGATGGAGGACATCATCGCAAACCCGATCTATGCGACCGGGGCCGGGCTCGTAAAATACGGAAGGACAGTACCGGACGGGCGGTCGAGGATAATCCGGGTTCGAGAGGACAGGGTGTACTCGAAGGTCTTCGGCCGGATGACGGAATGGTTCAAGGAGATATTCTAGCGAGACCTTGTGAGGCTGAGCCTTTAGAGAAATTCGAAGGCTGCAAGGTTGAGCGGGAGCAATGCGGCGGAAAAGCGGAAACCGGGAGGGTCCCATGCAATTTGAGCTCGAGGGAAACGATCAGCAAGCAAAGATCAGAGTAGTCGGAATCGGCGGTGGCGGCGGAAACGCCGTTGCCAACATGATTGCCGAAAACATGGACGGTGTCGACTTTATCGTGGTCAACACCGACAATCAGGCGCTTGAGGCGAATCCGGCGCCCACCAAGATCCAGATCGGGGGAAACCTCACAAAGGGTCTCGGAGCGGGAGGGATCCCGGAGATTGGACGCAAGGCGGCGCTGGAGGATGTAGCGCGGATCGAGGAGGCGCTACGTGGTTCCGATATGGTCTTTGTCGCGGCCGGAATGGGCGGCGGAACGGGAACCGGTGCGGCTCCCATTGTGGCCCAGGTCGCCCGGGATGTGGACGCGCTCACGGTAGGCGTGATCACCCGGCCCTTCCGATTCGAGGGGCGCAAACGCCTCCGGTTTGCCGAGGAGGGTATCGACGTGCTCGGCAACGAGGTGGACACGCAGATAGTGATCCCCAATGAGCGCCTGCTCGATCTGGAAGAGGATATGGCGATCAACGAAGCGTTTGTCTTTGCCGACAAGGTACTTTGCAACGCGGTGCGAGGAATCTCGGATCTGATTACGGTCAGAGGCAACATCAACGTGGACTTCGCGGATGTGAGGACCATCATGACCAATCGCGGACGCGCGCTGATGGGCACCGGATACGGCCAGGGAGACAGTAGAGCGCTTCAGGCGGCCGAGATGGCAATAAACAGCCCGCTCCTCGAAGATATCAAGGTAGATGGCGCCACGGGAATCCTCATCAACATCACCGGTGGTCTGGACATGACCATGAAGGAGGTGGCCGACGCGGTTGCAATGATCGAGGATTCAGCGGATGAGGATGCCCACGTGATATTCGGCTACGTTTCTCTGGAGGAACCATGCGAGGAGATCAAGTGCACGGTGATAGCCACGGGTTTCCCCTCGGAGCTCGGCGGGCAGGCGGCCAACCAGGCAATGCGCGGGGCTCATACACCGCCCAGGGAGTACTACGGAAACCGTTCGACGGAACGTCACAGCCGTCCGACCCAGCAGGCCAGGCAGACCATCAACGCGCCCCGAGTGACCGAGGCTCCGGAGCAGGTTCAGATCCCGGCGGGCGGCAGAACTTCGACCGTGCGGGCGTCGATGGCCGCAGACGATCACCTGGACATCCCCACCTTCATTCGCAAGCAGAGCGAGTAGGCCAAACGGACCTTTCAGAGCTATTTCAGTAACAGTACGGGGAGTAGCGGAGGAGCTATCCGTCGATGACGGTGACGCTACGGGTGAGGGACTCGACCACGAAGAGATCATTATCCAGGACAGTGATGGTGGCAGTGTAATTGCCCCCGGAGTGAATCGATGTGTTGGCGTGTAGGTTGTAAAAAGAGATGTCGATGGTGGTGCGGTCCGCGCTCATGGTCATCATGTACTTGCCGGTCTCGTTGGGAGTCTCGACGACTCGGGTTCCTTCCGTCAGATTGTAGTTCACGGCCGTGTCGTCGTTCGCGACGTTGACGGTGATTGAGTTGTCGAGGATGCCGAGCAGGATGACGCTGTCACCTTCCGGCAGGGGGTTCGTGAAACCAAGGGCAAGAATGCCTGTATTGTTGGCCGAAGAAAGCGTTACCGTGACGACGGTTCCCATGTTCTGATGCAGCGAGTAAAGATTGCCGGGCTTGTCGAAGTTGGTTATCGCCGAACAACCTGAAAACGCGAAGACAGTCATGACGACCAGTGCAATCAATCTTGTTTGTGTCATCGTATTACCTCACTTCCCTAGAAAGTAACCGCGGTGCTCACACCAATGGTGTCACCGGTTGCTATCGGTACGATGTCAAATCGTGACTTCGCCGTGCCGGCCTCAGCCTCATCGTCCTTATTGGTAAGCAGGATCACGACCCCGGCTATCACCGCCGCAGCTGCCACACCAAAGGATACGTCGGCGATTATCGCGCTGCGCTCGCCGCTTTTCTTGATGGAGTCGTCCGGGTTGTCATTGTAATCCTTCTCGTCGCCCAGAGCCATGGTTCCGAATACCGTTCCCGAGACGAGCCCCACTCCGGCGACCGCCGCCGCAATCCAGAACGCCGTGGGCGGTCCATCGGACTCGTTCTCCACCGTGACTGCTTCGTCGCCTTCGTCTTCCTCGTCGCCAAACGGGTCGATGAGCGCCGGCTCTTCGTCGGTCTTTGCACCCTCTGAAGAGAAATCAACCTCGAGGTTACTCTTCTCGCCGGCTGCAAGCGTGATCTGCTTGACGACGGGTTCGTACCCGTCCATGTTCAACGCCAGCTCGTGATCACCCGGGGCCAGATCGAGAGTTGTCGGCGTGACCTTATCCGTGACCGTGCCGTCGACCATGACGCCGGCGCCGTCGGGCAGGCTTGTGATCTCCAGAGATGCCATCATGCCCTTGATTTCGGCCAGGCGGGCCTCGATCTCCGGCTTCTTGGGCGCGGCAGGATCCGCGAGATACTTTTCAAATGTTGCGATGGATCCCTGGACATCGCCGGTCTGCAGCTGGCACTCGGCGATGCTCTTGAGAACACTCGGGTGCGGCTTGAGATCATAAGCCGCTTGGAATTCCACCAAGGCGTCAGTATACTGCTTGGTGTCGTAAAAACTTTTGGCCTTGGTATAATGTTCGCGAGCCTGGACAACGATCGGGTCCTCGGGTGCTGCGACCTCGGCGGCGACCGCTTTCTTGCCCTTCTTCTTTTTCTTCTTCTTTTGTGCCAGTCCGGTTTCGGGGACCATGGCAAACGCCAGGACCATCAACATCACGACAAACATTTTGGGGAAGCGCGCATTGGTCATTCCCATTATCTTACCTCCACTGCACCACTGTAGAATTTTGGAAATCACAAAAATCTTATGAGGTACGGAAAGATACGTCAATGGTGAAATGCCGATTTTGTAAAAATGAGGATTTGAATGATTTTGACTTTGGAACCGGATGGAATGCACACTTTTGGGGAATGAGCGCGCAGGAAAAGAAGACGGTGCTGACAATCGGTGGTCTCGATCCTTCCGGTGGCGCCGGGATCCTTGCGGACGCCGATGCGATCAGATCTCTCGGGCTGCACTGCGCCGCGGTATGCGCTGTTCGAACCGTACAGGACGGCGCGTCGTTTTCAAGTGCGGTGGCGCAAGATGTACCGTTGATCGTGGCCGAAATTGAATCGATTTTCGAGCACCAAAAAGTGAGAGCCGTCAAGATCGGCGCCCTTGGGAACTCGAGGATCGTGATCGCTATTGGGCGGTTGATGTTCGATTCTCGCCCGCCGATAGTAGTCGATCCCGTCATTCGGAGCACTTCGGGCGGAGAGTTGCTGGATGATGACGGCGTGACGGCGATGCGGGATCGCCTGATCCCCATGGCCGCCCTGGTGACTCCGAACCTGGCGGAGGCATCCGTACTTTGTGGGATCCCGGTGGGCAACGTGGAGGAGATGACCGAGGCGGCCGGGATTGTTCTCCGGCTCGGCGCGAAAGCGGTTCTGATAAAGGGCGGCCATCTTGACGGATCCCGGGTTGCGGATGTGTTCGCTTGCGCTGAGTCCGGCGCAGTGGTTTTTGAAAACGACAGGCTGGATGTAGGAGAAGTGAGGGGGACCGGGTGCGCGCTTGCGTCGCTCATCGCCGCCAAGCTTGGCTGTGGAGTGAAGATGCGCGAGGCGGTGGAGGGGGCCAGGACGATTCTCCGGGGCGCAATGGCGCGATCGGTGAAAGCCGGCGGCGGGCCGAGGATGCTATCATTCATTGACAGGCGATGATTTACCGTGAATTTATTGATAAAGTTTCTCGTCATAATGAATATGACAAAAGATGGTGAAGAAAACCCATACACCAAGAGATCCGGAGGAAACATGAGAGCCAGGGATGCAATCGTAGTTCTTGGGATTATCCTCTTTTCGTCCGCTACGGCTCTTGCGGCCAAGAGCGTGATGTACGAGAACCAGGGGCTGGGCTTGAAGTTCTCGTGGATCGATGGATCAGAAATCAAGTCACTGGAAGGCACGGCTGATGTCATCCTCGACGGGGTGAGCGACGCAATCAAGATCAAGGTAGTAGTACGCAAGGGCGAACAGATCTCGGCGGCCCATCACCGTTTTCGGTTGATAAGCTACTTCCCCGGTGAGTGGGAGAAGGCCGAGGAGGAATGCCGTGGCGCGGGATGGACGGCCTGCGAATCCTGGAACTGGGACGCGGAGTCGGGCAAGGAGAAGGGAATCGCCCAGGTCGGATACGGTCCCGGCGGGACATATATTTTCGTGCTTTCCTCGAAGAAATCCGATTTCAAGGCTCACAGGCCCGCCGTACGGCGGATTCAGGAGAGCATTCAGCTCTTCTAGTTGGTTCGCCCCCCCTCACTTCGACATCCAAGGATGTTTCCCCGTGACGCGGTTGGGAGTATGCTTCTTTTTTTTCCAAGGAGAACTTATCGCAATGACCATTCACATTCAGAACGTGCTGACGAGAAGAAAGGAAGAGTTCTCGCCGGTCGTCGCCGACGAGGTCCGGATCTACATTTGCGGCGTAACCGTCTACGGGCGTTGCCATGTGGGCCACCTGCGGTGTTATCTATCGTTCGACGCGGTGCTGCGCTACTTCCGATACCGGGGTTTCGACGTCAAGTATGTGCGCAATTTCACGGACATCGACGACAAGATAATCGCTCGTGCGGCGGAGATCGAGGCCGGGCCGCAGGGAGACTGGCGATCAGGAAAGGAATACATCACGTTCGACGAGGAGCAATGGGCTGTGCGGCTGGCGGAGGATGAGCTGATTCGCGGGCGCGCCAAGGGACAGGACCGTCACATGGCCGAGATAGTTTCGGAATACTTCATCGATGTTTTCAGGAACGAGGATTTCGGCTCGTTCGATCTGCTCCAGCCGGTGGCGGAGCCCAGGGTTTCGGAGAACATCCCCGAGGTGATCGCGATGATAGAAAAGATCATCGAGAGGGGTTTTGCCTACGATGTGGACGGCGACGTGTATTTCAACGTGCCGGCGTACCACGATGCAACCAGGGCATACGGCGTTCTATCAGGGCGTGACTTCACCCAGCTGATTGACGGCGCCCGCGTGGCCACCACGGACGCCAAGCGCAGCGCCCCGGACTTCGCGCTGTGGAAGAGATCGGGGCCGGGGGAACCGGCGTGGCCGTCTCCCTGGGGGGACGGGCGCCCGGGCTGGCACATCGAGTGCTCCGCCATGAGCGTCAATGAGCTCGGTCAGCCGTTCGACATTCACGGGGGTGGCAAGGACCTGATCTTTCCCCACCACGAGAACGAGATCGCACAGTCCGAGGCTGCCTCCGGAATCCGGTTTTGCAACACGTGGATGCACAACGGTTTCGTCACAGTGGACGGTGTCAAGATGTCCAAGAGCCTGGGCAACTTCATAACGATCCAGGAGGCGCTCGAGATGGCTCCTCCCGAGGTCTGGAGGTTCCTGGCGCTCGGGACGCATTACGCCAACCCGATCGACTTCAGTCGTACGCGGGAGGTAAGCGGGGACGATTGCAAGACTGTGCGCGGGACAATTGACATTGCCTTCGAGCGTGTGGAGTACTTTTACGAAACCCTGAAGCGCGCGGGCGAGGCCACCGCCGGCACAGAGATTCCCGATGGGACGCCTCTCATTGATGACCCGCGTGTGCTCAACGTGGTGGATGGTTTCGTGGGGGCGATGGACGACGATTTCAACACCGCCGTGGCCGTCGCGCGGATCGGCGAGGCCATGCGCCTGGTGAACGAGCTGTGCGACATGAAGGCGAAGAGCATCAAGAAGATCGAGGGCGGGCGTGTGGCGTGGCAGGCGACCATCGAAAAGGTTCAAAAGGACATTCTCGAAGTGTGTCAAGTGCTCGGGCTCTGTGTCAAAGATCCTTCCCTGGCCCTCGAGGAGGTCAGGGGTTTCCTTGTCCGTTGCCACGGGCTCGATTGCGAGGCCATAGAGGCCAGGCTCGACGAGCGATCGAAGGCGCGCGAAGAGAAGGACTGGGCGAAATCGGACGCGCTTCGAGACGCGCTGTTGGAGCTTGGTGTAGAAGTGCGGGACGGTCCTTCGGGGACCGAGTGGAAGGTAGTCCGGTAACCGGAGATGGGGGCCGATCATCATCCGGTCGCGACCCTTTCGGTGCTCCACGAAGACAATCACGTGGTTGTTGTAGACAAGCCTCCTGGAATGTTGAGCCAGGCGGACATGTCCGGGGATCTGGACGTGCTGACCGTGGTGAGACAGTTAATCAAACAGCGGGACGCCAAACCCGGAAACGTATATCTCGGCCTTGTGCACAGGCTGGACAGGCCCGTGTCGGGAGTAATGATCATTGCCAAGACGTCCAAGGCGGCGGGCCGGCTCTCGATCCAGTTCCGGTCCCGCGAGGTGAAGAAGGAATACCGGGCCGTCGTGGAGGGTTGTCCGGATCCGGACAGGGGCCGGCTCGTGCACATGCTTCAAAAGGATCGTGTCACGCGGGTCACCCGAGTGGTTGAAGAAGGCGGCAAGGAGGCGAGGTTGTCTTACAGGGTCATCGGGAGTCGTGGTGATCGCAGCCTTGTGGATGTGGATCTGGAGACAGGGTTGTCCCACCAGATACGCGCGCAACTCTCCTTCATCGGCCATCCAATTGTCGGAGATCGCAAGTACGGATCTTCGCAGGATCTCCCGGACGGGCCCGGTGCCATTGCCCTCTTCTCACGATCAATCACCTTCACGCACCCCACGAGAAAAGAACCGGTGACGGTGACGGCCGATCCGCCGAAGGGTTGGGTGTGGTAGTGAGATTAGTCGACCGATTTATTAGTAAACGTTTGAGATCCATCTCCACCACCTTCCCCGTGCCGGTAGGAAGGGACGGCAACGACGAGCTGGTGTTCGAAGACTACGAGATGACTGACAGCGGCGGGGGCGGCGGCGTTACCGTCATGGGTTTTTTACAAGCGGGTGGCCCTCACCAACGTCTTTTTCGGCTTTCCCAAAGTAAACCATGCCAAATTGCTGGGCAGCATCACCTACCTGTCGGTGGCAGTACCCACCCCCGTTTTCGTGGAGCCATACCTGGGCGCCGGGCTGGCGCTGGTGAGCACCGACGTGGATATCCTGGATTTCAATGATACACGTATCGACGATCTGGGAGGTATGGCCATGAGGGGTAACGCCCACATGTCGTGGATATCCGTGGACAACACGGTGGTCGCGCCCTTCCCCAAGTTGGGCGCCAAGTTCAAGATCCCCATACAGCACTGGTACGCGACGCCCTTCTACAGCTACATGTACGAGTACGTGAAGACGCGGGCCCGCTCTCACGGAGGCACGGTGGAGCTATGGCAATGCGCAGATCAGGAAGATCCGTCTTGCGCGGAGATCACGGGCGACTACCCCATGGACACGGTGGAGGTGCGTGCCTTCGACAAGGCCACAGAGAAAAACTACCACTCCCACCTGGTGGGGGCCGACTTCTTCCTCGACTTTCACTACTTCTTGCAGATGCGCGGCAAGGTTTACTACAATACCAACCACGATCTGTGGACGGTGCGCCTTATCGGGTCCATGTTGTTCAACGAGAACTTCGGGATCACAGCGTATTTCGAATATTCGCAGAAGATAACGCTCACCAATACATACTTTCTGATTGGGCCGGCGTTCATTTTCTCGCCGAGTGAATTCGGGGACTCGATCAGGGAAATGAAGAATCGGCGCAAGGAGGGAAAGGCTAAATGATCAGGTATTTCTTATAAGGGCGTCCCATATACCCACCGGTAAGACATAAGTGGGTGACATTGGACGAGCTCGACCGGTACCCCTTCCCGCATGCGTGTCCACTTAAGCCGCAACCCGTTGATATCGTAGGTGTTTGATACTTTAAAAGGCGGGCCTCTTTCTGGTATGACATGATGTGAGAAAAGCAAGCCAGGAAGGTCAGCTCTCCTTGCTTGTTGATGCAGAACACGATTTCCGGCAGGAGCCGCGTAAAAAAGTCATACGCTGCCTCGCCGATCTCCAAAGCGGAATCCGTGGGGCGAGAGGGAATTTTTAAATTGACGTGGCTCATTTTTCTAAAGGATTTCTTTAAAGGCCTATACCTCAAGGAACTGCGTGCAAAAAAGAGAGTCAAAGGCGAGTCTGGTCGACGCGATGAATTTTGGGGAGGCACAGGCCCAGGAGGGCGCCACAACTACCAGATCGTCCTTGAGCTTTAGAAGGGTCCGGTTACTCTGAAGAGCGAGCCTCCGTTGCGGTCGGTTACCAGAAGTTCGGTGGCGCTCTCGAAGGTGAGGCCCCAGGGCTCCCAGATACCCCAGGCAATCATGGTAGAGGCGCAACCGCCGCCGCCACAGTTTTCTACCGCGTACACTATGCCCGATTGAGAATCGGCCACGATAAGATCATCGGAAGGGGATCGGACTACATCACGAGGTCCATTAAACACATCGTACATCATGTCGTCGTTGGCACCGTTGTCAGTGCGCCACAGCTCGTCACTTCCGTCGTTGGTGGTGAAGTAGTAGTCAGTGCCGCCCGATCCCAAACCAGTGACCCCCCAGGGGTTGTTCAGCGCTCCGCCAAACCATATGGTGTCTGTCCTGCCCGCCATCGCAGTATCCGAAGGATCGAAAACGGCTACAGAATTGTTTCCGCGCTCGGACACGACCATGGTCGGCTGAGAAGACGCGTCGGTGAATATATCTATCGCCTTGGGCCGATCAACGTCACCTATGTCACACCACAGGGTCTGGTCGCCGGAGGGCCCCAGCTTCACAATGGCATCCCAGTCTTCGCTGGTTACGTAGAAGGTATCGTCTGCTGTGTAGCTTACGATGTCGTGGATGTTGCTCATGTAGCCGCCGGCCGAGAAGAACGTGGTCAGGCCGAGATCTGTCCGGGTTACCAGGTGACTCCCGTTCTGAACCACATATATGGCTCCGAGAGCGTCAACCGCCACACCCTCGGGAGAGTTCCACCAGGGTCCTCCCGCAACAAATTCAACCGTATAACCGGTTGCCGCTGCCAGGAATAGCGTGGCGTCCGCGTCGATGGTCAAGTAGGCGTAGTCAACAAATTCACCGTCTGTAACCGTGAGCAGTATCTCGTAAACTCCCGTCACATCGGGAACAAACGAGGGGTTGACCAGATTGGGATCGTTGAAGTTCGCGCCGCTGCTCGGCGGCTTGGCCAAAAACGTCCAGCTGTATTGAAGCATGACATCCAGAGAGCACGGCGGCTCGGAGTCTGGATCCGTCGAAGAAGATCCGTCGAGCGCGACCACGAAGTTGGTATCCACAGTCGGAGCAACAACCATATCTCCCGGTCCCGCGCTGACCGGACCAAGCACCTCGATCTGCGCGTCCGGAGCCTGGGAACCACACACGTCAACAGCGACCTGGGTCTCAACAAAAGAAGACAGGCCTGTGTCGTCGGTGACAGTTGTGCGAACCTTATAGTTTCCGGGCACGTCAGCCACAAAGGCTGGGCTCAGACCCTCAGCCGGTGCCATCGCCGCCGAAGAACCGGCCGGGCGCTGC
>SDBV01001228.1_pt1 | contig 38559 bp, 21 predicted proteins | sample 2277081 | NCBI WGS metagenome assembly SDBV01 (sample SAMN10402039, study PRJNA504765) | marine sediment metagenome | isolation source: marine sediment core GS10_PC15, 223 cmbsf | place: Arctic Ocean: Southern Knipovich Ridge | collected 2010 | reverse complement strand
AACCATCCGGGCCATGCCGATTGCTATGCCTTCTATGCGGCCGCCGACCAACTGCAGTGCAACTTCCACTTCATGATCGCCTGGCAAGTCTTCCAGCGAGGCGGGTGGATTCGGCAGATGTCCCTAAGACACCACGGCGGGTTCAGCGTCGATCGCGAGGGGACCGACATGAGGGCCTTTCGCCAGGCGGTCGATATCCTCCAGTCGAAACGCAGCCCGATGGTCATCTTTCCCGAGGGCGAAGTCTATCACTGCAGCGAACGGATCACCCCGTTTCGCGAGGGCCCGGCGGCCATGGCTCTGTTGGCTGCCCGAAAAGGAAACCGACCGGTCGTTTGTGTTCCCTGCGCGATCAAATACCATTATCTCCAGGATCCCACGCCCGAGTTGCTTCGGCTGATGGACGAGTTGGAGCAGGCGATTCTTTGGCGACCGCGCCCTGAGCTGAGCCTGCAGGATCGCATCTACCGCTTCGCCGAAGGGGCGTTGGCGTTGAAGGAGATCGAGTATTTGGGCCATACGGGCTCCGGGCCGCTGCCCGAACGGATCGGGAAGTTCATCGACTCGATCCTTGGCCGGCTTGACCAACGCTACGGCATCGATTCGTCCGGCTCGACCGTACCCGAGCGGGTCAAGGCCTTGCGGCAAAAGGCCATCGAACGCTTCGAAAGCCTGCCGGAAGGCGATCCCCAGCGAAAGCCGTGTGGGCAGGACCTGGACGATTTGTTCCTGGTCGTGCAGGTGTTCAGCTATCCGGGCAATTACGTGGCCGAGCGACCTAGCGTGGAGCGGATGGCCGAGACGTTGGACAAGTTCGAGGAAGACGTGCTGCGGCGTGCCACGGCCACGATCCGCGGCACCCGAAAAGCGACGGTCACGTTCGGCGAGCCCATCACCGTGCAGCCGGGCCGAGAGAAGAAGGTCAACGCGGCAGAACTTACCCGGCTGCTCGAACGGCAGGTACAAAACCTGCTGGACCGGGATGATCCCTGAGCCCCGGTTGCTCGGCAACCTGGCGATGGGCTGAATCGGACTATCCCCCGATGGAGTGTTTCAGGCACGGTCGTTTGATGGGACAGCGGTCGAACGTGAAAGCTCAGCGGCGCGTCTTCGCCGCGTCCGTCTGCAGCGAGTTGTTAGGTGTACGCTTAGCTGCCTTTTGCTCTAATGCAGAGAAATCAAAGAGAAGGATCACGCCGACTTCACTCCCCTTGTCATCACGTGTACAACGGTGGTATTCGAGTACTGTCAATTCGTTGCCGCCGGGCTGAGTGTCCCAATAGAGGTTTACAACGGCAATACCAATGCTCGGTTGCCGCGGCCACACCCTGAAGCCAGATTTACATTTGTACATCTTTGACCCAAGAAGTGTGGACTCAACTTTCGCTTCCAGGATTTCTGGAGCATTGAACAGCACTATGTCTGTGGGATCGTTGAATACGCACCTGATAAGGAGTTGCTTGTCTTGTGCCAACTCAAGGAGACGCTGTAGCTGTGGTTCGTAATCCTGCTCGATTGCGGAGACCGAGGCGAAGGGAGGGGGCTGACCTATTTCATATAGCCAGCGAAGACCCTTGAAACCGATCGACACCAGCAGCACGAGAATCATAAGCGTTCTAAGTGAATAACGCGGCAGACACGACTTGAGATCGCAAAGGCAAATCAACAACAGCAGATTCGTACCGCTGAAGATTCCCACGACGAGGATCACCAGCAGTTGCCAGATCGACATCTGACCGATTCCGACGAACGCCGTCATGATGAGCACGTACATGGCGGAGAGGGTGAAGAAGAGGCTCAGCAGCGCCGCGATAAACCGTCCTTGTCGGCTTCCCTTGGAGACCGCCCAGCCAGCCATGATCAAAACCACGGCACCGAAATCCAGGATAGACCGTCCACCCACTTGAACGCAGAGGCTCTCACTTCCATCAACCGTCAGTCCACACAGCACAGCGATGAATTGCGCCAGGGCGAACGCCATCAGGAGTCTTCCGGTGAGCTTCATCGTCTGACTGATCTCACATTTCCCATTTGGCTTCAGCCTGGAACATTTCCAAGCTTCGGATATTGGCGACTCTGGGCTATTGACTATCGCCGCGTTGCGGCTTGGAATGAATCTGAAACAACAGCAGGCCAAGCTGCCAGAAAGAATTGCCAACCCCTTGCCGGTTTAACGTGAAATGCACTTTGCCAGCAAAGCCGCCGTACCGGCGGCTGCTAAACGGGGTGGCTATCCTAGCACCGTGGCTACTTGGGCGCCAGTATGCAGATCATGCGGCGACCGTGTTGGATCGGCGGTGATTCGACCTTCGAGATGTCCTCGAGTTGGGCGAGAACCCCGTTGATCACGCGCCGGCCTTCCTCGATATGGGCCATCTCGCGGCCGCGAAAGATTACCGAGACAATCACTTTGTTCTTGTCAGTAAGGAACTCGCGGGCCTTGTTCACCTTGACGTTGATGTCGTGTTCCCCCGTCTTGGGCCGAACACGAATCTCCTTGATCTTGGTCTGATGCGAGTGGCTCTTGTGCTGCCGCTTCTTCTGCTGGTATTTGTATTTGCCGTAGTCCATGATGCGACAAACGGGCGGATCCTCAGTCGATGCCACTTCGACCAAGTCCAGGTCGACTGACAGCGCCTGCTGCATGGCGTCTTCTATCGACAAGACGCCCAATTGTTCCCCCTCCGCCGAGATGACCCGAACCGTCGCGGCGCGGATTTGCTCGTTGATCCGTTGTTTGTTCGGTTCCGCCTCCGGCGTCCTCCACCTGGCCATAAGCACTCCATCCAAAGTCATGTTGCGACCGATCGTCCGGGGACCCATTTTCCCAGGATTCGGCCAAAATGTATTACCAATGAGTATTCTCGACGCGCCATCCGGCGTCAAGCTGTCTCGGGGCGATCTTTTTCAAAAAACCCGGTTTTCGGCGGGCTCGTCTGCTATATGTGTGTTCACGTACGAACCGTTCTGGCCCGAATTTCGGCCTGAAACTTCTCCACCGCCTCGGCCACCGACATGGCCCCGAGGTCCCCTTCACGGCGATCTCGCACGGCCACCGTCTGTTGCTCCTGCTCGCGGCCGCCGATGATCAGCATGTAGGGAATCAGCTCCAATTGGGCATCACGGATCTTGGCCCCGATCTTTTCCGCCCGATAGTCGCCCGAGGCCCGCAAACCGGCCTCGGCCAACTGCTGCTCGACCCGCCGGCCATACTCCTCGAACTTCTGGCTGACCAGCAGCACGCGAACCTGCTCCGGGGCCAGCCACAAAGGAAAGGCGGCCGCGAAGTGCTCGATCAACATGCCCACGAATCGCTCGAACGACCCGAACGGCGCCCGATGGATCATCACCGGTCGATGCGGTCGGTTGTCGGCCCCGATGTACTCCAAGTCGAACCGCTGTGGGCTGGGTAAATTGTAGTCCAACTGCACGGTACCCAATTGCCACTCGCGGCCAATGCAGTCGGCCACCACGAAATCAGCCTTCGGACCGTAGAATGCCGCTTCACCCCGTTCGATCGTCACGTTGGATAAACCCATCTCGCGACAGACTTCCTCCAACGCCGATTCGGCATCGTCCCAGTCCTCCGCGTTGCCGACGTACTTCGTGCTGTCCGGGTCGCGGAACCCCAGCCGCACCCGATAGTCGTTCATGCCCAGCGTGTGCAACACCAACTGGGTCATCTCCAGACAGCCGCGGAACTCGTCGGCCACTTGCTCCTCGGTGCAGAAGATGTGTGCGTCGTCCTGCGTGAAGCCGCGCACCCGCGTCATGCCGCTCAGTTCGCCCGACTGCTCGAACCGATGGACCATGCCGAACTCGGACAGCCTTAGCGGCAGCTCGCGATAGCTTCGCGGTTTCGCCTGGTAGATCTTGATATGGTGCGGGCAGTTCATCGGCCGCAACAGATATCGATCGCCGTCGTCCATCTCGACCGGCGGAAACTGACTCTCGGCGTAATACGGATAATGGCCCGACTTCTCGTAGAGGTGAACGTTTCCAATCACCGGCGTATAGACCGGCTGATAGCCGCGGCGGATCAACTCGTCGTAAATGAAGTTCTCCAACTCCCGGCGAACCACGGCCCCCTTAGGCATCCACAGGACCAGCCCGGAACCCACTTCCGGATCGATCAGGAACAGCTCGTGCTGTTTCCCCAAAACCCGATGGTCGCGCCGCTTGGCCTCCTCGAGCTGCTTGAGATGTTCCTTGAGTTCTTTCTTATTGAACCAGGCCGTCCCGTAGAGCCGCTGCAATTGCTGCCGCTGGGCATCACCCTTCCAATAGGCCCCGGCCACCGAAAGCAACTTGAACGCGCCGATCGCCCCCGGACGCGGCACGTGAGGCCCGCGACAAAGATCCATGAACTCGCCCTGACGATAGAACGAAACGTCCCCTTCCTCAGCCAGTCCCTCCCGGATGTGCTCGACCTTCAGGCTCTGTCCCAGACTCTGGCACAACTCGATCGCCTCATCACGTGAGATTTCCACGCGCTCGAACGGCTCGTCCTCTTCGATGATCTTGGCCATCTCAGCCTCGATCTTCGCAAAGTCGTCCACGCCGATCGGGTCCTTCAACTCGAAGTCGTAGTAGAATCCGTTCTCGGTCGTGGGACCAAAAGCCAGTTGCGTCCCCTCATACAACCGCATCACCGCCCGGGCCATCACATGGGCCGCGCTATGGCGCATGATCTCCAACGCCTCGGGGTCTCGCTTAGTGATCAACCTCAGCGAGAGTTGCCCCTGCTCGGGCAACAGCGTATCGGCCCCGGTAAGCCGGTCGTCGACCACCGCAGCGATCGTAGCCTTGGCCAACCCCGGCCCAATCTCGGCAGCAATGTCGAGAGGGCGAACGGGGCGAGAAAACTCAAGAACGGTTCCGTCGGGAAGAGTAACTTTTAGCATATTCTCCAACTTGCCTATTTCCTGTATTTCCAATTTGGGAGGGACGCCGATACAAAGGACGTCACCCTCGATATCCCAAACGGAATGCTTTCGCTTCCCAAGTATAGAATGAAAAGCGGCAACATATCAAGAGCGTCCTCCACGTCAAAGGTTCGAGTATCCCCCCAATTTGGTCCTCTTGACTCGTTTGGTCCAGGATGGCAAAACACTGATGTAGATTATCAGGGCGATTAGCTCAGTTTGGTTAGAGCACTAGCTCGACAAGCTAGGGGTCACTGGTTCGAGCCCAGTATCGCCCACTCACGGCCTCGAAAGACGCAAAGTCTTTCGAGGCCGTACTTTGCGCCAAACATACCCCCCCAGAATGGTTAGAGCCAGAAGCCATTCTCAAGGGTCAAAAACGCCCGACTGTGCGTACGACTGTGTGTCCTCACTCAGACCAGTCGCCCTCGGCGCGATGTCCCTCGCTGTCCCCGAAAACCGCCGGACGATTCCCCTAGGGGGGCGCGTTGACTCTGGGTTCTTTGTCGCCTATGATCTGCCCGCAAGGAACCAAGAAACAGGGTAAGATGGTTTTTGGCGGAGGGGGTAAGGTGGTCCACAAGCGTCTTTCAACTCTTTGGGCGGAAGCAAACCGTTTGGTTCTCACCTGATAGGGTTATTAAGAATCGCCGGACCATCACAGGCTTTCTCTTTGCCCGCTGTGTGGTAGAATCTGTCATGGTGTCCGCCTCTCATACAGGTTGACTGCCGGCCCTCCGATTGCTCCCACAACCGGGGGACCATTTGTTGAGCGGGTATAGTGACGGGTGTAGCGGCGGTTTTACAAGATCGGCGGAACGAGTCAATAGACACTACAAAACACGATACTTGGCGGCGTAGCTCAGTTGGTTAGAGCAGCGGAATCATAATCCGCGTGTCCGGGGTTCGAATCCCTGCGCCGCTACTTGGCTTTCTGCACCCCCCCGCGTTGATACTTCCGCCGAAAGATGGGCGGTAGAAACGGCTTGCCATGGCCGTTGAAACAAAACAGACCCGGGAATACCGGCTCAGTGCATCTCCGTCTCCACTACGCCGATGCCCGGGCGGTAGAAACTGAACTGCACGTTGGGGTGATCGGCCAGCAGCGACATGGGGACCGAACTGTCGGGCACTCTCTTGGAGATCATCAAGGCGGTCAGCCGCATCCCGAAGGGGTTGTCGTGGCAGCCGGCCTGCCAGATCGAGACCTTCTCGGACTTCCACGTCTCGACCGGCCCCACGGTGGCCGCCTGGCCCGGTACCAGCGAAACTTGTCCGCCGCCGGAGGTCCGTGCGTTCTGGATCACCGTCATGGGGTGCAGATCGGTGACTCGGGTGGCCAGCTTGCGATATTCGGCCGGCTCGGGCGGAGCGTCCTGGTAGGCCCCTTCTCGTTTCGGCGGGTCGTTGAATGCCCAGTGTTTCACTTCGCCTTGGCCGCCCTGCATCAGCAGACACCGAATCTCGTCGTAGCTTCGGCTGTAGGCGTCGAGATCGCCGGTGGGAAAATGCAGATGGTCCTCCGGCATGCGCAACTCGGGCTTGATCCGATTGAAGCACAGCTCCATGTCGGCCTTGGCAAAGGAGAGCGGGTGCGTCGTCGGCACCGGGTTGCCTTGCGCGTCGACCCATTCGTCCATACCCCAAAAGTGCGCATCGCGAACGTCCAAACCCAAGTCGTTGACCAGTCGGGCGACCAACGGCAATTGCTCGGTGGGACCGATCGGGCCGCAGATGCCCGTGGGATTGTCTGCGGTCGATGGGCGCCAGGCGTTGATGTATTCCAACGCCTCGGCCAGGTAGAACTCCTCGAGCGTATCGTACATCACGACCTGGAAACCATCTCGGGAGAGTTGCTCGATATCTTCGACGCTCAGTTTGGCCGCCTCGTCTAGAATATCAGCCGGCAATGTAGTGTAGTCCCACCACGGCGGAGCGACTTTGCTGATCGGTCGGGGCATGACGGTCTCCTGGGGGCTGAAAAACGGTCTTCTATGTGCCGGTTGTAGGACCGAATAGCTCGGCCAGCAGGTCGTTTTGCGGATAGGGGTGGCCCAAGTGCTGCACGAATCCTTCGGCCGCGACCACGCCCGCTTGCCCGCCACGCATGGCCGCGTGACGCCGCATGGCGTCGAGGTATTCGTCCGTGCCGTGATGCACCCGAAGCCACTCGCGCTGACTGGCGTGGCAGGCGAGCATTTCGGTCTTCTTCTCCACTTGCCCGGTGATGTCGACCAGGGTGGTCGGCTCGACCGGATGGCCCAGCGGATCGTTTCCCTCGATCGGGTCGACATAGTACAGGTAAGGCACCTGCGAGCCTTCCTTGAGCGGAACCTTCGAGATGTTGGGGGCCGGGTAGATGAAACTGGCCGCCCGGGCCAACAGCGAGACCATCTCGTGGTCCATCATGTAGTCTTTCACCGCATGGGTCAGCACGAGCGAAGGGGCCACGCGACGCAGCAGGTCGATACTCTTGCGCAAGGTCGGCTTGTCGTAAACGACCAGCCCGTCGCCTTCGTCAAGGCAATGATAAGTGGCCCCGATCAGCGAGGCGGCCTTCTCGGCCTCTTGGGTCCGCCGTGCGGCGATCGCCTCGGGGGTCTCGGTCATCGTGCCGCAGTCACCCGGCGTGGCGGTGGCAATATGGACCTGCCAGCCCGCCTCGGCCAGTCGGATCAGTGTGCCCGCACAGAGAAACTCGGCGTCGTCCGGGTGGGCCAAAAACGCCAGCGCCGTACGATGGTCGTTGATCGTGTTCATGCCCATCATGCCGAGCATCCTACCAAGGCCTCCGCGGCTCGTCTAGCGCTCGGTTGGCCCGAGTTTGATGAGCCGCCTCCCACAAGAACCTCTATGCTTGACCGTTTTCAATAGTTCTTTCGCCCGAGCAGGGTCGAAGGAAGTTTCGTGGCACCCCGTTCTGCCGCTCCCCCTATTAGCGGGGCATATTGCAATACACCCACATTCTATGTATACTATGTATTGTATCTGCTGAGAGTATTCGGTTTATTCGACGCCTGGGTTTATTCGACGTTTGGCCCTGTAGTTTGTGAGGCAGCGTCTTTTCATAACGGCGGTCGGAACCAGCTTGGCACAACCATAGCCCGGCTGCCGCTGCTTGTGTTTTCCTTGCGACCAAGCGACATCGATTGGCGCGTGCGCATCGATCGTCGGAATCTGATAATGTCTTTCCGGGAGGTGGTGTGATGTTGAAGAACATGGGAGTGATCGTAACCCTATTGGCCCTGAGTGCCGTTTGCGCCGGCACGTCCATGGCCGTCGAATTCACGTGGAATAACGCGGGTGACGGCGATTGGGGTTATACCGATCCAGAGGATCCGTTTTACTCGAACTGGCTTTCCGGCGACAACCCCACCATCGACATTCCCGACGCAGACGACGACGTGACTCTCAATGAGTCGAATACAACTACGGTCCACGTGGAAGCGGCGCATGATGCACTGAACCTGACGGTCGACGGAGGAACCATCCACATCAACAACGGGCAGTCGCTCTCGATTGCTCAAACGGCGACTTTTGCCGTCGACACCTTGTTGTCTCTCGGCACGGACGCGATCCTGAGTGTGGGCGACGGCGGAACGATCGATGCCCTGCAGGCCCAAGGCAATGCCACGGTGGACATCGGCGGCAGCGAAATGACCGTCGGCACTTTCACCGACGGCGGCGTCGCGGCCACGATCATCAAGAGCGGCCTGGGTGATCTGGTTCTCGCTTCCGACGCCAATGATCTCGATGACCTCACGTTCGACATCCAAGGGGGTCGGCTGGTCGGCTACCATGGCTCGAACCCCTTGGCCTCGGCGACGCTCGATATCAATGGCGGCGAAGTGCTGCTCTCGGCAAAACTGGGGACCGCCTCACCGGTCACCTACGACAACAAGGTGCTGGTCACAACCAACGGCGCCTTGACGGCCGGGCCGGGCAGCGCGGGTGAGACGGCAGCGATGAACGTTCAACTCGACCACCCCACCGACGATCTGACGGTAGCAGACGGCGCGACCCTGACGTTGGGTTCCAGCGGCGCGTATAGCCTGGCGGTGGCCGACCCGCTGGCCGGGCTTGGCACGGTGCGCGTCGAGCAGGGTAACGTCACCTTGGCCGGCGGAGGGCAGGTCGGATCGCTGGCGATGATCGGCGGGGTGCTCAGCCTCGAAGCCAACTTGGAAGTGGCCAAGGCCTCGATGAGCGGCGGCACGGCAAGCACCGCCAACGAAAGCAGCATCACCGTGACCGAATTGCTGGAGCTCGGCAATCTGGGCTTGGCCGTCGATCCGGCGGCTGCGGTGACCATAAGCGGGCCCGACATGGCCAACGAGAGCGGGATCCGAACGCTGACCTTCTCCGGCGGAACACACACGCTGAGCAGCCTTACCGCGCCCGATAGCATCGTCACCAACGGCGATTTCGAAGACAACTCGGGCAACGGCTCAGACCCGGCTGGCTGGACCGAGATTCCCAACTCCTACGGCGCTTGGGCTGGTGGCACTCTCGCAAAGCCTCATGGCGGCGACTGGCTGCTGCACGTCGGCCAAAGCTCTGGGACCGGAGGAAGATACCAGGATTTTGCGACCGTTGTGGGGCAACAATACCTAGTGCGACTGTTCAGTTGCGGTATTGGCAGCGGCTCGTCGGAGCAATCGGGCAGTGTGATGGCCACAGCGACGGACGGAACCGACTTTTTCGCACTACCGTTCACCGTGCCGGCCTACGCATCGCAGGATAGTTGGACGGAAATCGTCGGTACGTTCGAGGCCCAGGAAGAGACCACGCGGTTGAAACTCTGGAACAACGCCGGCAGTGGCATCAACATCGACGACGTTGAAGTTCGGGCCATACTGGCGGCGGGTCCTTGGAATCTGCCCAATACGGAACTGATCGTCACTGCAACATCGACCCTCGTAGGCAACCCGGCGAGCGATCTTGGCATGGGGAACGTGAGCATCGCCGCAGGGCAAACGTTCACCGTCCGGGATGCCAAGAGCTTCAGCGTCGCCGACTTGAGTCTCGGCGACGGTTCCACGCTTGAAACGGCTGTCACAGTCGGCGGCACACTCGACGTCGGTGCCAGTCCCGGTACGGCAACGATCTACGGGACGCTCGAATTGGCGGCGTCCGGCACCTTCCACGTCGAGATCTCCGAGAACCTGCATGACAAGATCATCATCGACGGCGACGGGTCGGCCGATCCCCCGGTCCTAGACTTCGGCGATATGCACGGCTCGCTGGCCGTGACGGGCCTGAAGCCGATGCGTTATGACGATCCCGTGGACGGCCTCCAGGTGGTCTATGGTGACAAGGTCTTGACGATCGGCGAGATGGCCGACGCGCCCACCGCTAACGGTTTCCGCTACGAGTTTGCGGCCGGCGTTCCCCTCTCCTACGGCACACAGCCGCCTGTGGACGGAAATGCCGAACCGCTACCCAACCAAGGAGATCCCTTGGGACCCTTGGTCGTCATCCCGACTCCCTCGGGTGATGTGGTGCTTCCTGATAATGCCGGCATGTGGTTCGGTAACGTCGGCGATGGGGATGCGGGAGAAGACGGTGTTTACTGGGCCTCCGACACGATCGGGATCGGCGTCTTCCAGGCAGCCCCCGGTGACACCGACGGGAACCGAAAGGTCGAGGGTCCGGACATCCTCGCGATCCTCCGCGCCAGTCAGTTCGGCGACGGGGAATTGAAGGATGGGGACGGAAATTATCTATGCGTCTGGGGGACGGGGGACTTCGATGGCAACCACAAGGTGGAAGGCCCCGACATTCTCCTGTTGCTCAGAGAGAGCCTGTTCGGCGACGGCACCTATCCCGACAAGGGCCAGGCGGTCTTCCCCGCGGCTGGAGCCGGGGGGGACGTCAAGTTGGTCGTCACTGCCGATGGTCTCGTGATCGACGCCAGCGACGCCAAGATCAACGGCTTCGTGCTCACCTCGCAATCCGGTATCCTCACCGGCGACGACGCCAACAACCTCGGCCTGTTCCAACAGGACGGCGACGACATGATCAGCGGCGCGTTCGCCATGCAGATCAAAGGCGAACACGCGCTAGGCGATGTGATCGGCCAGACCGACGTGGATCTGACCGGCGACCTGACCTTGACCTACACCTTGGCCGGTCAGCCGGGTCTGTTTACAGCCAGCGTCGTGGTACCCGAGCCGGGAACGCTGATGTTGTTGCTCATCGGGCTAGTGGGGCTGCCGCTGTGGCGACGTAAAAAGTAGGGTGCGTTTCACGCACCCTACACGCTCACCCATCCCAAGCTCACGGGTTGCAACCCGTGGGCTTTTTTCTAGCTTTGCAATTGACACCACACTAATTTGCCAGTACGTTAGTAGCTATTCTGCCCGTTCCGCAGGCAGGCCCGAGAGGTTTGGGTTTCTGAGAACTTTAGCATCTGATCCGCCGCTTTTGCTGAAGGAGACAAGCCGTGGACATGAAGCTACCGAAACTGGGGACGGTCCTCGTTCTCCTGGCCGTGATGATCTTCAGTGAGGCCGGGGCCCAGGAAGAAGTGATCCTCAACGGCGGGTTCGAAGACGGCATAGGCATCAATTACGGATCCACAGCCGATGAGTGGTATTCTCGGGGGCAGTACTGGGGCCGATTTCACAGTTCCGAGTACCAAGCCCACTCGGGTGACCATTCCCTGCACCTGGGTAATGTTTCGGGTATGGAAGCGTACCAGGAGTTTTCCACCGACATTGGTGAAAGGTACCTTCTGTCGTACTGGGCCTCCGGACTTCCCGCTGCGGAGGGCGTGCAGCCGGGTGACCCGCAATACGGAAGCCTCTTCCTCGGCGCCGCGGACATTACACAAACGTATATCGAGGAACTCTTCGCCACGCCGACCGGTTCGGATCTGTTGACCGACATGGGTTGGACCGAGCACCGTTACCTGGCCACGGCGACCTCGGACCTCTCGGCGCTCTACCTGATCGTTTCCGGATTCCATGGCCCCAGTGCCATTTCCGTCGACGACGTGAGTCTCATAGCGCTGAGCGATTTGACGCTCACCTGGAACAACGGCGGCGACGGCGATTGGGGATACACCAACCCCAACTCCAACTGGCTTAGTCCGCTGGGCGGCGCCACCACGGATTACCCCGACGCGAATTACGCGGCCAAACTGGGCAGCCTTGCCAATACGGTCTACGTCGCGTCGCCGCAGAGTGCGTTGGCGTTGACCGTCGAGGGCGGAGCGGTCGAAATCAATTACGACCAGTCGCTGAGCGTCGAGTTCGACGTGAACTTCGCTCCAGGCACGTCACTGACCCTCGGTGCCGGCGCCACCTTGGCCGCCGGTGAGGGCGGTACCCTCGCCACGCTGAATGCGGGCGCCGGGGCCTTTGTCGCCACGGGCAAGGACCTCACGGTAACCTACTTCAACGCCGCCGCCGGCCAGTTCACCAAGCAAGACGCCGGAACCCTAGTGCTGAACAACGTCTCGGGCGCCGGCGTGGTGACCGATCCGGCGACGACCGTCCGTGTCGAAGGCGGTATGCTCAAGGCCATTGGCGCCGATCCGTTGGACGGGGTCACCGAGATTCATTTGGCCGGCGGCGCGCTCGGCCTCAGCGCCGGCGGGCGAACGGTGGCCCATTGGTCGTTCGATAACCCGGCCGACCTCGGCCACGACGATTCCGGTAATGGGCACAACGGCGTCCCGGCCGGTACCACGGTGCCGGTGGCGAACGCCGTGGGCGCTCTCGGCGGCGCCGTCGAGTTCGACGGGTTCAGTTGGCTTGGGGTCGAGGAACATGCCGACTTGCGCACCTTTCCCAACGGGATGACGATCTCCCTGTGGGCAATGAACCCGACCGGCAGCAACAACCCGCCCATGTCCAGGTGGACATGGGACGATTCGGGCTACGGAACGAGCTCTGGAAATTGGTATTTCGGCGACGGGCCGGACGGCCCGCTCGGTTCCAGATCGGTACCCAACGATATGCAGACGGACGCCCTGTGGCACCACTACGCCTTCACCTTCGATCCCGACAACAACGATAAAGTCGTGTCCTATCGAGACGGTGTGAAGGTGGGGGAAAGAACGTTTGCCATGACGTTCGCGGAGGCTGTCGGGCTGGCGTTCGGGGTCGACAACCGAGACGATGCGGTCGCGTTCACCGGATCGGTCGACGAGGCCTTCATTTATGATTCCCCGCTGAGCAGCAGCGAAATCAACGGCCTGTTCACCGTGCCGGGTACCTTGCCGGTGGACAGCGATCCGCTGGATCCGACGAAGATGTCGGCCATCCAGGTCACCGTCTCGGCCGATTCGGCCCTGCAAGTCAACGCCCCGAGCGCCTCGCTGGGACCGCTGACGATCTCCGGCGGCGTGCTGACGATCTCCGGCGCCGAGATGCAGTTTGCCGGCACGACGATTCTCCCGGACGCGATCTCCCCGGGCTTCGAGACGCTGGCCGACACCAATCCGGGCCCGATCACCGCGGGTGCCAATGCGATCATCAAGCGCGGCCCGGCCGATCTGATCCTCGACTCCGAGTCGAATGATCTGGTCGGGGCCACCTTCGATGTCCAGGAAGGTCGGCTGGTCACCTACCACGGTTCCAATCCCATCGCCGGCCCCATCGCCGGCGCCACCGTGATGCTCAATGGCGGCGAAGCCTTCCTCTCGGCCAAGCCGGGGACCGGCTCGCCGGTTACCTACGTCAACGACGTGACGGTCGAGGGGAGCAGTGCGATTTCGGCCGGATCGGGCGATGCGGGTGAGCCCGGCTCGATGAGTGTCGTGCTCGACGGACCCGGCGCCGAACTGACGTTGGGCAACGCGGCTACCTTGACGTTGCGATCCGACGCCCCCTACGACCTGAACCTGACCGATGCGGTTGTCGGCGACGGGGAGGTTCGTGTGGACCAGGGAGACGTCACCCTGGCCGCCGGAGGTCAGTTCGCAACACTGAGACTTACCGGCGGTCAACTGACCCTGGGGGCCGACGTCGGCGTGGACAGCCTGCTGCTGTTGGGCGGTTCGGCCGACACGGGCGGCAACCAAGTTACGGTAAGCAATGAACTGAAGGCCGGCGCGATGACCCTCACCATCGAACCGGGCAGTACGTTCGCGCTTAGCGGCTCGGACATCGTCAGCGAAGCAACGACCCGAACTCTGACGCTTTCCGGCGGTCTGCTCGAGGTGAGCGTGCTCGACGCCCCCACCGGCGCGGTCACGTACTGGTCAATGGACGACCCACTCGATTTCGGCCACGACGACACGGGCAACGGACACAATGCTGCGACCGACGGAACTCCACTGGCGGTTACCGGTATTTCCGGCGGAGCGATGCAGGTTGACGGTGCCGATAGCATCTACATCGCCGATCACGATGATTTCCGAAACTTCCCTAACGGCATGACCGTCTCCGTGTGGGTTAAGGATCCCGTCAGTATTCATCCCGTGTTGTCGAGATGGGGTGATGATTTGGATCCCCCTGGAACGGACGGAACCGGTTATGGCATGGGCTGGGGTTGGTGGTACTTTGGCGACGGTAGTTTTAGCACGCTCCCTCACGGACTCTCGATCCCCGACGACGGCGCGTGGCACCAATATGCGTTTACCTGGGATCCCAACAATGCCAATCTGGCCATCAGTTATAAAGACGGCGTGGAGCTCGACCGCCGCAACAGTAACATCACCTTCCCCCAAGTAACGCGGCTGTCGGTCGGTAAGGACAACCGCACCGGCACCGGCTTCATCGGTTCGATCGACGAAGTTTACATCTATAACAAGGCGCTGGACCCCACGGAAATGGACACTTTGTATAAGTCCGGCGCCGGCCTGATCGTCCAGCCCGACCTCTCGCTGACCGATCTGGTCGTCGAGGCCGACTCGACCGTGCAGACCGATTTCGACGGCGACGCGCTCATCGGCGATCTGAGCGTCGCCGACGGCGTGACCTTGGCGGTCAACCATTCGGGCTGGCTGAGTGTCCAAAACCTCAACCTGGGTGACCAGGCCACCTTGGCCGGCAACGTCCTGGTCCGCGGCACGCTCGACATCGGTGCCAGTCCCGGTACGGTAACCGTCTTCGGGACGCTCGAATTGGCGTCGACCGGCACCTTCCACGTCGAGATCTCCGAGAATCTGCATGATAAGATCATCATCGATGGTGATGGGTCGGCCGATCCACCGGTCGTAGACTTCGGCAACATGCACGGCTCACTGGCCGTGACGGGCCTGAAGCCGATGCGCGACGGTTCCGACAACGTAGTCTATGGCGACAAGGTCTTGACGATCGGCGAGATGGCCGACGCGCCCAGCGGTAACGGCTTCCGGTACGAGTTTGCGGCCGGCGTTCCCCGTTCATACGGTGCGGAGGCACTCAGCCAAGGCCTCACAGGCACCGACATCGTGCCCAACCTGGGAGATCCCTTGGGACCCGATGTCTACATCCCGTCGTTGGATGCTTTTGTGCCTGATAATGCCGGCTTATGGTTCGGCGGCGCCAGCGATCAAGCGACGGGAGAAGACGGTGTCTACTTCAGTTCCGACAAAATCGACATCGGTATCTTCCAGGCCGCCCCCGGTGACACCGACGGTAACCGCAAGGTCGAGGGTCCGGATATCCTCGCTATCCTCACCGCCAGTCAGTTCGGCGACGGGCCTCAGCTGGATGGGAACGGTGATAGCATCGTCGTCTGGGGGACTGGGGACTTCGATGGCAACCACAAGGTAGAAGGCCCCGATATCCTCCTCTTCCTCACCGAGAGCCTGTTCGGCGACGGCTTCTATGGCGACAAGGGCCCGGTGGTCTTCCCCGCGGCTGGGGCTGCGGCTGAAGTGAAGCTGGTCGTCACCGAGGACGGCCTGGTCATCGACGCCGGGGACGCCAAGATCAACGGCTTCGTGCTGAGGTCTGAAGCCGGTATCCTCACCGGGGACGACGCCAACAATATCGGCCTGTTCCAAGAGGACACCGATGACATGATCAGCGGCGCGTTCGCCATGACGCTCAAAGGCGAGCACGCACTGGGCGACGTGATCGGCCAGACCGACGTGGATCTGACCGGCGACCTGACCTTAACCTACACCTTGGTCGGCCAGCCGGGTCTCTTCACGGCCAGCGTCGTGGTACCCGAGCCGGGAACCCTGATGTTGCTGCTGGGCGGTCTGGCGGGGCTGCTGCTCTGGCGACGCCGGATGTAGAAATGTAGGGTGCGTGTTGACGCTTGACTGTTATACCGACTGCGTCGGCGGGATCCCCCTTCGCGCAGTCCGGGGGCTTGGACACCGGGATTTCCACCTCGTGCAATTCCCGGACACCCTTCACATACTTCAGGGCTTCACCGGCGGGCGGCCGATGCTGTAGTACGTGAAGCCTAGCTCCTGCATGTAACGGGGGTCGTAGAGGTTGCGGCCGTCGAAGATGACCGGCTGACGCATCAACTGGCGCACCTGCTGAAAATCGGGATGCACGAAGTGCTTCCACTCGGTCATGATGGCCAAGGCGTCGGCGCCTTCGAGGGCCTCGTCGCGACGATCGCAATACGTGAGCTTGTCGCCGTATTCTTGCTTGACGTTTTCCATGGCTTCCGGGTCGTGGACGCGAAGCTTCACCCCCAACTCGAGCAGCCGATCCAGCAGTACCAAGGCCGGGGCCTCGCGCACATCGTCCGTACCCGGCTTGAACGCCAGACCCCAGACGGCCACGGTCATGCCCTTGAGCTGGCCGTCGAAATGCTTTTCGATCTTGCCGGTCAACACGGTCTTCTGATGGGCATTGACCTGATGAACGGCGTCCAGGATCTTAGGCTCGATGCCATGGGCCCGGGCGACCGCGGCCAGCCCGCAGACGTCCTTGGGGAAACAACTTCCGCCATAGCCGACACCCGGAAACAAAAACGCGAACCCGATCCGGCTGTCGTGCCCGATACCCCGTCGAACCTCGTTCACGTCGGCGCCGGTGCATTCGCAAAGATTGGCCATCTCGTTGATGAAGCTGATCTTCGTCGAGAGCAGCGAGTTGGCCACGTACTTGGTCATCTCGGCACTCTCGGGCGACATGGCCAACAGCGGCTTGTCGGTTCGCAGGTAGGGTTCATAGAGATAGGTGAGCTTTTGGGCGACCTCTTCACTCCGGGCGCCGACGACTACGCGGTCGGGTTTCATGAAGTCGTCGATGGCTGTCCCTTCCTTGAGAAACTCGGGGTTGCTGACCACGTGGCAGTCGCGGCCGGTTGACTTCTTCAGTCGGGCGGTCGCCGCTGCGTTGGTACCCACCGGGACCGTGCTCTTGAGCACCACGATCGCGTTCTCGCCCAAGTGCGGGGCCACCTCGTCGATTACCGCCCAAAGCGCCGTCAGGTCGACCGAACCGTCGTCGGCCGAGGGCGTGCCAACGGCCAGGAAGACCAGTTCGGCCGTAGCCGTCGCCGCGGGCAAATCCGTGGTGAAGTGAATTCGTTCACCCGCCGTGTTGCGCTGCACCAGCTCGGCCAGTCCCGGCTCGTAGATGGGAATCTCACCTTGGTTCAACATCTCGATCTTCCGCCGGTCACAATCGACGCATGTCACATCGTTGCCCGTCTCGGCCAGGCAAGTCCCCGTGACCAATCCCACGTATCCGGTTCCCACGACGGTGATTTTCATGATCTTGCTTCCTTCGCTCGTTCTTCGAGATGAAATGCCGGGCCCAGCCGGCCATTATACGGTTTCGAACTGCCGCCACCAGGCCAAGGTGTCGGCAATGGTTCGCTCCAACGGAATCGTTGCCTCCCACCCCGTGCACTCGACCAGGCGCGTGATATCGGCAATGGGGTCTTGTTTTGTCTCGGGTCGTAATTCGACGATCGATCGCTTCGGGTCGGCCATTTGCCTAAGCAAGTCTAGGATATCGCCGCTGCGGCGGCTGATACCCGAGCCGATATTGTAGATTTCGCCTGATTCTCCATGTTCGATCAACAACCGGTAGGCGCGAACCACGTCCCGGCCGTCGCTCAGGTCGAGGTGTGCATCGAGCGTGTGGACCTCGACCGGTTCGGAACCACCCCGGGCGAATTGCCGAGCCCATTGGGGGAGCATCACACGTGCAATTTGCCTCGGCCCGGTGTGCTGGAAGCTGCGTGCGATCACCGCCTCGCAACCCTGCCCACGAACCGCCCGGCGAACCTCCGCTTCGGCCGCCAACTTCGTCCGCCCGTATACCTGCCGAGGACCCACCGGGGCCGTTTCGTCGACTTGGGGGGAATTCTGCGAGACGGGCACATATACACGACACGTACTGGTGAACAACACGCGGGGCCCGCTCGGAAGCGAGCCGGCCAATTCCAGCACCCGCCGGGTCCCGTCCACGTTCACAGCCACGGCCCGGGCGGACGGTTCTTCTTCGCCACAATCGGCCGGCACACTCAGCGCGCCCAGATGGTAGACCCGATCGGGCTGAAACTCCTCGATTCGCTGCCGCGACGGCGCGCCGAGCCCACCCGGATCGCCCAAATCCCAGGCCAGCAACTCGACTTGATCCTGCAGACCCTCAGGAGCACTTTCCTCCCACATTCCGTCAGCCGAGCACCCCAACACCGCATCGCCACAATGCAGCAGATGTTCGGCCAGGAAACTCCCGGCGAACCCGGATACACCTGTGATCAACGCGCGATGAGCCATGGCAACCTATTTGCGTGTTTAGCGGTCTTACCTTGCCCGACGTTTTTTTGGAAGAGTCGTTTGGTCGGCTAAGAAAAAACGTCGGGCAAGCCCGACCGCTAAACGATCACCTATTTGGCAGACCGCTAAACGATCATTTTTCCTCTTTGGCGTGGCTGTTGTCTTCCTTCGGCACGCGTTTGACCGCCACCAGCGTATCCTCGGCGTCGAGGTTCATGATCCGCACGCCTTGGGTGTTGCGGCCCACGACGCTGACCTCGGCGGCCGCGACCCGTTGCAGCTTGCCTCGGGCGGTCATCATCAACAGCTCGTCGTCGTCGTCCACGCGGCAGATGCCGATGACCGGGCCGTTGCGATCGGTGGTCTTGATGTCGCGCAGGCCCTTGCCGCCACGACGCTGCGTGCGATAACACCGCTGGCCCGAGAGACCCTCGCCGCTTTCGGCCTCTTCAGTGGCGGCCTCTTCAGTGACGGCCTCCGGCGCCGTTTCCAGATTCGGCCCGAACAGCGTCCGCTTGCCGTAGCCGTTGGCGCAGACGGTCAGCAGGGCGGCGTCCGGATTGGCCACGACCATGCCGACCACTTGATCGTCGCCGACCAGCGAGATCCCCTTCACGCCACTGGAGTTTCGGCCCATGGAACGCGCGTCCGATTCCTTGAAGCGGATGGCCATGCCGCCGGCGGTGGAAAGGACCAACTCGTCGCCCGACTTGGTCACCACGACGTCGACCAACTCGTCGCCCTCGCGGAGTTTGATGGCGATGATGCCGCTGCGCAACGGACGGCGGTAGGCTTTCAGGTCGGTTTTCTTGACCAGCCCTCGGGCCGTGGCCATCACCAGGTAGTGGCCCGGCTGATCGAAATCGCGGACCGCCCGACAGTCGGTAATCTGCTCGCCTTCGGTCAGGTTCAAGAGGTTGACGATCGCCCGGCCGCGTCGATCCCGACCCAACTGCGGCAGATCGTAGACCTTGCGCCAATAGACCTTACCCCGATTGGTGAAGAACAACAGATAGGCGTGCGTGCTGGCCACGAAGAGGTGCTCGATGGGGTCTTCCTCTTCGGTCTTGGCGCCCTTGAGTCCCTTGCCGCCACGACGTTGGGTCCGATAGACACTGGCCGGCGTCCGCTTGATGTACCCGTTGCTGCTCAGCGAGACGACCATCGTCTCTTCGGTGATCAGGTCCTCCAGGTCGATCTCGCCGAGTTCTTCGCCGCTGATCTCCGTGCGTCGCGCGTCGCCGTACTTGCGTTTCAGTTCGCGCAGGTCGTCGCGGATGATGGTCAGGATGTTCTTTTCGTCGGAAAGGATCCGGTTGTACTCGATGATCTTCTCCAAGAGTTCGGCATGTTCGCCGCCGAGCTTCTCTTGTTCGAGGTTGACCAACTGGCCCAAGGTCATCCTCAAGATCGCGTCGGTCTGGACCGGTGTGAGCGTATAGTTCTCACTGACCCCGCGTTCCTCCTGCAACAAGGCAAATCCTTCATCGCCCAAGGCACGCCGCAGCATGGCGGCCGGGGTCTGGATCTCCATCAATCGCTGCTTCGCCTCGGCCTGCGTCTTCGACGAACGGATCACCCGGATCACCTCGTCGATATTCGCATGGGCCAAAAGCAGACCTTCGACCGTGTGTTTCCGCTGTCGGGCTTTGGCCAAAAGGCACTGCGTGCGGCGGCGGATCACCGTTACGCGATGCCGGATGAATTCCTCGAGAATCTCTTTAAGCGACAGCAGCCGCGGCTTGCCGTCGACCAGGGCCAGCAGATTGACCGAGAAGCTGTCCTGCAGCGGCGTGAATTGGAAGAGCTGGTTGAGCACCACGTCGGGATCGGCGTCACGTTTCAGTTCGACGATCAGCCGGACCGGCTCTTTCAGGTCGCTCTCGTTGCGGATGCCCGAGATACCGGCCACCTTGCCGCTGTTGACCGCGGCCGCAATACGTTCCTCGACCCGGTCCCGGGCTTGCTGGTAGGGGATTTCGCTGATCACGATCCGCGTGCGATTCTTGCCGAACCCTTCGGTTTTCGTTTTGGCACGCACCACAACCGTACTGCGGCCCGTGTGGTAACCGCGTCGAATGGATCCGCGGCCGCAAATCACGCCGCCGGTCGGGAAGTCGGGGCCGGGGATGATCTCCAGCAGTTCGTCGATCGAGACGCCCGGGTCGTCGATCACCTTGACCAGGGCGTCGCAAACCTCACTCAGGTTGTGCGGCGGGATCGACGTGGCCATACCCACCGCGATGCCACTGGACCCGTTGACCAGCAAGTTGGGAAACTTCGACGGCAAAACGGTCGGCTCTTCACGACGCTCGTCGTAGGTGGGCACATAGTCGACCGTGTCGAGCTTCAAGTCCTCCAACAAGAGAGCCGCCGTAGCCGACATCCGGGCTTCCGTATACCGCATGGCCGCCGGAGGCAGCCCGGCGATCGACCCGAAGTTCCCCTGCTTGTCGACCAGCACGCTCCGCATGTTCCACTCTTGGGCCATGCGGACCAGGGTGGGGTAGATCACGCCTTCACCGTGCGGATGGTAGTTACCGCTGGTGTCGCCGGAGATCTTGGCACACTTGACCCGACCGGCCCCCGGCGTGAGGTTCAGGTCGTTCATCGCCACCAGGATCCGCCGCTGCGAAGGCTTCAATCCATCGCGCACGTCGGGCAACGCCCGGCTGACGATCACGCTCATCGCGTAGGTCAGATAGCTGCCCTTGAGTTCTTCCTCAATGGGCATTTGCACCACCTTACCGAGCGAGTTGCCGTTGCCTTCAGTCGGTTGTTCGTCGGGAGTATCGGGCGTTTCGGGCGGGAGATTCGGGTCGTCAGCCAACGGGATTCCTTTCAGCGGGAAGGGCCCAAAGCCACGGCAACCACCCCTTCCATCGCGGGGTTCTTACGGCGGCGAGCCTTGGTTTTCAGGGAATCCCAAAGTATACCCGTTCGGCCCCCGATCCACAACCGCGTTGGCCGGAAAATCGAAGTTTTAAGTCCTTTCAGAACAATCACTTACGCACCGACTTTTTACCCCCGTCCGCCGCCCGCTGTCGGCCCGGAATTGTCGTGGACTTCTCTTCTACAAAGCCGCGACCGTTGGTCGCGCCCGGCAGCCTGTTGAAGAACGGCAATTCATGAAGAACCCGCCTGCAGGACACGACTTAACATCAGGCGCGACCGCCGGTCGCGGCTTTATACTCAAAGCATCCCCAACTTCCGCATTTGCAACACGAGCCGTTTGGCGACCGGGCCGGCGGCTGTGGCGGCGTTGCCGGCGTGTTGGAGCACGACGACAAACGCTAGCTTCGGTCGCTCGGCCGGCACGTAGCCGGCGAACCAGGCATGATCGCCCCGAGAGCCACCCGTCTCGGCGGTGCCCGTCTTGCCGGCAATCGCCACCTCTTCCAAGTAAACCGTCCCATGCGCCGTCCCCGCCGCATCGGCCACCACCCGCTCAAGCCCTTTCCGGATTTCAAAAAAGGGGTCAGAACTATTTTTTGGATCAGAATAATAGTTCTGACCCCTTTTTTGGAGAAAAGGGGTAACTTGGCGGCCTTGGTTGGTTAGGGTGGCTAGTAGGTGGGTGATTTGTAGCGGTGTGGTGGTTACGGAGCCTTGGCCGATGGCTAGTGCGTAGGTGTCGCCCGGGCGCCAGGCGTGGCCTTCGAGCGCGCGGATCGTGGCCGGCGTGGGGATCATGCCGGCCGCTTCGTCGGGAAGGTCGATGCCGGTCGGGCGAGCGAAGCCGAGTGCCAGGGCTCGGTCTATGATCGGTTGCGGGCCCATTTGTGCGGCGTGGTGGAAGAAATAGACGTTGCAACTTTGGGTCAAGGCGTCGGCGAGCGTGACGTTATCGTGGCCCGAGCCTTGGCGGCGATAGATCGCGCAGCGTTGCCGGTCCGGTTCGTGGAGATAGCCCTGGCAGAAGAACGGCTCGGACGGATCGACCGACTCGGTTTCCAACAGGGCCATGGCCGTGACGATCTTGAAGACCGACCCCGGCGGGATGGCCATCTTAGTGGTCCGGTCCAGCAGCGGATGGCTCGGGTCGGTGAGCAGGTCGGTCAGTTCCTCGGAGTTTCCTGCGAGGAACAAATTCGGGTCGAACCGCGGCGCGGAGGCGGCCGCCCGAATCGCGCCGCTTTGGATGTCCATGACCACGATGGCCCCGCCGGCTGAGCGGGTCGAGTCATCGCGCAACCGGCGGCGCTGGATCGCGCGGTCCAACAAGTCTTCGGCCGCCTGCTGCAAGGGGATGTCGATCGTGAGTGTCAGATCCTGGCCCACGCCCGCCGGACGGCTTTGATGCGACGACAGGAGCCGGCCGCCGTGGTCGGTCAACTCGATGATCTCGCCGCGACGGCCTCGCAAGATCGATTCGTACTGCCGTTCCAGGCCCATCCGGCCTAGGTAGTCGTCGGCGTGGTATTCGAGTTCGGGCTGGGCGAGTTCTTCCTTGCCGACCTTGCCAAGGTGCCCCAGCACATGGGCCGCCAGCGTGCCGTGCGGATAGGCACGACGCGTTTGCTTGACGATCTTCACGCCGGGGTATCGCTGAGGGTCGTTCTCGATCCGGGCCGCGAGGTCCGGGGGAATATCTTCGGCCATGGCGTGATAGTCGAGTTCTTCGGCAACCGATTGCCATGCCAGCGGCCCCTGGTCGACCGAGCCTTCGAGCGCTTCGCGCATCCATTGAGCAGCACGGCCCAGCGCCGAGGTCGGCTCGGCCGTCGGCGGTGGATTGGCGGCCTTAGCGCGACGTCGACGGTTGTGGCTCTTGGCGATTCGCTCGACTCGGGTTTGGATCTTTCTCGCCCGCCGGTCCCACTGCTCGATCGACAACCCACACAGGGCCGATAGCTCTTGGGCCGACTCGCGATTCTCCGTTTGCAGGCGTTGCTTCTGGGCCTCGACGCGTCGCGGGTCTTTCCGCTGGGTCTTTGAAAGGCGGCGGCGAGCCATGCGGGCAAGCCAGGCTTTCTCCGGCGGGTCTTGCAGGTAGCGATAGTGGACGGCCAGTGTGACGATCTCTTTGTCATGGGCCAAGACGGTCCCATCTCGGGCAAGGATCCGACCTCGCACGCCGGGCACTATTTTCTTGCGTTGCAGGGGCCGCACGGCTTCGGCTCGAAACGCGGCGCCTTGCGTCACTTCCAACTGGACCGCCCTGAAAAACACGATCAGCAACAGCACCACGAATCCGAACAGGCAGATCCGCAGCCGACGGCGCGAGTCGACCACCGTCGGCGTCGTGGATTCGTCTTGGTGGAATTGGTGCCAGTCGTGCAGCATGGCGTGCAAAGCCGCAAGCGGCTAAATGTCCTCATCGCTCGATTGGAGTACCGGACGCCAGCGGTCGAAATGTTCCAGACAGATGAGCATCCCGCGCAGTACGGCCGAAAGGGGCTCGCAGTCGACCCGGGCGGGCAGGCCCGTCTGCTCGTTGATGAACTGATCGATGCCCCGCAACAAGGAACCGCCGCCGCAGAGCACGATGCCATGATCGACCAGATCGGCCGCCAGATCGGGGCTGCAACCGTCCAACGTGGTCTTGATCGCTTCGATGATCGATTCCAACGGGTCGGCCAAGGCCTGGCGGACCTCTTCGCTGGTGACGGTCGCCTTGCGCGGCAGCCCGCTGATGGCGTCCAAACCGCTGATTTCTTCGACCTGCTCGACTTCCAGCGGATAGGCGCTGCCGACGTCGATTCGCAGTCGTTCGGCGGCGGGCAGCCCGACCTTTAGACTGTAGTGTCGCTTGAGATAGTCGACCACGGCCCGATCCATGGCATCGCCGCCGACGCGGATCGACTCGGCGGCCACGGTGTCGGACAGGCTCAACACGGCCGTTTCGGTGGTCCCGCCGCCGATGTCGCAGACCATGCTGGCGATCGGTTCGGCGATGGGCAGCCCCGTGCCGATGGCAGCCGCGGTGGCTTCGGGCAACAGCCACACCTGTCGGGCGCCGGCGCGTTGCACACTATTGAAGACGGCCCGGGTCTCGACCCCCGTGATACAACCGGGCACGGCCACCAGCACGCGCGGCTTGCGCGGCCAGCCGGCACTGTGGGCCTTTCGCAGGAAGTAGCGAAGCATGGCCTCGCATTGATGGAAGTCGGTAATCACGCCGCCGGCCAGCGGTCGGACCACGGAGATCGACTCGGGCGTGCGGCCGAGCATCTGCTTGGCCATGTGTCCGACGGCACATCCACCCGAAAGAATCCGACCGGTCCCCTGCTCAACGGCCACGATCGAAGGCTCATCGAGCACAACGCCCTCGCCGACCACGCCGATCAGCGTGTTGGCCGTTCCGAGATCGACGGCCAGATCGAAGCTGAAGTAGTCGAACAGACGACGGAGCATCCTTGCTCACCGTGGGTGGAGGCGGGTTAAAGATTCGAGCTATGCCACGACCATTCGTGGGCTTCTATCGGCTGGGCAACGTTCAACAAGTGCATGTCCATCGCAATGGCCCGTGTGGGCGTGGAAAACTCGATCGCGGCCCTGGGCCCGCCCGTGAATTTCCACTGGTAGAGGTCCATCTCGAGCCAGAGCATCACGATACCCACCACCAGCGCCACCAGCGCAAGGACCAAGAGCACGGTATAGATGTCGGCCCGGGGTTTCCGATAGGGACCGCCCGACGGGTTACTTGAGAGCTTGTTGGCTGGCAACGCGATCACCCTTTCGCATGGGGCTCTTCAGGTACTTCGGATCGATCTTGCAGACGACCCGATCCGGATGCGTCTCGATGACCTCGATGCGGCCCACATAGCCGCCGGTGCCGCGGACGCGAAAGACTTCCAGGGTGTGCTTCTTCAGCAGCCCGTCGTCCGAACCGATCGAGACTTCGACCAGCCCCTCGCCGGTGACAGCCAGCACAATGCCTTCCACGGCCGGGGGTACCTCGCGGTAGACCGCCGGATCGTCCTTGAGACCGTGTATCCGCAACACTTCCTGGACCTTGGCACGGTCGTCGGCCAGGCGGACTTGCAGCGCTTTGAGCCGCTTCAATTCGTTGACCGCCTGATGCAAGTCATCCGTTATCTTAACCACGCGTTTGAAATTCGCGTCGCGATCCTGCCGGGCGTCGGTGATGTTCATCCGCAAGGTCTGCAGTTCCACGTCGAGCGCCTTCAGCCGCTCTTCGGCCCGATTGGCCAAGACGACGGCCTTCCGCTCCGCCTCTTTCAGCTTGGCCAGTTGTTGTTGCAACTGCGTGTGCTTGCGTTGCAGCACATCGAGTTTGGTTTCCAGAGCGCTTTGGACATCTTCCCGGGCTTTTTGCTCGAAAGCCAGGTCTGCTTCCAACTTGGTCTTCTGGTCGCGCAGTTCCTCGTTGCGGCTGTCGGCCTGATCGAGCCGCTGGCTTAGACCGGGATGCTGAGCATCCGGATTGTCGACGACTAATTTCCAGTTCTGGTGCGTGGCATACACGGCCACGGCAAATCCCATGAAGAGGATGCTCATCACAAAGATGAGTACCGTAAAGATTTTGCCGATGAGGTTCATTCGAGACCTCTCCTTCAATGGCCCGGCTGGGGGGCCCGCCTCAGCGTCTCTGTTCCAATCAATGCGGACCGAGTCCGCTGGACCCGGTCTGTCGCGCTAAATCGGGAGCTGCCCAGACAATTCACCCATGGTCTTGACGGTTGCCCATGGTCTTGACGAATGACAGACCCGTAAGCTCACCCTGCTAGTATAACTTGGCCCAAATTCCCGTGTCAATCGAGAACCCGTAAACTGGCCAGTTTAGGCAAGGTTTATCCGGGAACTGGCTGAAAGCCAGCACTTCCGAGGGGTGCAGCCCGGCGGTCATGCTCTAGGGTTCAGCACTTGGATTCCACGTTTGTACCGAAATGCTGAACCCTGAACCCTGAACCCTGAACCCCCCGCTTCCCTGATTACGTCTTGCCGCTGCCAAGCTTCAACCGCGTTTTCGTCCCCCAAGGCCGGCCAGGGCGATCAACAGGCAGGTCGCCAGGCACGTCCCGGCAAACCAGTCGCCGTGGCGGAGATACCAACTCTCGCGCATCTCGGGCCTGACTTCGGCCAATAGTGTGTCGGTGTCGCGCCGGCGACCCTGGGCAAGGATTCGCCCGTCGGCGTCCACATGGGCCGAGAAACCCGTGTTGGCCGCAACTAGCAACGGCTTGCGACATTCGACCGCCCGAAACACGCCGCAGATCAGGTGCATATCCAGTTCGCTGGACCCCCGAAACCAGCCGTCGTTGGTTAGGTTGACCAGCACGTCGGGCTCGGTACCCTCGGCCCGCAGCGCATTGACTTGCCGGCGGATCACATGCGGCAGCACGCTCTCGTAGCAGATGTTCGGTACAAACTGAATTCCGTCGATCTCGAACGCGACCGCTCGACCGCCCGGCTGCAGGCGGACGGGCAACGGGGACAATTTTTGCAGCCAGGGCCAGTGTTCGGCAAACGGGACGTACTCGCCGAACATCACGCGGTGGATCTTGTCGTAGTGGCCGGTCACTTCTGAGGCATGGGTCACGAAGACGGCCGAGTTGAATCGCTGTAATCCTTTCGGTCCGAAATGTTGCCGTTCGACGCCCAACAGGAGCGAAGTCCCCAGGTCGCGAGCCGTTCTGCCCATTTCATTGCGCGATCGCCAGCCGGCCGCTTCCACCCGCCGGCGAAACTCCTCATCGCTCAGGTCGCCGTACTCGTCCGGCTTCGACAGGTCGGGGTCGAGCGTGATCAGTGGATCGCGGAACATGGTCTCGGGCCAGACGATCAGATCGAGATCGGAATACTTGGCTACCGCCTCGTGCGACAAATCGAGGTAATGGTCGTGAATCAGGTCCCGCGTGCCGGGCTCGGCCTTGAGTTTCGAATCGATAGAGCCTTGAATCAGGGCCACCCGCAAGGAAGGCCCTTGGTTTTCGCGAGCCGTATGCATCTGCCCATAGCCGAGCGCCGCGGCCAGGATCAGCACGGCCGGGGCCAAGGGCCAAAGTACGAACCGTCTAGCGTCATAAGGGACCATGCGTCCGAAACAGGCGGCCACGAACATTACCACGAAGCTGACGCCATACGCGCCGCAAAGATCGCTCAGTTGGATCAGTTCGATAAAGCGATACTGCGTGTGACCCAGGTTACCCAGGGTAATACCGGTCAGCAAATGCCCTCGGGCAAGTTCCAATCCGGTCCAGACGATCGGTGCGACCAGGACGACCGAGATCCGCCACCGGTGGACGGCCACACGACACAGGCCCACGAATATCGGCAAATAGAAGGCCTGGTAGAACGACAGGGCGACCCAACCGAAGCTGGTGGCCCAATGCGGCAGCCGCAGCCAGTGCAAGGCCGCCATCCAGAAGCAGAAACCGACGATCCACAGGGCCCAATAGGGTCGCCGCCCGGGCAGTTCTTCCTTGCGGATCAACAGGACCCACCACACCGGCGCGATCCAAGCCAACCGCCAAAGGTCGCAAGGCGGCAGCGCCAGCCACAACAGCCCCGCGCCCAGGGCCGCGTGACCGAACGTCGAGTTGTACCAGGCGTGTAGGTTAGGCTTTGGCATTGTAGGTCTGGTTCCCACGCTCTGCGTGGGAACCCACTGCCGGGACGCTCTGCGTCCCATGAGTTATGGAAAGCATGCAGTTTCAAGGCGCCCGACGCGGAGCGTCGAAGCATTGCGTTCCCACGCAGAGCGTGGGAACGAGTGGTCTATTCCTTCCCCGAGAACAACAATTGCTCTATCGGCAGCGCGATGGCGCTGATGCGGACTTCGTCGATCACGGCCCGAGCGTCGCCGACCAGTGCGCCGTCGGCCCAGCCGCGGCCCAGCGTCCAGGTGCCGGTGCTGCCGAGGAGTTGCCCGTCAAAAGTCGTTTCGCCTTGCCGGACGTAGCCGTGGCCGTCGTTGACCAGCAGTTTCAGTGTTTTGCCATCACAAACGGCCGCCACATGGTACCAGCGGTCTGGCTCGACCACCAGACCGGTCACGCAACGGACGGATTTCTTGCTGTCGATCGCGACGATTTCGATCTTTCCGTCATTGTTGACCGCCACTTGCAGCGGCGCCACCGGCCCGGTGTCTGGCGGCCCGGTGTCTGGCGGCCCGGTGTCTGGCGGCCCGGTGTCCGGCGACCCGTCTTTGCCGACGATTACGTGGCGGCGGCCCAACTCGGCCACTTGCAGCGAGGCTTCGACCGTCCACTGGGCGAACTGGAACGTGTTCAGATTGACCGCCCCGCGCACGCGGCCGTGGTCGGTGAACAGGTCGCGGGTAGTGGCCGATCCGCCGGGCGCGGCCCGATCGTCGAGGCTGCCGACGTTCTTTTCGCCGGTCAAAGGAACCACGCCGGCCGGCACGTCACTGCTGAACTTCGGTGCGTTGTCCTTGGCAAAGGCATACAAATGGTTGGTGTGGCCCGAGATGTCGCGGACGCCGATTTTCTTCGGCGCGTCGGTGACGTTGCCGACCAGTTGGCCCGGCTCCGCGTCCTCGAACCGCCAATAGGCGACCGCCGATTGCACGGCGCGGGCCGAGGCGTCGATCGGTTTCGGCGGCAGGTACATCTGCCGGTTGGCCTCGGCGACCTTCTCGACGTCCATCTTGGTGATGACTCGATCGTAGGTCATCAGGCCGTTGACTTCGACCTCGACGTCAGTGGTTTGCGTGTAAATGGCGGCCGAGAGGTGCGAATCGATCATCGGTCGCATCTTGTCCAACAGGGCCAGATAGGCGTCGGTCAGTTCGTCGGCGTTCTTGTAGCTGACATAGCCCCAGTTCTTTTTGTCCAGCAGCGTATGGCCGGGCAACGGCAGCCCCAGCCCGCCATATTCACCCAGGATGGCCGCCCGATCGACTTGGGCCGGCGGGGCGTCGGGCCCCGGATAGAGGTGGACGTCGTGGACGTCGCCGACCGCATAATCATTGCCGCCGCTGGCCGAGTTGACCAGCCGGCTGGGGTCGTAGGACTTCAGCCAACCGACCGTCTGACGCGTGTCGAACTGACCCCAGGCCTCGTTGAACGGGACCCACATCACGATCGACGGGCAATTGAAATGCGTATCGACCAGGGCCTTGAGCTCACGGTTGTATTGTTTCGTAGATTCTTCGGATCGGGTGATCTCGCGTCCGTCGTGCGGCCATGGTGCGTGCTTGTCGCCGTTGGGTAGGTCCTGCCACACCAGTAGCCCCAACCGATCGCACCAGTAATACCACCGGGCCGGCTCCACCTTGACGTGCTTGCGGACCATGTTGAAGCCGAGCTTCTTGGTCATCTCGATGTCATACCTTAGCGCCTCGTCGGTTGGCGCCGTGTAAAGCCCGTCGGGCCAGAAACCTTGATCCAGCGGTCCGAACTGAAACACGGGCTGGCCGTTGAAGAACATTCGCGTGATGCCTCGCTCGTCTTGGCCCAAGGCGATCTTCCTCATGCCGAAGTAGCTCTTGACCGTGTCGACCGGTTGGCCGTCGTGGATCAGCGTGACTTCCAGATCGTAGAGCTGCGGCGAGTCGGGTGACCAGAGTTTGGGATTATCGAGCGTCAAGTCGATCGGTTGGCCCGGCTTGCCCGAGGCTTCGGCCACTTGCCGATCCCCGTCACGTGCGATGGCCTTGACCGAGAAGCCGCTGCCGCGGTAGCGGCACAGGGCCGTCACCTGGAGCTTTTCATTATCGACGTCGGGAACCAACCGCAAGTCTACGAGCGAAGCCTGCGGCACGGGTTCCAGCCATACGGTCTGCCAGATGCCGGTGGTCGGCGTATACCAAATCCCCCCGGGCCGGTTGACCTGCTTGCCGCGGGGTTGGGTGCCGGCGTCGGTCGGGTCCCAGACGCTGACGATCAACTCATGCTCGGCCCCCTCGGCCAAGGCGTCGGTCACGTCGAACACGAAAGGATCGTAGCCGCCGCGGTGCGTGCCGATCTTCCGCCCGTCGACCCAAACGGTCGCTTCCCAGTCGACGGCCCCGAAATGCAGCAGCACGCGTTGCCCGTCCCAATCCCCCGGCACGCGGAACGCGCGACGATACCAGAGCCGCTGGTCTTCACCCACGCGCTTCATCACGCCGGAGAGCGACGACTCGATCGGAAACGGCACCAGTATTTCTCCGTCGAACGACTTGGGCAGTTCTCCGTCGAACGTCTCGGGGCGATCCTCCGCCTTGGGCCCAACGGCGTATTGCCACAAGCCGTTGAGGTTCAACCACTTGTCGCGGACCATCTGCGGGCGAGGATACTCCGGCAACGGGCCGGCCGGATCGACGTCCTCGGCAAACCGCGACATCAACCGCCCGGGGGCCGGTTCCCACTCGGCCGCCGCCGAGCAGCCGGCGGAAAGAATGATGGTCAAGGCGAGTAGTTTGACGGCCGTTTGCATGGGAGGTCTCCAATCTCGAACGTTTGGCGGGCTGTAGGTGAACAAACCACGGAAAAGAGCATCTTAGCGACTGCCACGGGAATTGCAACCGCCCGGATCGAGTGAGCAGGGCCGAATCTATGGCGAGGGGAAGGGGGGAAATGGTCTCACGCAAAGGCGCAAAGGCGCAAAGAAGAGTGGTGTTTTCAACTTTCTCTGCGTCTTTGCGCCTTTGCGTGAGATACTCTTCGAAATGTTCTGGTGCGTTTCACGCACCCTACTTTTCTATTGACTGACGCCGCGTTGTGGCTGGCGGGTGATCCAGAAACCGTACACCAGCACGGCGGCGACCACGAGTACGGCGAAACTGGCGGAGGGGATGTACCAGGCCATGGGGTCGGTCGTTAGCGGGCTGGCGATCAGCAGGCCGCGGACGAACCAGCCGACCGTTAGGGCCACCAGACCGACGCGGGTGAGGATCAGCATCACGCTCACTGCGATGAGGATGCTTGTCAGCCAGGGCGAGAACGTATCGATGTCGGAAGCGGCGGCCATGGCTACCGTCAGCACCACGCAAAAGATGGCGGCGGCCGGCCGTGCGTTTCGGGCCGTCACACGCAGCAATAGCATCAACATCAGCATCACCAGCGAGAGCGAGACGGCGCGAAGCAGAATCCCGACCAATGTACCCAGCTTGTAGCGGTAGCCGAGCAATTCACCCAGCTCGTATCCGAAGCTCGGCAGCAGGGGTGACTTTTCCGACCAGCCGAACCAGGACGGTAGCAGGACATCGATCTGGGCGATGAGCATCAGGCCGATGCCGAACATCCCGCCCAGCAGCAGATCGCGGCCGACCAGCGGATCGCGAAAATTTCCCGTAAGCAATCGGCTCCAGGTAATCATGGTTTGGGGCCAAAAGCGTCGCACATAGGGTTCCAGCCCGAGGTAGCAAACCCAGGTGGCCATGGCCGCGAACGTTGCCCGGGCCAACCAGAGATAGGCCGAGGCGGCCTCCTCGACGAAAACGCCCACGTGCCGTTCGCCGACGGCCCAGTCCAACATGGCCAGCACGAACACGAACAGGGCCAGCTTCGTGGCGCCCTGATGGTCTCCTAGTCCGCGACGAAGATTCCAATAGGCCAACAGTCCTCCGCCGGCCAGGGCCACGAGATAGAACACGAACCGCGTAACGAAGATCCGCGACCGCGAGCCCTCGTGCTGCCAGGGCCGAACGACCTCGAAGTGCGTCACCCGACCATTCAATGAGGCTGCTTCGATGCGATTCGATTCTTGTTTGCTTTCACCTTCCCAAGCCATAACTTGCTCGGCATAGGCGGGTGGGTTTCGGACCGGCGGGATCGGTTGGAATTGTTCCATGTCCAATCCGGCCCACTTGAAGGCAACAGACCAGTCGACCCGTTCCGAGGCGGTCTCCTCATGCCCGGCACGAACCGGTACGGCCGAGAATTCCAGCAGCCGCCCCTGGGGATCCAGCCGCACGGTCTTCATACCCGGTTCGGCAGAGAGCTTCCTGGCCAGGATCGGTTCGCCAAAGGGCGCGGGCCGACGGAGTCGGTTGTCTCCTTGCCGATACCAGAAAGAAATCGCCGCGGGTTGGCCGTCGGACAGGTCGGTCCAGGGGTCATGGCGGGCCATCATGTATTCGAGACAGCCGCGCTCGAGCGTGAAACCTTGACTGCTGCCGGCCCTGGTGCTTTCGTGTCCGAGCGAGCGAATGACTTCTTCCGCCCGATGGGCCAGCACGGCCGGCGGTTGGCTCAGGCCGGCTTGCGGCACCAAGAATGTCTGATCGGCCAAGGCGACCACCAAGATCAATCCGGCCAACGCGATCCCCAGGCAAGTCATGGCCCATCGTGGGCGCATGCCTCGCGTCGGCCCGGCGGCGGCCACCATGCCGGGCGAAGGGATTTCGCCGGCCGCCAGCGCCGCACCCAGCGGATCGCCGCCCGGCAACGCGGCTGCGATGGCGTGGGCCGACGCGGGCCGCTGTCGCGGGTCTGCCTGCAAGCACTGCAAAATGATCTGCTCCAGCGCCGGATCGACGTCGCCGCAGAGCTCCGAGGGCCGCCTCGGCGATCGATCCGCTCGGTCCTCGGTGGCCGGCTGCCCGTCAAACGGCTCGCGGCCCGTGACCAGTTGATAGAGAACCAGACCCAGTGCGTACAGGTCGTTGCGGACCGAGGGCTCTTCGCCTCGGAACAACTCGGGGGCCAAGTAGGCGGGGGTTCCGATGATGGGCGTCTGGCGGTCGACTTCCGAGGCCAGGGTCGCGATGCCGAAGTCCATGATCCGCACGTGTCCCCGGCCGTCGATCATGATGTTACCCGGCTTCAGGTCGCGATGCAGCACACCCCGGTCGTGGGCCGCCCCGATGCCGGCACACAACTGCCAAGCAATCTGTAGTGCCTTGTCGCCGGTCACGCGACCGATCCGTCGCAACAGCGAGGAGAGGTCCTCGCCGTCGACGTATTCCATGGAGATGAACGGTTCGCCGTCGGACTCGCCCAGGTCGTGGATGCGGTTGACGTTCGGATTGGACACCTTTCGGGCCAGGCGAACTTCATCGTGGAAGCGGGCCAGCCACGCGGGATCGTCGTGGCGTGCTCGTGCGAGAAACTTCAGGGCGACCGGTTGGTTCAGCTTCAGGTCGTCGGCCCGATAGACTTCACCCATCCCACCGCGTCCCAACAGCCCCAGTATCCGATACCGCCCGGCAATCATCGTACCGGGCGGAAATCGCTGCTCGGGCGCGGACTCACGGTCCGGCATCGCGGGGCGGGCGATCTTGCCGTCCGGGGTCTGCTGGGGTGACTCGCCGAGGATCGTGGTGGGTACGTGATGGGCCAACAGCGACTCGACCTCTTGGCGAAGGTCCGCGTCGTCGGCACACGCTTGATCCAGAAACGCAACGACCCCGGATGCATCGAGTTCGCAGGCGGCCAGGAACAATCGTTTGATCTGTTCGTGGCGCGCGGAACTCATGGCGTTTCGTTCTCGGCAAGTTCGCGTCGCAACCAGGATCGGATCATGGTCCACTCGCGTTCGGCCGAGCGTTTCGACATTCCCAGCACGATGGCCGTCTCGGCCACGCTGAGGCCCCCGAAGAATCGCTGTTCGACCATTTGGGCCTGTCGAGGATCGAGTTGGGCCAGCTTCACCAAGGCCTCTTCCAAGGCCAGCACGTCCTCTTGCCGTCGGGAGTCGGCCACGAGCCCTTCGTCGAGCGTGATGCGATGCCGATCGCCGCCCCGTTTTTGGGCCCGATGTTTTCGGGCATGGTCGACCAGGATCCGCCGCATGGCGCCGGCGGCCAGGGCGAAGAAGTGCGTCCGCCCTTGCAAGTCCGCCCGGGTTTGGTCGACCAGTTTCAGATAGGCTTCGTGGACCAGGGCCGTCGGTTGGAGCGTGTGATTGCTTCGCTCGTCCTGGAGATACCGCCCGGCCAGACCGCGCAACTCGTCGTAAACGGCCGGTACGAGATGGTCCATGGCCGAATGGTCGGCGCCGGCGAGTTGGCCGGAAGTCTCCTCCTCACGAAGCGGTCGGCTGGATGCCATGGCCGTCGGTTCTCCCGTGGCGGATGGGAACTGCCCCGGCTCAATTATCGCACTTCGTCGGACACCGGACAAGGCAAGGGGTGGATAACTGCAAAGCCCTGCCGCAGAGGGGGCCGTCTACTCGTTCCCACGCTCTGCGTGGGAACGCCATGCTTCGACGCTCTGCGTCGGGACCTCGAAACGGCGTGTTTTCCCTGTTGCCGCGGACGCAGAGCGTCCAGTCAGCCGGTTCCCACGCAGAGCGTGGGAACCAGATTGCTGAAGGATGCTGTGGAAAATTGGCGGATCGGAGGCCCGTTTTTCGCGTTAAGGGTAGCCCGAGAGGGAAATCTCGAAATCGTAAACCTTCAACCCCCAGGAGAAACGCCCATGGTCAGCCTAAATCGCCGACCGCGCACTCCCACCAACCACGCCGACTTTCCCGGCACCCGAAAGGATTTCGTGCTGGCCTTGTACGACTTGGGAGCCCAAATCGAGTTGCCCACGGACGACGTCGTATCGGACCGCCCCTGGCACGTGCTGCTGAATTGCTTGTACGCCGATTGGGTCCGAGTCTTCGGCGAAGTGGAGATCATCGCGAAGCACTTCGGCCCGGCGGGGCAGACGGCCTTGGAGACCTGGCAGTACCGCTGCCTCGACGGCGTGGTGCTGTGCGCGGCCCGCCGGCACCAGCGATCCTCGACGAGCATCTGGGTCACGGTGAAGGCTTTGTACCTTTGTTGAACGGTTCTTGTTGCTTACCCATTACCGCAGGAGGAGAGAAACCATGCATCACGCACACGCCATCGTCAGTCCGCCCGTCCATCGAGTCATGGCCGGACTGCCACAACCGAGACCGCCACAACCGAAACCCGAGCCACCCTCGCCGCCGAGAGCGTTGCATCGGCTGGCCCGGGTGCGTTGCCAAGAGCGGATTACGCAGCGCACGGTCGCTCGGCGTTTGGGGCTGAACCTGACCGACGTGCGACGGCAGGAGAGTTCCACGACCGACCTTCCGCTGAGTGTTCTCTACCAATGGCAAGGGGTGCTGGACGTACCCATCACGGAGCTGTTGATAGAACCGGGCGATGCGTTATCGCAGCCCATCAAGCAGCGTGCCCAACTGGTACGGCTGATGAAGACGGCCCGAACCATCGCGGAACGTTGTCGCAAGGGAACCGTCAGCCGTCTGGCCGAAACACTGATCGGCCAACTGTTGGACCTGATGCCGGAGCTTCAAGAGATCGGTCCCTGGCATGTGATAGGCCGGCGCCGAACGCGCCATGAACTGGGTCGCATCGCAGAGCGGACTTTGCCCGATGACTTGTTCCTTGCGTCGAACGAATAGGCTATGTGTAGCACCTACCCGAAACTGGTGTGCCACTGCTTCGCAGAAGCAGTGTTTTCCGGAAGAGCCCGAGCGGCACTGCTTCTACGAAGCAGTGGCACACCTTTGCAACGAACTGCTAACCCTACCCATCCCCGGTTGCGGAGCAACCCCGGCATTGCGGTCTTTGGGAGCCGCCTAAGAACCGGTCTCTTCTTTCTTAGGCGACTCGGGTGCCGGGGTTTCCGCAGCTTTCTTCTCCCTACCGGAAACTGGTGTGCCACTGCTTCGCAGAAGCAGTCTACTCGGCGCTAGTCATCTCAATCACCGTTACCGAATGTGCGGCGAACGTGTAGGTGAAGGCGGACTTGATGTTTTTGACTTCAGTGGTCGTAAGCTTGACCTCGTCGGGGCCGCCCCGGTTGAAGCGAGGATTCTGTTCGTCCTCGGCCGGCTCGGCCCATTCGGCTCCGGGTACGACGATCGGCGCGGTTCCGGTATGGGCGTCGATGCCCGTGCCGCCCAGCGTAAAGGCCGTTCCCACGGGCCGCGGCTTGAAGCCCTTCAAGTTGATCTTGGTCCGAATCGGCTCGTCGAAGTGTTTGTTGATGGCCAGGAGGTAAAGCGTTTGTCCGTCCGCCGCCCGGCTGCAAACTACATCCAGATAGGGCACGTCCGTTGTCTTTGGAACAAATCCAACGGCCGGCGCGTCGAACTTCGGCGAGGTCGTCGACGAGTCTACCACGATTTCGCCGAAATGCCGCGTGTACAACTGCAAAACATAATAAGAGGCCGTGGGAATAAACAGTCCTTCTTTGCCGTCGAGCCAGGCTTGAAGCGGAGTACCCTTCCGGGGCATGATCGTGGCATTGAACAGAAAATCCGAGAGCATGAAGTAATTGGCAACTTCCATCCGGGGTGTTTCCAGAAAGACTTTCATCACGCTCGCCGTGTAGAGGGCCGACCCCAGCGTTTTCACGTGGTCGGTGTAGCGGTCGGTGGGAAAGAAGCTGAAGAACGGGGCCCATTCCGTAACGGCCAGCTTGATCCGGCCGGCCCGATCCGCAGCCGACGTCTCGACCTGCCTGCTGATCTGCTGAAGGTTCTTCTTGATCAGCATCGGCGCCGCCAGCATCGCCCGGTAGACGCTTCGTAAGTCCTTGCTCTTGGACTGCTCGTCGTACACGAAGGGAGCGTATGCATTGTGTACGGCCAGCAGGTCCATCTCCTGGCCGGCCGTTTCCAGCACAGTCTGGGTCCAGTTCGCGTAGGTGTACTGGTGGTTGCGATCGAGATCGGGGTTGAAGTTCTCGCAGCCGATCGCCATGAGCTTGATGGACGGGTCCACCTTGCGCATCGCTCGGGCGAATTCGAGGAACCGTCGGGCGTATTCATCCGGCGGTATGCCGGCTCGCCCCTTGCTGTAATTCTCGTTGCCGATTTCCCAATAGTCTGTCTTCAGCGCCGGGTCCGGGCCGGCCTTTGTCTTGTTCACGTACTCGACCCACTCGGCCGCTTCTTCCGGCGTGCCGGTCACGACATTGACGGTCACCAGCAGCCTGGCATTACACCGTTTCGCAAACTCCAGCGCCTCGTCGGTGCCGAAATCATGGGCCTGGAAATCACCTTCTCCTTCGAGGGCCTGCGTTTTCTTTCGGTTCTGGCGCGGGCCGATGGCGTTCTTCCAATCGTAGAAGTCGGCGAACATGCCGCCCGGAAAACGCATCAACGTGACGTCCAGTTCCTTGGCCAGATGGAGGATGTCCGCATTGAACCGGTTCTGCACCGGCAGCCATTTTCCATTTCCGTTGCGGGCCCATTCAATATTCGTACCGTAAAGCGTTCGCGGAATGGTCCGCACGTCGTGCCCGGCGTCGACCACGACTTCCGCCTCGAGCGGTTCGGCCCCATCGGCAGAAACGGAATCGGTCTGCACGACCGACAGAAACAACGAAATGCCAATCACCACACAAGCGCGAAAACTTCGATAATCCATAAGGCAACATCCTTTCCAGTCGACGCACCGCCCTCGCGGCCGGCGCGAGAGTTCGTCTAGCTCAGAAAACATAAGACAACGAGTCCTGACCGCTTTTTTCCCTTCCTTTTCTTTTCCCTTTTCTTTTCCGCAGGATTATGTCCGTTTCGCCGTTCGTTTCGGGACTGCCGCCAAACAGGTCAGTTTGAGTCTTTTCGGGCGACGGCCTGTTGTATCGTCGAATACGCATCTCCGGAAACACCTCCGCAAGAACTTCACAGGTGATATTGCGTGTCAATTCGCGGCTGTCCGTTCGCACATAGACGGTCGCACTGTCGGCTAGCAGAAGAGCCGCTTTCGTAAAGACCTGAGTGAGTAGATCGCGATACTTCACACGGTCGACGAACTTTCCTCGTTGGGCATCGGCGGGCGCTTTGGGTTTGGTCGGTCCTCCCAGCAACCAAAGTCGAAGCCATTGGTCGTAATGGTAATTCGTTACGCCACAGTACGGTGGCGATGTGAATAACAGTTGAGCTTTCTCGTTGCCGAAAGACTCCAAGCGACTTCCAACGTGCGGCAATCGCACGACACTATCTCCCAGGTAGACTTCGCTTCCACTGATGGTTGGTACGCCTTTCGCAAAACGCCAATCAAGTTTCTTTTTCATGAACTCAACGGGATCAAGTTTTGGTGGTTTGTGTCCATGTTCCTTCCACCAGCGGATGGCATACGGTGGCGACATCGACTTCGTTTGTCTCATTTGGTTTGAAAAGGAATCCGTTCGCTTGCCGTGCAAATGGACCAGCAGCAAT
>SDBV01001227.1_pt1 | contig 38564 bp, 44 predicted proteins | sample 2277081 | NCBI WGS metagenome assembly SDBV01 (sample SAMN10402039, study PRJNA504765) | marine sediment metagenome | isolation source: marine sediment core GS10_PC15, 223 cmbsf | place: Arctic Ocean: Southern Knipovich Ridge | collected 2010 | reverse complement strand
AAAATAATAAAATACTCTATTTGTTTCCATTCTCCCAGCTGGGAGATATTATAGATTATCTGTAAAATGATTAATACTAGACTTTTGTTAAGTAGTTTCGGGTGTATATTGAGAATTGCTGCACCTCCGTCCCTATCTTGTACAATTCTGTCCCAATCTTGTACAATTCTCGACCTCCGTCCCCAAATAAAAATGTCCAAATAAAAATTGAAATTTTCATATTAAAAGTTTTCTGACTCATTATTGCTAATTGTGTGCTACTATCTACAGAAAATTATGTGCGAAAGTTAAGTTAAATATAGTTGTGGGATAGCCTTAATCTGTGTCTGATCATTTAAAATATTTAAATCTTGAAAAAAATTCATTAGAATCCATATTTACAATTACAACAATCAAGAGCAACTTTACATAATAAATATGTTAATTTAGGGTATAAACCCGAGCTGCCACTAAGTCCGGCAAAGTCGTTGGATTCTTAAACTATAGTAATTTACTCTTTATGTGGTTCTCCAATTTCAATTATGTGATTATCGGGATCATATATTCTAAATTTTTTTTGCCATGGTAATTTTTGTATATCATGTAAAATCTCTACTTTTTTTTCTTGCATGCGAGTATAATAATCTTCGATATTTTCATTCTCCAATTCTAAATAGATGATAATATTACTCGCCCCTTGTTTCCCTTGCTTTAAAAATTTCTCCGCCACTAATTTAGGTAAAAGCAAATCAGTTTGATGAATAGCAAGTCTATTCTTAAAAATCACCATGCTTTCCCAATCATGTAAAATTTCCAAACCTAAAAAATCTGAATAAAATCTTTTCGATGTTTCTATACTTTCTACAAGTACTATAGTATCTATTTGTTTCATTTTTAAAACCTTTCTGAGAATTTAGTTGCATTTAAATACCTGCGCCTTTTCACTTTGGTTCCAAAGCTAAAGATATTTTTAAAGCAGAATCTAATTCTACAACTTTGTTTTGTGGTAAAACACCAACAAAGTGCTTCAGTTTATTCTTTGGGATACTTATTAATTCATCACAATGAATTGCACTTTCATGTTTTAGGCCATGATCTACACCTAATTTAACTTGTGTAGATAAATTATTATAATTACTATATGCAGGAGCACAGATTACAGTTGAATATTGTGAAACTAAAAGTATTTGTCTGCTTACTATTACAAATACTCTATACTTCTTCGTATCAGTTTTAGAGCCTTTATAAACTCTATACAATTTTCCTCTTTTCAAATATTTACCTGATACTCTAATGCATCTTCTGCTTCTTTATTTAGTAATGAATGATTTTTATTTAATATTTCTAAATCTTTTTTATCTCTACTTTCTCTTCTTTTCGTTTTTAAATAATAAGTAAGCGTATTTTCGACAAAAATAGAACGATTTCCTGAATCACCAAGAATATTATCTATTTCCTTAAGTAAGTAATCTGATAACGTAATTGAAGTTTTTACTTTCATACTACCTAAATATTACACTTGCAATACTTTTTTCATAGACAATCCGTACATTTGTATGAAGACCGGCCTTATTTATTATTTTATTCTGTCAGCCGTAATACCTCGCAACTCTGCTGCGGGGATAAAGGTTATACAATACCGCAACCTTACAGAACGAAGATACCTCAGAGCTATGCTCCGAGGTTCTTCATTTTAAACTTAGCTCAATTTCTATATTTTCAACATCATAAAGCAATAGTTTCTCTATATGCTCATTCATTGATTCATGATTCAATGCAGCTTTAATTGCTAATTTTTGATGTATTGCTGGAGAAATACGAATGTTAAATTTACCAGAATAAGATTTTTCTGGATTTATTCCTTCACTCTTACAAGTATCTAAATATGTATCTACTGAGTTTTTAAATGAAGCTTTTAACTCATTTACATCCTTCCCACGAAAAGATATTAAAGCATGACTATTTATAACAGTACCATAAAATATTTCAGCATTTTCATCAAAATCAACTTTTGCAATGTATTCTTTATAATTCATATTATTCCTTACTAATTATTCCTGTAATCTTTAAAAACTTAATTGTATTTTCCATCGCACCTTTATCAGCTTTATTGTCTGGATGTGGCCTGTGAAAGATAGCAATTTTACCTTTTAAAATTACAGTTATAGCTGATCCTTTTCCTTCATTTATTTTTGCACCAAAATGAATAAGCATATTTTCTATTTCAGACCATCTTATATTTGAAGATCTTGGTTTTTGAAGTAATTTCTTAAGTAGTTTCTTATGCTTTCCCATATTTAATAGTACTATTAAATGGTACCATTGTCAATAGATTTGTTTTAATGTGACGAAGACCCCAGGACCGATGATTCAACCATGCTGTGTTAGTCGAAATTGGCACATTTATTCAGTATATTTCTCCATGACTAAAAAATGACACAAATCCTTTTATATAAACTTCTTTAGAAGTTACCCAGCATTCTATTTTACTAGGCCTGTTTACAAATTTACCTTGTGATACAAATATTTTCTTATTTTCTTTTTTCAATTTATGTTTGATTAGATAGGCACATAGGGGGCCAGCAGCACTCCCTGTTGCAACATCTTCCACCAATCCCAGGTTGTCCCATGTGCGGCATTCAAGAGTACTTGTTTCAAACACCTATACAAATTTTGCATTGAATTTATTTAATAGTTGTTCAAAATTTGATCCTATAATCTTACACTTGCCGATATTTTGACTTAATGGCACCAATAGATAAGGCAGTCCTGTAGAAATAACTTCAATATGATAATTGGCGTCTATATCGCTAAGAGCTAAATTTAGTGATTTAACAATTTCCGGATAATCATTTACCTTAATTGTATTAATATAATCCGGAATTCCCTGATTCATTGTAACGGAGTATATATCGCCAGTTTTTTCTGTTTCGATAATTATTTCTCTGCCCTTTATATTAATAGATATTTTCTTTGTTTTAACATCAGGATAAAAAGTTTTATGTATTACTGCTCCTGTTCCCAACACCGGATGACCTGCGAATTCTAATTCTTCTTCAACAGTAAAAATACGTATGGGATATTGTCCGTTTTCTTCAGCATACAAAAAAACAGTTTCAAATTGCTTAAATTCTCTTGTAATATTTTTAAGAGTTTCATTATCTATTTCTTTATCTATAGAGACAACAGTTAATCCATTTCCACTTAATGGTTTTGAAGAAAAAACATCTACATGATAGTAATTCATATTCATCTTTTCCAATCTCCATATTCCATATATTTAATTGTATTATCTTTAATATCGTTTCCAAAAAGCTTTTCTATAATATGTAATGAGAGATCAATTCCAGCAGAAATACCACCGGATGTCATTATTCTACCATTATCGATATACCTTGCCTTCTCGTTTATTATTGTCTTTGGTGCAATTTCTTTAAGATGCGGAATAACTTCATGATGTGTGGTAGATTCTAATCCGTCTAATAAACCAAGTTTCCCCAATATTCTTGCACCAGAGCATATCGAAAAAGTAATTTTAAATTCTTTATAATTATCTGCTACCCATGAGAGCACATCATTATTACAAATCTCTTTCTTAGTACCAATTCCACCAGGTATTATTAAAACATCAATCTTAGGATGATTATCAAACGAGTAATCAGGTAGAACCTTTAAGCCATTAACTGCAGTGATTAATTTTCCGTCTTGTGAAATAGTAAATACTTTAAGTAATTTATACTTATTAAGTTCTGATGTTACAGAGAAGACCTCAAAAGGCCCTGCAAAATCAAGAACCTCGACGTCATTAAATAAAAATATTCCAGTATTAATCATATTAATCCTCTTCGTTTATTTTATTATTATAATATTACTAACTTTTGTTTCTAATTTTTAAACATGTTTCACAAAAACCTTGATCATTTATCATTATCAAATTACTAATTTTATCTAAATTATATTTCCCAAAAAAAATATCCGGAATATTTTGAATAATTCCAAAAGATCGACAAATTACACACCATACATTGCTTTACCAATTTTCGAATTCAAGGATCATTTAAAAGATTTTCAATATTTAATAATTCATTTCATTTCATATAATTTTTAAAAAGTTATGTTATACAACTAATAATTTCACTTTAGTTCATATTATTTCACTCTAGCTTAGTATATTTTATATGTCAATTGGATTTTTACTATTTTTTAAAGGAGTGACAAGTGTATAGATTTCATTTTTTTTATTTGCTATTAAAACCAAAATAACTATAATAATTATTAATTTTAAAATTAAAAAAGGTATAATGAAAAAAATTCTATTTATCCTGTTTATCCTTTTCTCCGGCACTTCTTTTTCCCAGCAGCAGATTGATTATTTAGACAAAACCATAGAAGATTTTGAAAACAGCACAAACTGGATTGTAGAATCCGCCAATTATGACAATATTTCTGACAAAGTTATTATAATTACAGCTGCGTTTAAATTGGGCTGTTCATCAGACCTTAGCTCCGAACATCCGGAACAGCAGTATGTTCTTGGTATAAAAGTAGAGCAGAGTAAAATAAGTGAATATGAAATAATAGTCCGGCCGGAAGAACCGATTTACTTAGGTAATTGGGTCCAGCTGATATCATACTGGACTCAGGGGGATAATTACAATCACTATGTAAAAATGGTACTTCTGGACAAAGACATGGTCCCCATCCCAGACTGGGTCTGGTCTTCAAGCCAGAGACTAAATTTTTCGGGGTGGAAGCAGATAACATATGCTATTTCATCTTATTTACAAATGAAAGAACTTTATTTTAATGGTTTTGAAATTTATATCAATCCTCTGGCATCGATAGCAGATAACTACTTTTATTTTGATTTTATTAATATGGTTATAGGAACAATAGAATGAAAAAAGAGGTAATATTTTTGATTATTATGCTTATTTCCCGGACCCTGGCATTTGCAGATGATTCGGATAATATAAATATATATCAAAATTCACTTCAGGAAATAACATTTGATTATTCAGATAGTACTTATGCACTTAATTCTTCTATAAAAAATGAAGCATCTTCCAACAGGATAAAGATTCAGCTTAAAGATGCTACGGTAGATACATTAAATGATACATTAAATAGCTTTAACCTCGAAACTCAGAAATATTTAAATATAGTAATTCAAAATACTAATAAAATAGAACAGGACAAAGTATACCTGTTGTTTAACAATCCGATTCATATTCCCGGAATCTCCAAAACAATATCACTGCTGTGCAGAATTTATTCATCAGATGAATCCTTTGTTTTCGCAGATGTAAAAATAAGTGCAATAATTACAGATTACCAAGGTATAGAATATTATATTCCAATAGGCTCTTTAAGTAGTGAACTTTTTCATGAATATACAGGAGCAATTCCCACGTTTATTCGCCAGGTCGGTTATAATAATTCAAATACAATTGGAATAACGTTAAAAGGATTTGTTTTTCATGTATACCCGGAAAGCGAAACTATAATTGATATTAGTTTGATGAATATAGTTTCAGTAACAGATGTTTTTACACTGAATTATAATGATCCGGACTATATTCAAAGAGGCTGGTAAAAACTAATAAGGTAAACAAATGAAAAGATTTTTTTTAGTAGTAATTTTTATATTAACTATTGCCTGCCTACAGGATGTGTATTCTGTAGGCAGGAAAGAAATTTCGATAGAAGACAGAGAAGAAATATCAGCTATATCTGAAGAGATACTGCTTAATGCTTTTAATTCAAACAACTATATTATAAAACGGGAAGCTGTTTACGGAATGAGATTTCTAAAAGATGATAGCATTTATAATAAAATACTCTCCATATTTGATACTGTACAGCAGGATTATCCAGGCTTTGAAATATTAAAAGATACTGCTTTAGAAACATTATATTATCAGGATGCTCCAAAAACCATAGAATGGCTTGTTAACTACAATAATCTTTTAGGAAAAAAATTCTCCAGTGTGCTGTTAATTTTCGAGATCCAAAATTTCTTTGATATAATAGGATATGATAATTATTATTATTTCGATAATGTTTATTATTTTCTAAATTCATCTGCTTCTCCGCAAGTTAATATTATGGTTTTAGCAGAACAATACTTAGCAACAGGGGAAAATAAGTATCTATTATCTCTTTATAATTATTTTTCATTTTTTAATCCGGAAGAATACGATTTATTATTTAATTTTTTTAGAGAAAGAAATCTATCTGACAAAATCATCTATTACAATATTAAAGAAAGTATACCATTTTTAAAAACAGGAAGTAATTTGTCGTTTATTGGTACATCCGAATTAGAAATCCTGCTTTTTGAGGCACTTTTATTTAAATACGGATACACAGAAGAAGTTTATACAAAAACATTTTCTGTTGATAATCCAGTTACGCTATATAAAACCTATGATATTGTTACAATTATAAATTTTTATTATGGAAGACAGGATGATGATATAACAGATAACATGGGTGCAGAGTTTCCGGAATTAAGCACATCCGAGCTAGAAGCTGTAGAGGAATTTTTCTCGGAATCTGAATCTGATACAGATGAGGACAACTTCTCTATGATCAATAAACCAATAACATATGATATGGATTTGGGTAAAGAGGGAAACCCGTCTTACTACTTATTATGCGATGCAGCAGCTTACTTTTTTGCCGGAGCCCCTGCGGAAAGACATTACAATGTTTTTGTTAACAATTTTGATGAACAGGAAAACAACCTTAAATACAAGCTGGCCGAAATAATTGCAGCTTCTCCATCTAATCCTGTACAAAACAGAATACTTAAATACTTTTCCGAAAGCTCAAATATCAATGTCCGTACTATTGCTTTTAATGCATACATAGAAATGGAGCTAAAAGAACTTCCCGAACAGTTTATATCCATAATAACAGACCAGGATGAAACAATTTACAACAGGTCCCTTCTTATAAGGGCTGCAGGTAATACTAAAAATACAAATTTCGTTTCTATATTACAGCCCCTGCTGGAACATGAAAATGATTTAATTTCTGTTACAGCAGCAGGTGAAATTCTGCATTTACTGGGCAATTATTAAGATATTACAGGAGTAAACAGGAGTTAATTATGCGTTTTTATTTTATACTTATTTTGTTACTGCTCTTTATAATTCAAATTTATTCAGAAGACTATGTACTGTTTGATTCAGCGGATGAAGATGCATCATGGGGAATTCTACCAGATGGATTTATAAATCCAATAGTAGGTAACAATTCGCAGATAAAATCAGTATCTTCAGAAAGGCATGGAATTGTATCTGGAATATTACTTGAATTTTCAGAAATAAATACACTTTCATATTATTTAATAAAGCCTGCTAATGAGACTCATATTCCAAACATAAACTATTTAAAATCCTTAGAAATAACAATTTACAGCAATGAGTCCAATCTTGATTTAGGAATATTACTGGAAGATAACTCCGGTAATATTTATGAAATTTTTCTCGGCACACTTAATTTTTATGAATGGAGAACGTTAACAGCATATATAAACAAAGAAATAAACGACATAAAACTGATAGGTATAAATTTGTACAATAATCCGGAAAGAGAATTACAGGTTAACAACAGGGTCATTTATATTAAACAGATTTCGATCGATGCTGAATAATTTAAGAAAGCCTTCCTGCACCGTCTACAGAAGAACAGATAATTATATTTTCTCCGGTAATATCAATTTCCGGATGAACGCGTTTTAAATATTCCGAATAGTATCTCGTTTTAACTTTTTCTACAAAACTCTCTGCCTTTTCTTTATTAAGCATACAGACAACACATCCGCCGAATCCTGCACCTGTAATTCTTGCGCCTTCTGCACCGGATTCACTGCATATTTTAACAAGCTCATCAACTTCTTTGCAGGATATTTCATAATCATTTGCACAGCTTGTATGCGATTCATTCATTAATCTGCAGAAATCCTCTATCTTTTCATTTTCCAGGTACTCTGAACCTCTATTTACTCGCGCTCCCTCTTTTAGCACATGCCTGCACCGTTTTTTAACTGCAAAAGAATCAGTTTTAAATCCTTCTGTTAAATTTTTAATTTCACTAATATCTTTACTACAGTATTTAGCAATTTCGTTAATAGTATATTTTTCCTTCGCAAATACAGTATATAGGAACCTGTTACAATTATCAAAACCCAGCCCTTCCATCATTCCCGGAACATCACCTAACAGCTTTATTTCGGGCATAACAATTTTCCTTAAAAATGCGTTAATCATTTCTATGCCAATCTTACATTCCCTGGCCCTCAGGTTATAAGCCTGGAGCATACTTCCAGATTTTTCCGCTTTAATAAGAGAATTGCATACAACTAAACAAAATGATTCCGGTAATTTTATATGTTTTACTCTTAAAGGATAAAAATCAATTTTTGATGCATGCCCTTTTTTATTAAGCAGACATACAGCCTGGTCCATTCCGCCGCCTTTTGTTCCTACATACTTTTCTCTGCCTGCGCAAGCTCCCGGGCGAGTGCCGTTCTGTCTATTATCAAATTATTTATTTCTGTTAGCACAAAACCTGTTACAACAACCATTGCCGAGGAAGAACTTAAACCTGCAGCAGGAGGAATATTACCGGAAACAACAGCATTAAAACCGTAAAGTTTCTTTTCTCTTCTGCATAAATGTTGAGCTGCTGCTTTTATATAGTTTGCCCAATTGCCTGGCTCGGATTTTTTTATATTGTCTGATATTTCAAAACTTACATGTTTATAACCGTCTAAACTTTTTATTATAATTTTATTATCATTCCGCGGGCTTAAAGCAAACAAAATGTTTCTGTTTATAGCAAACGGTAAAACAGGAAGTCCATTATAGTCGGTGTGTCCTCCAATAAGGTTTACCCTTCCCGGTGCATAAAACACAGTACAGTTACTTTCCGACGGAAAAGTTTCTTTAAAAAAGTTCTTTATGCTTTTAAGACGGTTCATGTTAAATACCTTGTTCCTCGAAGCTTATTGGAAGCTTGTTGTTTTTACAAAATTTGTTTTTTATAATCTTTAAAATTTACAACAGAAGAAGTTAGCCTTGCATGTTCCGCTGCAAATACAAGCAGATGACTGTCTAAAGAAACTTCCGCCGTAGTAAGAATATCATTGGACTTGCCTGTTCTTACAGCATTTATAAATCCTTTAATAAGTTCGGGATCTCCTCCTCCATGGCCTAAATTTGAAGTTCCAAAATCATAAGTATCTAGTTTTTTCTTACTAAAATTATAAACTTCTATAGTTTCCATATTTCCGCGAATTTCACCAAGCGTCCCCATCACTTTTAAAGTTCGCACACATTTACTTGTAAAAGCGCATAAAGTAAACACAGCCGTTGCACCGCCTTCAAATTCCATATTTACTACCTGATGGTCCAACACATCATTATCACAGTCAAAAACGCATCTTCCATAAGGACCGGTTTTTAAAGCTGCTTCTCTTGCTTCTAAACTTTTCTCAAAAGAAATATCAGAAGTCGGCCAATCAATATTTTCGGTTAAATAAAGATTGGGAGCATAGTATGCACAATCTTCTAAATATCTGCATGCATCAAGACACCTCTTTGCAGCTCCTTTTGGTTTGTTCTTTTTATTAAAATATTTTAATGAACCAAATGAAGATATTAAATTACATGGTAAATTGATTAACCAGTTAATAATGTCCAGGTCGTGGCAGGATTTTGTTAATAAAATAGGAGCTGTATCCTTCGTTTTTTTCCACTTACCTCTTACAAAAGAGTGTGCCATGTGCCAATAAGAAATATTTTCCTTATGCTCATAACTAACAAGATCACCAATAACTCCTGCAGTGATAATCTGCTTTACCTTTGCAAAGAACGGAGCATAGCGTAAAGTGTGGAATATCATTAAAATTGTTCCGGATTTTTTCTGTGCTTTTACAATTTTAATACAATCATCCGGAGTAGTCGCCATAGGTTTTTCTAAAAGGATATGATATTTTTTTTCCAGTGAGGCTAAAGCAGAAGGAGCATGTAAGGAATCACATGTAGTATTAATGCATGCTTCTCCAAGCCTCGGTTTTTCTAATAATTCTTCCCAGCTATTAAATACAAGCTCATCTTTCACTTTATGAAGTATTTTAAATTTATTCTGCTTTGCCCTATCCGGTTCTGCAAGAGCAATTATTCTGATATCATCCGGATTCTGCCGGGCGTAATTCCCGACAAGCTGTCCCCTTGCTCCATATCCAATTAAAACGCAATTTACAGGTTTTTTGTTCATGTTATTCCTTAAATTATATTTTCTTATTTGTATAATAAGTATAAAATGTATAGTATTTATTCTCAAGCATTTTACTTAATGCAATTGACTATAGGGAAATTTATTAGTAATAATTATTATAATGATTAATTAAGTAGGGAAATATGACTGAATTTTTTAAAAATACAATTTCCAGGTTAAAGGAAATTGAAAATACCAATCTAATTGGATGGCAGCTGGTAGAAACACAAACTGGCGGCCTGCAAAAACTTTATCAGGGGCATAAAGATAAGTTCCTTATGCCTCATCAGGAAAGAGAAATAGATGAATTAAGCTACCATCTTACTGTATATACTGATTATTTTGAAAAAGGTTTTATGGGTATCGGTTCATCAAATATTCTTTCATATATAGATATAAATAAGCAGATTGATGAAATCATTGAGCTTTCTAAAAGTAGTAAAAATAAGGAATGGAAACTGCTCGAAAAATCGGACAGAGCTTATCCCGAAGTATTAACTTATGATAAAGAAATTAAAGAATCTCCGAAAAGTATAATTCCTGGTGTAGAAAAAGAAGCAATATCCGCAATTAAAGATTTAAACGGCATATTTGTTAATTCTGCAGAAACATACGTAAATTTTAGAAAAATCACAAGAGAAACCAGCACGGGAATTAAAACATACAAGGAAAAATCAGATATCTATTTTGAGATTGCCATGGAAAAAGCGAATTCCGTTAATAATAAGGAAGTTCATGAAAAAATAGAATCTGTTTCCCGAAAAGATTTAAATATAAGCAGCTTTATAAATGAATGTGCAGAACAGGTTAAAAGCCTTGGTAATACTGCAGAACCGGAAACAAGCGAACAAGCTATAATTGTCGTAAGTGAAGAGTCTATAACATTATTTATGACTGCATTAATTAGTCAGTTAGACTGTACACGGGAATATCACAAACTTCCCTTTTTAAAAGAAAATGATAAAACTTTTTTAGGTAATAAAAACCCGAAGTCTAATTCACTTACACTTACATTAGATCCTTTTATTCCAGAGATGGCACTTTCTTCTGCATATACAGCCGAAGGCATGATAAGCGAGAAAAAATGTATTATTGCGGATGATATTGTTCAGAGTAGGTTTGTCAATAACAGATATGGACAGTATCTGAATATAAAATCTAATGGCAATTCCGGCAATATTATAATAAAACCTGGTAATATAAGTTTTAATGATTTTAAAAACATAGAAAATGAATACCTGGAAATTATTAGATTTTCATCACTTTTAGTAGATCACACTAAATTGACATGGAGCAGTGAAATTAAGCTGGCAAAATTAAGGAAAAAAGACGGAAGCACCACACTTATTAAAGGCGGCGTAGTATCCGGTAAAATAAGTGAGAATTTAAGCAATTTTGTTTTTTCGAAAGAAACTGCAAAAGTTAATTCGCCTGGTACATCTTTAGATGCGCCCAAAGGTTACATAGGCCCAAAAAAGATGCTTATTAGAAACGGCGTAAGCATAGTTGGTAAGTAGTTGGTAAGTAGTTGGAAAGTAGTTAGGAAATAGGGAGAAAAATTATGGAAAATGTGACATACAAATTTCCGGAAGAATTAAATGATATAAGGAATTTACTACCAGAACTTGTTTCTGCTTTAGAAAAAGGATATAAGGAATCATTATATGCATTTGTATATGTCGAGAACCTGGAACAGCAGGCATTCCATGTGTCTCAAACAGAGAGATTAGATCAGAAATTTGACAGAGGAATAGTTTTACGAATATTTGCCGGAAATAAAAACTTTGAATATGGAACAAATATTTTTGATAAGGAAATTCTTTTAAAAAAAGCAGGAGAACTAAAAAAGCAGGCATTGCTTTATATTAAAAACAATAATATAAAAAACTCTTATAAACCAATCTGCTGGGAAGATGAAGATATCGTTTCACTTCATCCATTAATTAAAAGTCAGCTTCCAAAATTCCTGGATTCAAATACAATAGTCCATTTTGGTACACCATATAATCCGGAGTATCCTTTAAATTTTAATATTAAAAACATGGCCGAATATGCACGGGAGAAAAGGGAGAAAATATTGGAAACAGCTAATGGCTACCTTCCGCAGGCCGGAGTCATGTTAAGGCAGAAAGTTAAAACGAAGATCTTTATAGATCGCTGCAAAAACATGTCTCAAAGCCTTGTTTCGTCTTTATACTACTTATATGCAATTTCTAAAAAAGGTATTACTCCAAGAAAAGTAATCGGAGGGTTAACAGGATTTGAACTTGGTAAAGACATAGGTGAAAAAGAGATAAAATATCTATGTGAAATGGCAGAAAAGCTCGATAATGCGAAACACATTATACCGGACAGATATAAAATTATAACAGGGCCGGGTGTAACCGGAGTAATTGCTCATGAAGCTTTCGGGCATACTCAGGAGGGAGATACATGCAGGCTTAATAGAAGCTGTGCGCCCGGATTAAAAAAACAGGGTACAAAAATCGGAAATGATATGGCAACGATTATAAACAATGCTGCGGTTTTTAGTATGGAGAAAAAATCTTATGGACCGAACGGCTCACATTTTTTTGATGATGAAGGCCAGCTTTCAAGAGCTCAGACTATACTCGAAAAAGGAAACCTCGGCACTCCAATGAATGATCTTATAAGTGCACAATTAGGTGATATAAATGGTAAAGCTCCGAGGCAGTCTAACGGTAAAAGAGAATCCTGGCGGAGAGCTCTCATCCCAAGACAGACAAATACCTATTTTACACCTGGTAATAAAACCAGGGATGAATTAATCAACATGGTAGATAATGGTTTTATTGCTGAATACGCATACGGAGGTATGGAAGATCCAAAAGGAATGGGCCTTACAGCCGGAACAGAATATTTGCAGGAAATAAAAAACGGCAAGCTTACAGGAAAAATATTCTTAGGGCCCAAAGGCGGACATGTAGAACTTTCTGATCCTGTTCCAGTATTGTTAAACGGAATTATTGCAAAAAGTAAAGTTTATGATGGATATACAGGCAATCCTGCAAATCAGCCAGTACCAATTAATAAGTGGGGAGGCTGCGGAAAATACCACAAGGAACTTGTAGAAGCCGGTTGTGGAGGCCCGTGGATACTCTGGGAAGGAATCAATTGCGGTTAATATAATTTCTATGTTATAATACTCTATTAAAAAATAACTATTAAAAAAAGCAGGATTAATTTGTCTATGTTACAACTGTTAAGAAGTACTGAGATATTCTCTACGCTTCTTGATGATGATCTAAACTTTCTATTAACAAGAACTAAGGAACAGCCATTTTCTAAAGGTGAAATAATTTTCAGTAAAGGAAGTGCGGCAATCCATTTATATATTGTTATATCCGGAGAAGTAATTATTACTCAGAAAACGGATGATGGCAAAAAACACAGCCTTGCAAAATATATTTCCGGAGACAGTTTTGGAGAATTTGTTTTTATAACAGGTTCTCTGCACAAAGTAGAAGCATGTTCGCTTAAAAACAGTGAATTACTTATTTTCCCTGAATTCCCTCATACTTTAGACAGCCTTTCCTTAGAAAAGCCAGACACAATTTCACGTTTGTATTTATGCTTTTTATCTTTTATTTCAAGCAGATTAAGAACTGTTCATAATTTAATTTCCGAAAATACTTCATGGGTAAAGCTCCTCCAGGATCAGATCTATATAGATCATCTTACAGGCCTGTATACCAGATTATTTCTAGATTCGGAAATACCAAGATTATTGCAGCAGCCTACAGCTATAATTATTATAAAACCGGACAGATTTAAAGATCTTAATGATATATTCGGACATAAAGCAGGGGATGCAGTTCTTGCAAAAATCGGGACAGACCTTCAAAATCTTTTTAACAATAAGAAGGTAGGCTGGGCAATACGGCTAAGAGGTAATGAGTTATGTATAATATGCCAGCAGACAAAAAGGCCAGAGGCCATAGAAATTGCACAAAAGATTGGTAAAAATATTTTAAAAATAGGCCCGAGCTGGAGAAAGGAAAGAACTAAATACAGGCTTACTTCCAGCATAGGCATAGGAATATTCAATCGGAATCACTTTAATGAAATATTTTCAAATACGTATAAGCTAATGCAGAAAGTATGGAAAAAAGGCGGTAATAGAATTTGTATTCACAAATAAAATTATTGAGTTAATAAATGAATGAAATAAATAAATTAGATGAATTTTTAAAAGAAATACCAATGCTCGAAGAATGCAGTAAGTTGGAAAGGCAGGCTGTTATGGAATCTCTTAAACATAACTACTTAAAAAAGGACGAAATATTATTTAAACAGAATGAACCGGGGTATTCCATATATATTGTTAAAACAGGGCTAATTGGTGCATATACAAAAGATTCCAGCGGGGAAAAAAGAGAAGTAGCCAGATTTTCACCTGGAAAATCATTCGGTGAAATGGCAATAATCGAACATATGCCAAGATCTACTACCTGCTATGCAATAACAGATTCCGAACTGCTTGTATTAGAAGCACAGGACTTTTATCAGTTTATATGGAACTACCCAATAATTGGAATAAAAATATTAAAAAGCAAGCTGCGAAATATGGTTACATGGTTATCCGATGCAGATAATTTTTTAACACAGATGGTAATGTGGGGAGAAAAAGCAAGATACAGAGTAATAACAGACGATCTCACAGACCTTTATAATGTACGTTTTTTTAAAGAATCCATGGAAATAAATATATCAAAATCAATCCATAAAAATATAAAATTCTCTGTTTTATTATGTGACCTGGATAATTTTCGTAATATAAATGATAACCTCAGTGTAGAAACAGGCGATAAAATATTAAAAATTGTTGCCGGAATATTTAAAGCAAATTTTAATAAAGATGCAGTTATTTCGAGATTGGGCGGTGATGAGTTTGCCGTACTCCTGCCGGATACATTAATAAAAAATGCAATCCCAATTGCAAATAGATTTATATCTGCTTTAGAAACTGCAAAAATAAAACTTCCCGATAACACAATACTAAACGAAAATATTACTATTAGTATTGGCGCTGTAGAATGCCCGGCTCATGGTAAGGCATATGCCGAGTTAATGGAAATTGCAGACAGGACATTATATAAAGCTAAAAAATCAGGCAAAAATAGGGTTATAAGTGTATAGAAGGAGAATACTATGAAATATTCGGAAGCAGAATACGGGCGCATTTTTATTATTCGATTAGAAGATGGTGATATTCTTCATAAGGAAATAGAAAAATTTGCAGAAGAAAAAGAAATAAGTGCTGCCGGTTTAATTATATTAGGAGGAGCTGATAAAAGCAGCGAATTAATAGTTGGCCCTAAAAAAGCAAGAACAAAACCTATAACACCTATGAGTATTATTTTAGACAAAGTAAATGAAGTTACAGGTACAGGTACTATTTTTCCGGATAAAAATAAAAAATCGATCCTTCATATGCATATTGCTTCCGGAAATAAAAATAAAACAATAACAGGGTGTGTCCGTAGTGGAGTTAAAGTATGGCACGTCATGGAAGTTGTTCTTTTTGAATTTAAAAACTCAAAGGCTTATCGAAAATTTGATCCGGAAACAGGTTTTGAACTTCTGGAACCATAATTAAAATATAACTATTATTGTTATTTTTAAAAAGCCTCTACATTTTTGGTTAACTGTGAAGCAATTAATGAATTTCTAATGAAAATGAAGAAATAATAGCATATCGCAGAAGAGACGCAACCAATTTATAAAACAAGAAGGTTTTTTAATAGTATATGATAATTACGAAGTAGACCGGTATGGATTGGTCTTTCCTGGTGTTATGATAAAAAATAATAATAGATATTTTTATTCTATTATGGTAAAATATTGTATGGAAAACGAAAATAGAAAATTTAAAAGAATAAAACGCTCTTGTAAAGTCAGGTTAAGATCTCATAAAAACAAGGAAGAGCATAAAGTTGCAAAAACCAGGGATTTAAGCGGCAGTGGACTCTTATTTAACCTTGAAAACAAACTTGATATTGGAGAGCTAGTAGAAGCAAATTTCTATGATCCGGTAAGTGTACGTGTTTTTCAGGCAGATGCAAAAGTCGTGCGTGTAGAGCTCAATCCGGACAATACTTATGATATTGCAATCGAATTTATTGATTTACTGGAAAACGAAAAAAAAGCAATAGAATATGCCCTAACAGAAGAAGATTAAGTTTAATTATTATCTATTTGATTTTTTTTGTTTTTTCTCCACTTTATGAAATCTTTTGTATTAAAAATAATACTTAAAATAACTAATAACACAAAGACAAAAAATGTTATGCTGACTACAAATGTTTCCGGAAAATCAATCCCTGTTACTTTTAAAATTAGAAAATGAATATAAGAGTTGGATTTATCCACATATCCAAGCTCATCCCTTATTTTCCAATGCCAATCTGTGCATAAACAATACCCGAATCCATACCATATTCCAAGTACAAACCACGAAAAGCTTGTTAATATGAGCCCTGCAAACTGTATTTTCCTTGTTGCTTTGAAGATCCAGCCAAAGATATTAAAAATAATGAACAGTGCATGAAAGTATGTAAAAAATAAATCTAAAAACACAAGCATATTTATATTCTATTAAAATTTAATGTAATGTTATGTATTATTTTGTATTTTTTTTTTTACTTTTCTTGATTTTAACATTATACTGTATATACTTATAAATAAATACAGCCCAGTTAAGGACTTTTACAAAAATTGCACGAAAGAAGAAAATCTATAAGGCTTAATAAAAAAGAATTACCCGAAATTTTACATGAGTTTATAGTTAAAATCAGTACAAATGACGAAGTAAGGGCCGAAATTATAGATGCAAGTACGAGCGGTATGGGATTAACGATTCAATCCACAGAAAATAATATAGAGCCGAAAGATCCTATTGTAATCCATTCCCTGGACAATAGATTTGAATTTACTGGCGAAATCGTATATAAAAATAAAAAAACAGATAAATTTATTTTAGGTGTCAAATTTATTTAGACTTTTTCAGGATTTATTCTGTTAAATATTAACATACCATGTTAATATTCTAAAAAATTACCCCTTTATTTTCTCATGTCAATACATACTTTAAAGCATTTAAAATAAAATCAATACTTCTAACACTCTTTTTTTCTTTTATCAAGCTTTTTAATACAAAATAATAAATGTAAAATAATTGTAAGATTTATTTTTTTTTTCTTGATATATTAATAACAGTGTCCTAAAATCATTTTTAGGTTATAAATAATTTATTTTAGGGAGATGTTTTATGGATATTATTGATGGAATTATTATTATTGTTTGTGGTGCACTTTGCATGCCAAGTATTATCGCAAAGAAAAAACCGGAAGCAAAAGAACTGCTTGCTAAGATTGCTCAATTTCAGGGCTGGATTGGTCTTGCATGTTTAGGCTGGGGTATCTGGGGAGTTATAAGATCAATTCAATGGATGGGTTATGGACTTCAGTATGATCTAATAGGATGGATAACAGGTTTAGGATTTGGTGTAATACTAGCTTTAGTTGGTTTCCTTCTTGGATTTGGTATGATTCAACAGTTTGCATTAAAAAATGCTCCTGCAGAAGCTAAGGCAAAAGCAGAAGAAGCTCATCAAAAACTGGTTGGAATGCAAATCCCTTTAGGATTTGCTTGTTTAATTACCGGTGGATGGGTAATTGTTTACAGTTTAGTTCTCCGTAACATATTTTATGCTGTAATATAATAGATATAATTTTATATTACATAAACCCGGTCAATTAGTGGCCGGGTTTTTTTATACTTGCTATTATCAGTAAACAATAAAGAAAATAGCATTATACTTTATCTGACTTTCCTATTTCCGGGTTTAACTTATCTATTTTACTTTCTAATGTGTTAACTTTTTTAGAAATTGAATTTATCTGAAATTCTATTGAGTTTAATACCCAGAACTGGAAGTGGTCTATTTTTGATTGCTTATGTATCATCCAGATAATCTTTAATGATACAAGTAATACAGCAATTTCTATAGACAGGCTCTGAGGAAGCCAGGAAATAGGAAAATTCATTATTTCTCTTACTAAGTCAAATGTGAATAAAAATAGAATAATAAAAAGAAAAATAATATTAATAATAGTATCTTTTCTTTTTGAAGTATTGCCGCCAATTTGACCAATAATCTTTCGTATTCTTTCTTTCTCACTTTTATAATGTTCTAGTTCATGCTTTAATATTTCTGTTTCTTTCATTATAATTGTTATTATAGGGAAAATAATAAAAATAAACAATTACTAAGAAGGTTAAATGCCTAGAACTATAATCCAAAAAATCAAATTTAATACTACTATCAATAAACTATATAATTTCTACATGGATGCAAAACTTCATTCTGAAATAATTGAGGATAAAGCCAAAATCTCCAAAGAAGTTGGATCGAACATGAATGCATATGGAAATTATTGCAAAGGGAAAATCCTGCATCTTAAACCTAATACACAAATAATTCAGACATGGAGAGCAAGCGATTGGGTAAAAGAAGATATAGATTCTACACTAATATTAACATTTAAGAAAAATGAGGATGAAACTTCCACTCTGGAAATGGTTCATGCAAATGTACCGGATAATCAATTTGAAGATCTAAAAAAAGGTTGTAAAGAACATTATTGGAATAAATGGAAGATGTATATAAAAAATAAAGGATGAGTACTTTTTAAGTTCCTCCGTCCCCCGTACTTTCGCCCAAGGAACGCAAAGTGGTGTAGAGGAAGTATTTATAGCGCAAAACTGTAAGCACTAATAACGCTTAATTATTAAATTTAATAGGGAAGAAGAAAAGCAGAAATGAGGTAAATTCTCGCATTCCAAATTAATAATTTTTTATCCTTAAAAAAGTGAATTAAAGCTAAGAGAGTACCTTAATAATGATCCGCACCACTTGTAGTAGCATTGTTGTCGCCAGAGCTCATCAGGGTAATAAATAAACTCAATATTTGCAAATATAATTTTATATAATTAATTATTCGTAATCTTCATCAAACAGATTTCCGGAAATAACAATTTAAGTGAATTTTCCGGAGGTTCTAAAATTTCATATATTCCTTTATGAAGATTATATATACCACCATATTTATATTGCATAGCAGAATTTACTATTTTAGCTTTTACCGGATTTTCTCCAATATACAAAAATGTTCTTACATAATGCATAAAGTTATACATTATGGTACTGTGAAATCTATCATACCAGACATGTCCAATTAACCTGAACAATTTATTATAGTTTATCGCAAATGTAGATAAAATCCATTGCATAATGTGCGATAAACTCATATGTTTAAGCGGCTGTATCATTAAATGGATATGATTACCCATTATGCAGAAGTTTGTTACAATAAATTTATATTTCTTTTTTGCACGTTTTAATATATCAAGAAACAATTCTTTTATTTTTGGCGCATTTAATATAAACTCACTGCGGTTTATTCTTGCTGTTACATGATATTTGGCACCTTCAATAAGTTTTCTTTTTTTTCTCATTTTTCACATCCTTATTAATATAGTTCTCATATATTAATAAGGATGAAAAGTTCCTTTTGTCTTTATTTTTTTTATTTTTTTCATTAACATCAAGAGTTTATCCTCCGTCCCTTTCTTATACATTCTACCTCCGTCCCCCGAAAATTTGTCTGTAATTTGTGCAAAGGAGTATGTTTGCACCCAAATTACACCGAAATTTCATCTTGATTTATATGCAAAGTAAATCTATAATAACATAATGATACTGCTAAATAAATTGAGCACCAAAAAGATTATACTTATTTTAGTAATTGCCTTTTTCTTAACAACTGCGATAATTACATCAATAAATATTTTCAAATCCATAGAATATAATAAGATATTGCAAACAGCAGAAGAGTACTTTAACAATGCTGAGTATGATAATTCAATTGAGCAATTGCAAATTTTATTAAAGCAGGAAGTAAATAATAAAAAAGCAAATGAATTATTAATACAAATTCAGGAAGAGTATTCACAATCTGCAGACATATATATTACAGAATATGACTATCTCGCAGGTATAGCACTTTATAATAAAGCATTATCATTATTTCAAACCGAAGCGCTGCAAACAAAACTCGATAATACTTTATCTGAACTGGAAATACCGAAAATATTTATTGGAAGCACACCTTTAATTACAGATATTTTTATTAATAGTAATAAAAGAGGGCCAAGTTTTACCAATCTTCCAATTTTTTCGGATATGCCAGCTGCAGAACAAATTCATCAATACGAACAGGGAAGCGTATTAAGAATTAAATTAATCTTTCCGGAACAAATATCACATTTTTTTATTAATTTGTACGACAAAGATGATAATGAAATATTTTCCGGACAGGCATTTAACATTAATAAAGAGGATAGCAATGAATTTGAATTTGAATTTGAATTCGAATTTGAATTCGAATTATGGTACACATTTATCGGCCTGAACAGCACATTAACTCCCGGGACTTATTCAATTTCAGGAGAAGGCCTTTATTTATCAGGAGATACAATAAGTTTTAACGGTGAAATTGATATAATTAAGCATGAGTACCCGGAAGAAATCCTTTATTTAAGTAAAGCCCTTACAACTTTATTAACTGCGCCGGATCCGGAAAAAACAACGGAGAGAAGGTACTTAAGAGCACTTTTAAATCAGTTTAATCCGGATTCTATTTTCGAGATAGATAATTTCATACTTTCTCTTACCGATTTTCCAAGAAGCACTGCATTTGGAGAAAAACGAAAATATATCTATTCAGATGGAGACAGCTATTATTCTAATCATAGAGGAATTGATTTTGGAGCAATAGAAGGAACCCCAATCGAGTCTATGGGAGATGGTAAAGTTGTAATGGCAGTCAAAAGGATAATAACAGGGTATACTATTGTGATTGAACATCTCCCGGGCATTTACTCAATTTATTATCATTTATCTGAACTTTTTGTGCAGGAAGGTGATATTGTAAGTTCTGGTTTTGTCATTGGCAAAGTAGGAAATACAGGACTATCCACAGCTGCACACCTTCATCTCGGTTTCTATGTTTCAGGCGTTTATGTAGATCCGGAATACTTTGTTTTTAATAAGCCGGTATTACATAATTTCTAATTTTGCAGCCTAAAATACATGACTAATCATTTTTTTTTAAATATCACATCTCACAGCAGAGCCGCAACCAATTTATAAAATAAGTAGTTTTTTAAACCGCAGAGGGACGCAGAAAAAAAAATTAATTTTTTTATACTCTCCGCACCCTATGCAGTTAATTAACAATAATATTGTTAAAAAAATAAAAATTTTGTGTTTAATCGCATATAGTTGTTTAAATAATTACAATTTTAATATATGATCATTTCATGATTTATAAATTAAAAAATATAGTCCAGGAATATAATTGGGGTTCTAAAACAGAAATCCAAAATCTCCTTGGTTTAAAAAATATTAATCCAATAGCAGAACTCTGGATGGGTGCACATCCAAAAGCACCTTCTGAAGTAATATCAGAAAATAAAAACATTCCACTAACAGTGCTTATTAAAAATAATCCGGAGTCTGTTCTTGGGAAAAATGTAATCGCAAAATACGGTGCAAAGCTTCCTTTTTTATTTAAAGTACTTGCAGCCGGAAAATCACTTTCTATACAGGCACATCCAAATAAAAACCAGGCTGTTCTGGGTTTTGAAAAAGAAGACAATAATAATATTCCACTGTATACACCAAATAGAAATTACAAGGACAAAAACCATAAACCGGAACTTATCTGTGCTTTATCAGATTTCTGGGCAATGAGAGGTTTTAGGCCAATTGCTGAAATCATAGCTGAGCTCAAAAAACTTAAATTAACAAACCTTAAGAATATTTCGGAAGATTTTTTTAATAATCCTTCAGAATCCGGATTAAAAACATTTTTTAATAGCATTATGAAAATCGATAAAAAAGAATTACTTGTAAAAGAAGTATTAAAAAGAACAGAAAACATGAAGGGCAGCAGGTACGAATGGATAAAAAAATTGAATAATGAACATCCGGATGATATTGGAGTAATATGCCCTTTGATTCTTAATTTAGTAAAATTAGAACCGGGACAAGCAATGTATCTACCAGCAGGAGAACTTCATTCGTATCTCTCTGGAACTGGTATAGAAATAATGGCAAACTCAGACAATGTATTAAGGGGGGGCTTAACTATAAAATATATTGATGTAGATGAACTTTTAAAAACACTCACATTTAAATCCGGCTACCCGGAAATAATACAACCTGTAAAATCCAATGAAAATGAAGAAATATATAATACAGAAGCAGAGGAATTTAAATTATTTAGAATTAAATTAGAGAACTCACAGAAATATATTAGAGCAGATCTAAATAATATAGAAATAATGATAATTATAAAAGGTAATTGTCGTATTCAAAGCAGCTGTCTAAAAAAAACAATAGAAGCTAAAAAGGGAAATTCTTTTTTAATTGAATCAAATACCGGTGAATATACAATATCCGGAGATTGCTTAATATTTAAAGCAACTGTATGAAAATTGGAAATAAAACAATAAAAAACCACAATCCATGCTTTATTATTGCAGAAATTGGAACAGCACATCTCGGCAATATCAATAAGGCATTTGAACTTATTGATGCTGTTAAAGACACAGGAGCAGATTGTGTCAAGTTCCAGATAGTTTTTGCAGATGAAATAATACATCCAAAAACAGGCAAAGTAAAACTTCCCGGTGGAGATATAGACCTTTATAAAAGTTTTAAGAGCCTGGAAAAGGATGAAAGTTTTTATAAAAAATTAAAAGCATACTCAGAAAAAATAGGCCTTATTTTTTTATGCACACCATTTGGATTAAAAAGTGCAGGAATACTTAAATCTTTAAATGTTGATGCAATAAAAATCGCATCTCCAGAATTAAACCACTTTCCTCTTTTAAAAGAAGTATCCGGATACAACTGCCCATTAATTCTTTCTACTGGTGTTTCTAAACTTAAAGATATAGAGTCTGCATTAGCTGTAATTTCGAATAAGAATACTGCTATCCTGCACTGTATAACATCATATCCTGCACCGGAAGAAGAATTTAATTTAAGAGTTTTATCAAACTTATCCGGTATATTCGGAATCCCGGTTGGTATATCCGACCATTCGGAAGACCCTTTGTTAATTCCTGTAATAAGTGCCGCACTTGGCGCATGCATTATAGAAAAACATTTTACTTTATCCAATAACCATGACGGTCTGGATGATCCTTATGCACTAACAAAAGAGAAGTTCAGGAAAATGGTAAAATATATACGGGAAATTGAAAATTATAATGAGGAGCTTATAAAATCAAACAACCAATTAAAAAATCTTAAAGGAAATCCTGAACTTTTTAATATATTAGAGCTAAAAATCATAGAAAAACTTAAAGCCGAATATGGAACTGGCAGGGTAGAAAAAATACTTGGTACGGGAATAAAAAAATTAACAGAATCCGAAAAAGATAATTATGAAACTACACGCCGTTCTTTAAAAGCTGTGGGTAGAATAAAAAAAAATGAATTAATTACAAAAGAAAATGTTTCAATCTTAAGAAGCGAAAAGAACCTCACTCCCGGCCTTGGCCCGGAGTTTTTTGATATTATCTGCAATAAAAAAGTAAAAATAACAATACAAGATGGAGAAGGAATAACCTGGGAGCATATTGTTTAGAAACTACAACCGTTCTAAGGAACTACATATTTCGTAAGAGTTCATCCCCTTCATTATGGACTTAAATGTGAAGGTAAATGTTTATGTTCTCCTTGAAAATCTATTAGAATACCATTAGAAGAAAATCGCTATATATTTACCCCTCTTGCCCGTTCAAGTTATAAGTGGAAAAAAATACCCATTCTGTTAGCTAAGAGGGTATGTTTTGTATCCATATATATGAGAAATTTTGAACAGTGCAAAAGCTCCCAGAAAGAAATCTATTGACAATAGAATATTTTATCTGCTAGAATTAAGTATTATGCTTAATTATTTTATAAGCAAACTGTATTTTAAATAGTACCATTATTTTTTTCAATCTTAAGCGATTAATAAGAAAGTAAATAAAAAATTCAGGAGAAAAGAAATGAATAAATCCGGTTTGTTTTTAGTAATCCTTATTTTGATAATTCCGTCACTATTTTTTTACACAGCTTGCAGTGATCCTGGAGGAGAGGAAGAAGAGTCAATAGATTTCTGGGCAATGGATATAACAGATTATTCATCCTATTCACTATCAGCCGTTTTAAGAGCAGAGGGCACTTATTGCAAAATTTATGTAGAATCTATGCAAGATATAAGCAATTCTACAGCACAAAATATTGCGGATGAATTTGACAATAATATTTACAGCCCGATTACAGCAGCATTCGGTGAAACAAGCGATGTTGATAGTGACGGAAAAATTACTATCCTTATATTAGATATTGTTGACGGATATTCAGGAAGCGGAGGATATATTGGAGGATACTATACTGCATATAATCTATATAACTATCCAGATTCTAATAAAAGTGACATGATATATATTGACAATGATCCAGGAGATGCTACTGATGCATATGACATAATAGCACACGAATTACAACATTTAATAAACTATAACCAGAAGGTGCTGATCCAAAGTGGCATACAATTTGATACCTGGATAAATGAAGGACTGTCCTCAGGTGCGGAATATGTATATTCAGGTATAATTTCAAGTTCAAGAATAAATACTTATAATGCAGATTCTTTAGGATATATTGAAGAAGGTATGAGCTTTGAAACATGGTTCGGAGAACTGGAAAATTACTCTACAGTTTATCTTTTCTTTCAATGGCTAAGATTACATGCAAGTAATGGAACAAATGTTTATAAGGAAATAATAGACCAACCAGAAGTAGATTATATTGCAGTAGTAGATGCTATCAATTCAAGGATCGGCGATCTTTCCAGTGCAAACTGGGATGAAATTCTAAGGAACTGGTTTTCGGCAAATGCCTTCCAGGATTCGAGTGGTATTTTAGGATATGAAGATGTAATCTCACTAACAATACATCCTCTAGCAGGTAAAGCCAATTCTAATTGGCCTTTATATGCCGGAGAAGGAATATATGTTGCAATTTCTGGTGATGAAGCTATGACTCCGGACGGTTATATAAACTACGCTGGACTAAATACAGCAACATCTTCGATTGTTACGTCAAGTTTATACTCAGGAAATTATCTGCTATGCTACAATTATGAAGGAACTCCTGCTTCAATTGATTCTGATTTTGAAACAACAGCTCCTCTTCCAAATCCAAATATAGTAGTTAAATATTCTGCACAGCAGATGCAGATGATAAATGAAGCTATTGCAAATGAACCTGAGTCATATCCAATTGATATAATAGTAGGTCCAGGTATATCTGAGCTTTTTGATTCAATTAAAAAAAGAGTTAAATAAATATTTAAAATCTATAACTATCTTTTTAGCGACAGCCATGGATTTTAAAAAAAGATTTTAAAATGAAGAAAATACTTATAATATTGTTATTAATTATGCCTTCTATTGTATTCTGTCTTGGAAATCAGGAATCAAAAGAAGACGATACAAATTCCGAAACTGATGAACAAGCAATTATAAATGAAATTATAATTACTGTAACCGGGCTAGTACGCCTTGTAGGCAGCGAACCATTGGCACAGTTTGTTATAGAAACAGAATCCGGTGATATTTATTATCTACCACGTGCTTACAGAAGAGATAATCCAGGATTGATTAACTCTGTTATAACTGTGCAGGGAGAATTAGAAGTAATAGAAATGGTAACCGTAGACGGTAAACATAGAATAATTGAAAATCATCTTAAAAATATAATAATAATAGATTAATTTAAAACAGTTCCTTTACTGCCTGTTTTTTTATTTTCTCATACACAGTCTGTAGAGAAATATTATTCTTTTCTGCTATTCTCCTGCATTCTTCATATTCCGGTGCAACTTTAATAATCTTATTATCTTTTAGTCCTGCTTTAATTTTAACCTTACCGTATTCTGTCTCTACTGTAATTACTTTTCTGTCTATACAGTACCTTTCTAAAGAGTACTTCCGCACTCCAAATGTAGAAGTCTCATTTAAAATAAAATTATAAAACTTTTCTGTATCGGTTTCTTTACATAATACATTCAAAATTGTTCCAGGCCTGCCTTTTTTCATAATTATATTTGTAAGAAAGACATCCAGCGCGCCCTGCTCAAGCATTTTTGGCAGTATATAAGAAAATATTTCTGGATTCATATCATCTATATTAGTTTCTAGCATTGTAAGCTTTTCTATGTTAAATTGATGCTCTGAATTCTCTGATATTTTAGTACTCACACCTTGGATTACTCTTAATGCATTTGTGAAACCATTTGTGAAGCCATAGTCTCGCTTTCCTGTTCCATAACCTGTTTTTTCAATTTCCATCCGTGGCAAGTCTTTAAATTCTTCTGCTAAAGTTTTTATAATACCCGCTCCGGTAGGAGTAACAAGTTCGCCTTTTACACCTGTAGAATATACTGGAACACCTTTTAATATTTTTACAGTTGCAGGTACAGGTACTGGAAGTATACCATGTGCGCATTTTATTGTTCCTGTTCCAAGATGCAGAGGCGAAGAAATTATTTTATCCGGTTTTAGAATATCAATGCACACAGCTGTACCAACTATATCTACTATAGAATCTATAGCTCCAACTTCATGAAAATGTATTTCTTCTACAGAAACGCCATGAACTTCAGATTCCGCTAAAGCTATTTTATTGAATATATTTAAACTTATATTTTTTACATTATTATTTAAATTACTTGTCTCTATTATTTTTTTAATATCATATAGGTTCCTATGAGCATGCTCATATTCATTTGTATTTCCATGTTCATGTTCTGCCGTATTTAGTATTACAGAAAAATCTGTTCCCTGTATTGCATTTGCAGATTTATTCTTTATCTCAATTTTAAAACCATGTAAATTTAGTTTATTAAGTTCATTTAGAAAAACTTTCTGATCTATACCCAGGTCGAGTAATGCACCTATAGTCATGTCGCCGCTAATTCCTGCAAAGCAGTCAAAATATAATATTTTCATTTTCTCCACACAATTATCCGGCAAGATGATTTATTAAAGAAGCCGCATAACCCGCACCATATCCATTATCAATATTTACTACTGTAATCCCGCTTGCACAGCTGTTTAACATTGTAAGCAGTGCAGCAAGTCCATTAAAACTTGCACCGTAACCAACACTTGTCGGCACTGCTATTACAGGTTTATTAATAAGCCCTGCAACTACCGTGGGAAGAACTCCATCCATTCCTGCAACTGTAATAACAACATTTGCTTTTTCCAGCTGATCTTTATGTGACAGAATTCTGTGGATTCCCGAAACACCTACATCATAAAGCTTATTTACTTTATTGCCTAAAATGTCTGCGGTTAATATAGCTTCCTCTGCAACAGAAATATCAGATGTGCCTGCTGTAATCACAAGTATTTCACCATGTGTCTTTTTTATTTCCTCATTTCTTATAACAAAAGTCCTGGCAGCTTTATTATATTCTGCCCGGGGATATTTTTCTTTTACTGCATTATAAACATCTTCGTCTGCACGTGTTGCAAGAACATTTACATTCTTTTTAAGCATGCCTGCTATAATTCCGACAATCTGTTCCTTTGTTTTACCTGCACAGAATATTGTTTCCGGATGTCCTCTTCTTAAGGTCCTGTGATGATCTATCATAGCATATCCAAGGTCTTCATAAGGAAGATTTTTTAGCTTATCCATTGCATTATCAATATCAATCTCTCCCTTTTTAACTGTTTCGAGCAATTCCCTTATTTTATCTTCCTGCAATCAATATCACTCCTTAAAAATACTTTTTATTCTGACAGCTTCTATCCCCATAGTTCTACCAGGAGGATGGAGGCTATCGGCTTGCCGTAGCCTTATGAGAACGAAGATACCACAGAGCTTTGCTCCAGGGTTCTTCATTAAGATAATCAATTCTATAAAAAAAGAACAATTTAATAAAGATAAAAGAAACTAATTTATTAGTTACTAAAGAATATTATTAATAAGACAGGTTGAGGCTTAAAAAACAGGTAAGGCATTTTACAAAAATAATCTTTGGCATAGATCTAAGATGTACGCCGATCTCCTTGAAATAGATTAGCCAAAGCAGTAAATATTGTAAAGATGGAGATTAATAAATTTCGGTGTATTTGGTGTTCTAATAAAGAATCCCGGAGTAGAGCTCCGAGATATTTCAGCTGTCAGAATAAAAAATTATTATTTATCGTTACTATTCCACATCTCTGTTTTTAACAGTCTTCCGCTTATCTTTCTTTGCGTTTTCTATAGCCTTGTCGCATAAAGAACGTACTTTATCTGAAATTGAACTAATTGCAGTAGCCGATGTACTTAATCCCTGGCTTTTAATATATGCCTTTACTTTTGATGTTATTACTAATGTTTCATTATTTGTCATTCTATCACTCCATTTTTGACTATTAAATTACAATTAGGAGAAATAATCAATACATTTTTTGATGAAAAATTAACCTATTTTAAGTTTTTTTGTTATATAATTCATATTTCAGGCATAATCTCACACCAAATGTCTTTACGTGTTTACTTGAATAATCTAAATAAATTTGTTAATGTAATTTATTCTAATAATAAAAATTGTTCAGGAACAAATGAAAAAACAAAAATTATTATTTTTAATTATTATTCTTATTATATCTAAGCTATCATTTGTGCATGCAATTGAACAGGAAGGTTTAAATCCGGATAGATCAGAAAGCGGCCCCCTGATAGTTAAACCAAGCTTCGGGATAATCGGTGCAGGTATCTTGTTAGGATATAAGGGTTTTAATTTTATAGAAGACAGAGATACTATAATTTGGGGAGGAGCAGGAGCTTCCTGGAAAAATGCTCCGTTTTATAGAGATTCTAATGATGACCTGCTAACATCCGATAATACCACAGGTATAGATTTAGATGAAGATCTATCTTTCTACAGATTCAATACCAGCTGGACGGTAGGAATAACACAGGGCATATTGTGGAATTCAAGAATAAAAGCAAACCTTCTGGATGTATCATTATTCTATAGGGGCAGGTTCGATTTTCATTTTGAGAATGATGAAAAAACTCAAGTAATATTTAATCAGTTTAATGATCTACCAGATATGGAAAGCATTCAGCAGAACACTTTAATAGCAGGCCTTTCATTAAACAATGCTTATAAGTCAGATAACATAATCCGGGGATTTTACTCTGAAGTTTCCGCAGAATGGGGCCCGGGTTTTATGAATCCAATCGCAGACTTTGTAAGGCTTAATTTCGGATTTAAAGGTTTTATTCCTATTATTGATATCCCCACAAAAACCGAACGTAATTTTAGTATATACCTTGGCAATTACTTTGTAGTCGACTGGATAACTGGGGATACTGTTCCACTAAACATCCGCCAGAGCATTGGAGGATTCGGTAATCAGCGATATGGATTGGGCGGTACAGTCCGTGCAGTCGATAAAACAAGATACGATTCCAACTTAAAAATTGCTAATTGTTTTGACATAAGAATTAATCTTCCTATACCTATGCCCCTGAATATAGTACCTGGAGTTATTTTATATTTCGATTCCGCTTATTATGATCAAATAGAAGGCGCAGATGACGGATTCCTTCTTTCTACCGGTGGCGGTATTACATTTAATCTTTTAGATAAATTCCAGCTCATAGGTTATACAGGTGTTTACTTAAACGGAGAAAATGTAAACGGAGAAAAATGGAAACCATTTACCTTTGCCATGAGTTTTCATTTTTAAATAATTGATCCCTTGACAAACATTATCTAAATCTAGTAAAATGTTATAAATATGGAAAATTACAATACAAACAACTACTTTTATTTTTGGTACTTTTTCTCTCACATCTTCCGTCTGAGGTAGTTATTGGTATTATAATAAGTAAACCGCAGGCGTTAAGCATGCGGTTTTTTTTGTTTTTAGACATATAACCGTATCTGCTTTTTGCCTGGCAATATTTAAGGAGCTGATATATGGAATACATACTTGCAAAAAAAACAAATACAAAGCAAAACACTGTTATTCACCTACCTTTCGGAAAATCTATTGGAGGAAATGAACTTACACTTATTGCCGGGCCCTGCACTATAGAATCTGAAGAACAGATTATTAAAGCAGCAGTGCAGTTAAAAGATACTGGCATTTCCATCTTACGCGGAGGAGCATTTAAACCGCGCAGTTCACCATATGCATTCCAGGGTATGGGTGAACAGGGGCTTATTGCTTTAAAAAAAGCTGGAAAAATTGCCAGGCTTCCTGTAATAACAGAGATTCTTGATACTGATGATATACCTTTGGTTTTAAAATATGCAGATATACTCCAGGTTGGCGCAAGAAATTGTCAGAATTACTCTCTATTAAAGAAATTAGGTAAAATTAACAAACCTGTTCTGCTTAAACGCGGGCTAATGACTACTATAGAAGAACTTCTTCTTTCTGCAGAATATATTCTCTCCGGTGGTAATGAACAGGTAATACTCTGTGAACGCGGAATAAGAACCTTCGAAACAGAAACACGAAATACACTGGATATTTCTGCAATCCCTGTTCTGAAGCAAAAAACTCATCTTCCTGTATTTGTAGATCCTTCACATGCATCGGGCAATAAAGAACTTGTTTGCCCGCTTTCACTTGCAGCTGTTTCCGCAGGTGCAGACGGCTTAATGATAGAGGTTCATCCGGATCCGGAGAATGCACTTTGCGATGGAAATCAATCTCTTACACCAGCACAGTTCAGGGAAATTTACTTAAAGATAGATAATGTGGCAAATGCTATCGGAAGACCAACAAGAAATAGCAAAAAAGGTTCAAGAATACTATCATTTGCTTAATATTTATATCCTTGTAAGTAATCATATGAAGAAAGAAAAAAATTAAAAGTTTGCTTTTAATATCTGCTTTACATGGATATAATAAATATAAGCAATATGGAAAAGAGCTCCGAAAAATTACATAATGATGATAAATCTGAATACAACATTATAGTTGCAGCAAATCTTCAGATTACGGATAAAGCTTCAAAACTCTCTATAATTAATTATCTAATAGAAGAACTAAGCACTATAATAGATGAAGATGAACTTCTAATTAAAATCATTAATGTTTTAATAGACAGCATCAGATTCGATAGAGGATTTTATATACATCTTGATAATGAGCTAAATTTAATTCAAAGACCTTTTTGTTTTAAAAGGATTAAAAGCAAAATAATAAAAGATAAAATATCAGACTTTAATATCTCCAAGAACTTTATAAATACATTTTATGAGAATAAAAAACCTCAAATAATTGGTAGCAAATCTATATTTACTGAAAGCAGTACATTCCAACTTTTGGCAATCCCCTTATTTGTCCAGAATTCACTTTTATATGTTTTATTTTTTGATAATAGTAATTCATCAAATACAATAAATGAAAATAACATCGAATTTTATTTTAACATTTCAAGACAGGCAGAAATCTTCTTAACCAATATTTATTCATCAAAATCTGCCTTAAATATTCTGGCAAACATCCCATCGAACATTGTTATTTTTGATGAGGAAACATTATCTATAACTTATGTAAATCCTTCATACCTAAAAGACAATAAAACAAAGATAAATAATACACTTGGTGTGAATATAATAAAGTTACTCGGTATTCCCAAACACAGCAGAAAAATTTTCTTGTCTCAAATAAAAGATTTATCTACCTATAAGAAATCCATGCATGATCTGGAACTGCAAATTGGCAGTAAAATTATTGGTTATACTTTATTTTTGATGCCTCCTGGTATTAGCGGCAAAGAAGAAATAGGTATGATAATGAAGGATATTACAAAACAGAAAAGCTTTCAGGAACAAATCATCCGGGATGAAAAACTTACAGCACTTGGTACTCTTGCGTCCGGTATTGCCCATGAAATCAATAACCCTCTTTACGGTATTGTAGGTATCGCAGAAGTAATTGTAGATGATGCACAATCCGATGAAATAAAAGATTTTGGTAAAGAAATTATTGAGCTCACTATGCAATGCTCAGACATTGTTAAAGATCTTTCTTCATATTCAAGAAGTATAAGAGATGAAAAATCAAAGGAAATCAATATTAATGAGATTATTGAAGAAACATTAAGAATAATCAGCTATAGCCCCAATTATATTGATATAGAAATAGAAAAAGTATTTGATGAAGTTCCTAACATCCATGCAATGGGTGGAGAAATACGCCAGATATTTATGAATATAATAAATAATGCTGTACAGGCTATGGAAGGCAAAGGTAAATTAAAAATTACATCCAAACATTCCGACGGATATATTGCAAATACAATCGAGGACGATGGCCCAGGTATACCTGAAGGGATTATTTCGAAGATTTTTGATCCTTTTTTTACTACAAAAGCAACTGGTTCAGGAACAGGAATAGGTTTAAATATTGTTTACAGGCTTGTTCAAAAATATAATGGGTTTATATTTGTTAAAAGTAAAGAAGGAAAAGGTACAAAGTTCTTTTTAAAGTTTCCGGTAATTAATGAATGATATGAAGAATTTACTTATTATAGATGATGATGACAGAATCCGAAAAATTGTAAGAATACAATTACATAAAAAATCAATTACTATATTTGATGCACCGGACAGAAATACTGCTTTTGAAATCTTAAATAAAGAGAAAATAGATCTTGTTATCTGTGATATAAAAATGAAAGATACAAACGGATTTGTTATTTTACAGGAAATTAAAAAACTGTTTTCAGATCTTCCTGTAATTATGCTAACTGGTTTTATTGATAGAAAAGTCTCTGAAAGGGCAGAGAAACTAGGAAGTTCTGATTTTATTACAAAACCAGTAAGAAGGGATAATTTAATAAGTATTATTTCTAAAGCAATTGGTACAATTTAGAAAAAATACATTAAAAATAGATTAAGTAATATATTATTATTAAAGAATGCAAGGCGGAAAAAACTATGAACGTTTTTGATGAAAATGAAGAATATGATTATGATGAACTAATTCATAAAAACCAGAAAAAGGTTTTAGTTGTAGATGATATTACGTATATAGTAAAATCCATTTCAAGGATACTCCGTTCTGAGAATTATTTTGTTTTTACAGCAAAAAACGGTAAAGATGCCATTAGTATATTTAAAACTTATAATCCTGAGCTTATTACAATTGACCAAAAACTGCCCGATATGTCCGGAGTACAGCTTGTAGAACAGTTAAGGCTCCTCGCAGGCGGAGACAAAACCAAAATGATATTTATTTCTGCTGTTCATGAAAAATCTGAGATCCAGGAAATTCTTAATATGGGGATTAATAATTATATTCTTAAACCGTTTAAAAAACAGGTATTAATAGATATTGTTAAAGGTTTAATTGGGTAACTTTTTTGTATGCATATACAATTTAGTAAATATTTATTCCAATATCTGCTCTTTTAAATGATTATTATAATTATCAACAGCATTATTAAGATGTCTTCTCGATCTTACACTGTTCACTATACATGCTACTATTAAAGGTATACCAACAGCATACAAAATGCCACCAACTCCCATTTTAACTGCACCATCATTTTCATTCGTAGAGGGAAAAAACAAATCAGTAAACATCTCAATACCTCCAACCATAACCAGTACACTACCTACTCCTAAACCTAATCCTCCTAAAACACCATAAAGTATACTTTTATTGTGTTTTTGAGTATATAATTTATAGTCCATATCTGCAGAAAGTGCTGTTGCCATAAGCTCGGCTAACTCCGGACTGTTTCTTCCATAGACCTCTCCATTAGAACCCTGGAATCCGGATGAATATTTGTAGAGAAAAATTAAGTCCAGACTCGGAAATACACTTTTTTCTATATCCTCGGATATTTCTGAATTCGTTACGATTGTATTCTCATCTACTAAAACATTTTCTGTCACAGGCGGTTTTTGTCCCAGTACATAATTATTATAATTATTTATAGCACTATTATAATGCTGTTGTGATTTATAAAAATTGACACCAGACATAATAAGCAAGGTAACACCAGCTACATAACAGGAAATACTTGCTATAAATCCAGGATTATAGTCACTATAAAGGCTTTCATCAGTATAGAGGAATAAAAGACCAGTACCGCCTATTAGTCCGCCTAGAGCAGCATATATCAGACCTTTCTTTCTTCTAATATTAGATTGTTCCAGTTCCTTACCTGCAGAAGGTAAAATCGAAATAATTTCTTTAAGTTCATAGCTATAATCTTCATATATATCTCCATTTGAGCCTTCAAATCCATCAGGGTGAGGATACAGGTAAATTAAATCAAAACTTGGGAATATGCTGTTTTCAATTTTCTCCGATATTTCTGTTCTTTCATTTTCCGCATTTTCATCTGCGAAAATATTTACAGTCATAATTAATAATAAACATAAGACAAGGATTTCTGTATTCATTTTTTAGATTTCCTTTATAAAATTTAATATTAAATTGCTTAATTAACCAATATACTGCAATAATCATACCAAATTCTTAAATAGGGAGTTATATTCTATTTGTCTATAATACTTGAAGTTATTCTGTTTTATGTTTTATAAATATTTCTAATTTTACAGTATGTTATAAAATAACCTACACAAATTTCACAAATTACTATTTTAAGAGGATTGTTAATTTGGTTTTATTAAAAAATCTTATTCTTCTTAGCGGGTATAATAAAATGCTCAGGTACTGGAAAATGTGAACAAAGCATCAATGATTCTCTTCCAACCTTTTCTATAACAGAATCCTTATCCACATTCTCTGCAACTGTATTTATAAAAGAAGCAATTATATCCATCTGCTCCTCTTTCATACCGCGTGTTGTAATAGCAGGAGTACCAATTCGAAGGCCATTCGGATTAAAGGGAGAAGCATCATCACCTGGTACAGAATTAAAGTTAGCAACAATTCTTGCTCTATCCAGAGCTTTTGCAAGCACCTTGCCTTTAATGCCTTTTTTTCTTAAGTCTATTAGGATTAAGTGGTTGTCTGTTCCGCCGGATACAAGATTAAAGCCGTATTCCATAAGCTTTTCAGATAGACGTTTTGCATTCTTTATTATCTGCTTCCCATATAAAATAAATTCCTCCGTATCAGCTTCGGCAAGTGCTACTGCAATTGCTGTTATAGTATGCATGTGAGGCCCGCCCTGCTGACCCGGAAAAACAGTTTTATCAACGTTTTTAGCATGTTCTGCTTTACAGAGAAGCATGCCTCCGCGTGGGCCTCTTAATGTTTTATGTGTTGTTGTAGATACTATATCAGAATACGGTACAGGACTCATATGAAGACCAGCAACAACAAGTCCCGAAATATGAGCAATATCACTTAAATGATATGCTCCTACTTTTTTTGCTATTTTTTCAAATTTCTTAAAATCAATAGCACGCGGATATGCAGTTGTACCGGAGATAATTAATTTAGGCTTATGCTTTTTAGCCAAGTCTTCTATTGCATTATAATCCAGCCAACCGGATTCATTTACTTCATAACTAACGGAATTAAAAAACTTACTAGTAATATTTACTTTAGAACCGTGAGTTAAATGACCACCGGAAGAAAGGGCCAGCCCCATAATTGTATCACCTGGTTCTACAAGAGCATTAAGTGCTGCAAGGTTTGCGACAGAACCGGAATAAGGCTGAACATTTGCATGCTCTGCTTTAAAAATCTTTTTAGCGCGCTCTATAGCAACAGTTTCTATTAAATCTGTTACCTGCTGGCCTTCATAATATCGCTTATTTGGATACCCTTCTGAATATTTATTTGTTAAACAACTCCCTGTTGCGGTCATTACTGCTTTTGAAATATAATTTTCAGAAGGGATTAACCTTATACATCCACTCTGCCGGACTTCCTCCTGTCTTATTAATTCGTAAATTTGCGGATCATATTGTTCTAAAGCTGAAATCATTTTTATACCCTTATGTAAAAGAATTAACTCAATATATTCTGTACTTTCGAGAATTTCAAGTATTTATAAAAATATATTGCTTTATTTTAATATAAAAACTAAATCCTACTTGATCATGAATGTACTCTCATGTAAATTAGTCAATACTTAATTAAAAGACACAATAGGAGAAGACTAAAATGCACTTTTTATCTAAAGCAAAAATTACTGCTTTAGGAGCTTATATTCCGCCAAAGAAATTAACAAATAATGATCTCGAAAAAATGGTAGAAACAAATGATGAATGGATTACTCAGAGAACGGGGATCAAAGAAAGACGCATAGTAGAAGATAATATTTTTACAAGCGATCTCGCAGTAGAAGCAATTAAAGATATGCAGGAAAGATATTCTGTAAACATGAATGACATTGATTTAATTATTACTACTACACAGACCAGTGATTATTTAATGCCCAGTGTTGCAGCTATTGTTCATGGAAAGATAGGTTTAAATAAGAATGCCGGGGTTATTGATTTAAATGCTGCATGTGCTGGTTTTGTTTATGGACTGTATGTTGCAAATGCACTTGTTACAATAGGCCAGAACAAAAAAGTGCTTGTAGTAGCTGCGGAAACTATGTCTAAAGTAATAGATTATTCGGACAGGAATACCTGTATTTTATTTGGTGACGGTGCAGGCGCATTCCTAATAGAGTATGAAGAAAATGAACCGGGTTTTATTGCATGTAATTTTGGTTCTGACGGTACTCTTGCAGAAAAATTGTTCTGCCCGAGCATTTCCAGAGCGTTTAATAAAGATAATATATCAAGAGATGGTAAAATGTATCAGGACGGAAGAACTGTATACAATTATGTAATTAAAACCCTGCCTGCTGGAATGAGAGATTTATTACAAAAAGCAAACATGACTGTGGAACAGTTAGACTGGTTTGTTCCCCATAGTGCAAACCTCAGGATGATCAAATCAATTAGCGATAAAATTGGAATTCCAATGGAAAAAACTCTTACAAGTATAGAGCAATACGGTAATACTTCCTCTGCATCAATTCCCCTTGCCATATGGCTTGCAATAAATGAAGGAAAATTAAAAAAAGGACAAACACTGGCTCTGTACGGATTTGGCGGTGGTTTAAGCCACGCCGGTGTAATTATTCGATGGTAAACTCTTCCATTTCTATATAATTATTATTGATTGAGTAAATACGGAAAGGAAACGGCGGTTTATAAAAAGCAGTAGCAGTAGAAAAATAACAATTATTAAACTGAAGAAGTTCTGTTCCAGGATGATAATGTCCGCTTAAGGAAAGTAATAATCTGTTATTTTCTGTTTTACTTACCATTTTCTCTTTCATCATATTTCCATTAATATATGTATACGGATATTCTTCATTAAGTTCCGGATGGATCAAATAATGCTGAAGGTGCACCTGAATCGGTGTGGATGGGTCACTCAGCTGGGCTTCCCACAAAGGCATATCTGCCCTTACAGGTGCATGTAATGTATTCTCATAGTCTACAAACCTTCTGATGTCAATACCATCAATATTCAAATAATCAATAATGAAGGTTTCTAATAATGCTGGCGCATAATCATGATTTCCCGGTAAAACCAGATAAGGTATTCCGGATTCATCCAGCAGAGATTTTAATTGCAAATAGTATTCCTTTATCCGCTTATCCCAGATCCTGTTTTTTATTATGTACTTCTTTGTAAAATCCTGACTATCTGCCGCCACATCAACAAGGTCACCTGTTACAGCAATAAAATCAACATTAATCGCTTTAATTTTTGATATAAACTCTTTTAATATACGTTCTATACTTTTAATTGAATTGTAAGAAATATCCTTATCTTCAGGATAAGAAAAAAGCTCCGGATTTTCTATATTTATATGCATATCTGAAATGTGAGCGATTTTAAGTGGCTTCATTAAAAATAAAATAAATCATAAGACTCCATGTATGCAAGTAAATAATTTTCATTAAGATGATAAAGGTTAAATCTAACAACGAGTTTACACGGGTTATTAAAGTTTTACAGCTTCAAAACATATAAGAATATTATCATTAAAATAATAAGTTGTTTAATTTATTATATAAACTTATAAAAATTAACTATATGTAATTATTAAATTATGTTAAATTTTGAATGGTACAAACATTTTTCATTTGGATCCTGATGTTGCAAATTTCTTTAAA
>SDBV01001226.1_pt1 | contig 38564 bp, 25 predicted proteins | sample 2277081 | NCBI WGS metagenome assembly SDBV01 (sample SAMN10402039, study PRJNA504765) | marine sediment metagenome | isolation source: marine sediment core GS10_PC15, 223 cmbsf | place: Arctic Ocean: Southern Knipovich Ridge | collected 2010 | reverse complement strand
GAGCTATATGATAAGTTAAAGCAATTTCTTTCAAGGTACGATCAAAAAATCGTCTCCTTAAATCAATTTAAGAATAGCTGGATTAATCCCAATAGTGAGTCTCTTACGCCACTCAGCAAACAAACATTCATCGCTATATGTGAGTACCTAAAAATTCCAAAGACATACTATATGGTAATGAGAAGAATAAAAAATGTATCAAAACAAGCATCTAGGACAAGTACGAGACAAATGAATTATTTGCTAATGGATTTATTCAATGATGGCTGTTTCGATGGCATAGCTTCATCAACTGAAATTATCAAGTCAAGAATAGATTACTATAATGACAATCATCTGCTTGAAGAAATAGGTATCGATGAACAAAATGCTCTGGATAACCTGGTTACTTTGGTTGAACTGATTCTACCAGAAATTGATCTTCACAAAGTCCTGTCAATTGAAAATATTGTGTGATGGGAATATTTGAAAAAAGAAAATCTCTAGAGAGGTTTATTAGAGAACAAACGCTGGGTCCAGGAATCAACGGATTCAGATTCATTGACCTGCATGACCAAGTTTTGATCAAGAATGATTTGTTGAAAAAACACCTGTTGGGGTATTCATCTGAAATTTTGGATCGAGCACCAGCTTCTGTTTATAGTACTGGAATATTATTTCCTGAGGATGCCACCAACACGCGCGAATTGGGAATAGCTTTGGATAACAACGAAGTAAGCACCAATGATGATGCAAATTTGGACTCAAATTCTCAGGACAATAGTTCTGACAACATTGAGACTTCGGACACCATTGAATTGAATCAAATGTACCCCAGGGCAATGGGTTTAACCTGCTGCCTTGAAGATAGTTTCCTGAGTGAAAAATCATTGGAAATTAAACTATCTATTCGTTATTATCAAAAATTAATAAGGGACAGAGAAGGATTATTCAACAGCAGGTATGGATTGCTTTGTGAGATAGATAGAAACTATTTGCAAGAATTCATAAGTAATCAAAATTTGGATGAATTTCAAACAAAAAATATTGAGCCGAATTCCTTCTTGACTTTAAGACGACTTCGAAGTGACGAATATTCACCGCTGAAAACCAGGATAAGAAATATAGAAAAACAAATAGCCGAGGATTTATATGAGGATACCTCGAAGATTATCACAATGCGATTGAAGAAATCACATTGTTACTTGAGCAATTTAAAATCAACCATATATTATGAACTGAAAAACTCAATTGTAGATCACTCAGAAAGAGAAGATCTGTACAAAATATCTCAAAAGATTGAATTAGCAGAAAACGTTAGCAGCCATTTAAATAATCTGATCGATGCTAACATCGGTGGATATGGGCTTTGGCAATCAGAGACAGTTGAGAGGACTATCAAAATTGAAAATATTGATTTTTCAGCTTCTTTAAAGAAGAAATCTTATTTATACAATAAGGAAGATTTTAGCGAAAAAATCAGCGTGCTGAGCAAAGATGGAAGTCTTGAATCTGAGGGATTAAGAAACATAGTGAAGTACAAAATCGGAGACAATGACTATGCATTATTATCCTTAAACTTTCAACTAAACCGAGACTCTCGAAAGAAGGATAAACTTATTTTCGTAAAAGCCCAACTGATAAATACCAGCACCCCATTTGACGAGGCAAATCAAGATGACAATAGATTTTACTCGACATCAAATGAATTAGTTAATCAAAAATCATTCTTCGGAGTTTCTTTGTCTGTTACTAATCCTTACTTAACACCGTACAATAAATTTTCTATTTCTAACGAGTCTACATATGACGAAGATGCTACAACAAATTTCATTTACAGGAAATATGAAGATTTCGGGATCGGACATGGATGTTCTATAAATTGGCAAAAAACGACTAATACCATTCATACAGAGTACCTGCCTTCTTGTGAAGTTTCCGATGTAGCCCCACTTCCTCGGGATAAAACTGGCAAGCTAGTTCTGGAAGAGGGCTCTTACCGTGACCCTCAATATCTTAATAACAAAAAAGCGCAGGAGTTTAAATGGCTTTCAAACTTTTCGGAGGCTTCGAATGAGGAAGTTATCAAAGGATTAAGAAGCTTCGTCGATGCCTACGGAACATGGATTGGCGAAAAACGAAAGATTTATGGCAATGATGAAGAACTAAAGTTAATTGCTGAACAGGAACTAAATAAATGCGAGACAGATTTCCAAAGGATGAAGAAAAATATAAAGTCATTCTTTGATGGGAACAATAACACCGAAAATATAAATGCATTTAGGTTAATGAATGCTGCTATGTTCATTCAATTATGGCACTCCGAAAAAGTCAGTGGCTCCGAAATTGAAGAAATTTACTCCCAAGATGATTTTAGTCGATTTGATCAGGATTTTTATAAGTTTAATGCGCATGATGATCTATTTACTCAAAATGAACCAGTAGCATGGAGGGCTTTTCAGCTTGCTTTCATACTTCTAAATCTAGATGGAATTTTTAGGTTGGAAAATGATAAAATATGGGATAAAAGAAATAACTGGGTCGATTTAGTCTGGTTCCCTACAGGAGGGGGTAAAACGGAAGCTTACCTGGGACTCATTGCTTTAGCTATTATCAATAGAAGGAAGAAATACGGGGTTGAAGGAGGAGGAACTGCTGCAATTATGAGATATACTCTCAGATTACTGACAATGCAGCAATTTCAGAGGGCGACACTTGTAATAATGGCACTTGAACAATTTCGAAGATGGAAAGTTTATGATCTAGGTGACGAACCAATCAATATCGGATTTTGGGTTGGTAACGATTCCATGCCAAATAAACTGACATACCAGCATTCAAGCAAGAGCAAGGACTCATTAAGGTTTGAGTACGAGAAGTTAATTGAGGGCAAGGACAACAAAATTCCTTTTGATTCTTGTCCCTGGTGTAATTCAAAGTTAATGCCTCAGACAAATGTAGTCTCAGATTCCGCAGATACTTATAGTTTCAATAGAATTCACCTATTCTGCGACAATTATAAATGTTCATTTTCTGAACCCGATTTCTTTGAAGGCGATGAATCAAAAGGGCCTATACCAGTTAACTTATGTGATGAGTCAATTTATCAGCATCCCCCTACTTTGTTATTTGGAACAGTCGATAAGTTTGCCCAGTTGGCACACAAGGTTTACTCAAATGATAGTCAAAGAAAAAGCGATTCACGAAGGATTTTTGGACGGGGCAATTGGGAAGCAGGGAAACCATCAAATGGATACATTCCTCCTGATTTAATTATCCAGGATGAGTTGCATTTGTTGCAGGGTCCATTAGGATCAGCTGTTGCTTTATTTGAATCGGCAATTAATCAACTATGTACAAGGCAAGATGGAACAAAACCGAAAATAATATCTTCTACTGCAACTACAAGGAATACTGGTCTTCAAATTGCAGCTCTTTTTGACAGAAAAGTGGATTTGTTCCCCAAGCCTGGAGTTGAATGCGATGATTCCTTTTTTGCATTTTATGAAAGGAAATATGAAAATGAAGAAAGAAATGACCCTGTTTATTTATCAAAAAGAAAATACTTAGGGGTTTTACCGACTGGAAGAAGTCAAATGTGGATGCAAATGCGATTAACAGCGATTCTCCTGACTCATCGCGCTATTTTTGAGCTGAAAGAAATTGGTACGAAATCTCCCATCGATTTTGAGGCGTATGATAAAATCAGCAAAGCAATGGATTATTATCATACTACTATTTCATACTTTAATAGTCTTAAAGAGGTAGGAAAAACACAATCTCAAGTTCAATCATATATCTTAAAGGAAGTCAGGAGAGTATTTAGCAAAATAATTCGTCCCCAAAAGTTATTGGATTCCATATATACCTATGGCCCTATAGTTGAATCTGAACTTACCGGAAGATTGTCTGGAGAGGATGTAAAAAATCAACTAAAGAGACTTGAAACAAAATGGAATGCTAAAAATAGATTTGCTAGTAGAGAAAACGGCAAGATTGTAAGAGCCACTGTTCCTCCAGAATTTGTAGTTGCTACGAACATGATATCAGTTGGAATTGATGTCTCTAGGTTTAATACAATGATTATGAATTCGATGCCCAGAAGCACCGCTGAATACATTCAGGCCAGTAGTAGAGTTGGTAGAAATTCATTTGGTTTAGTCTTAACTGTTCATAACCCCTTTAGAGCCAGAGATGTTTCACACTACGAAAAATTTATCGAATTCCATGAAAAAATGTACAGTTATGTAGAACCCATATCTATCACTCCATTCACAAAAAAAGCAGTGGAAAGGTACTTAAGCCTATACCTTGCTACAATTCTAAGACATCAGACAAAGTTTGTTGAAAGAGAATCCGCTGCAAGAATAAATAAAAAGGAAGTCCCAATTCTTGTCGGCGATCTCATTAAGTATTTTGAGTCTCGAAAGGAAAGATTAAATGAATTTGATATAGATTTAAGGACCTTGATCAAACAAGAAAATGTAGATCAAATCAGAGAATTTATTGAAAAGGCTCTAATCGACTGGGATAATCTAAAAAACAGTGTTGTGGCAGAAAACAAAAACCTTGTGTTTAACTATAAGGCTGCAAAATCCAACCCACCACAAGAACAGCTTTATGTGGATATTGAAGAATACGAGGATAATATTCATAGTAAAAGGTGGCAAGTTCCTATGTCATTACGCGTAATCGAACCAGAAGCCGCAATCAAAATTTATCCTAAATAGATTGAAGACTCTTAAACTTAACCAATATAATCAAGGGGTAGGAAAATATAAACTCCTCTCATCTACTTCCGGTGTTGGGTCAATAGTTACAACACGATTGGGTTATTACGTTCTCATTGCTGATATAAACAAATGGAAATTCATTAGATGGGCCAACAACAAGATTGATGGAATAAGAAAAAACAATACCGATGAAACAGTCATTTATGAAAACAGCAAGACTGAGATTATTGGCAGAGGATTAAATTTTATAGATGATAAAAGGTTTATCCAATTCCTGCGACAGGAAAAACTGCTGGATGAGTTAGTGTGTTTGGTTGGAATTCCTCACATGGCACTAAATGAAGCCTTCAACACACCTAAATGGAATTATCATCCTATCAAAACTGCGTTACAAAATGCAGGAGAAGAATACCGAGGAATGTCCAATCACTTCATGATAAATGGAACTCATTTTCCGAAATGGTTCAAAAATAGTCGTGGTAAATTAAAGAAAATCGATGAATGGTCTATTATTTGGGACAAGGAATGCAGGAAACATTCACAATCGCTAAATCATGAACATTTTGCTCCACCGCGCGATGGGACGCATTTCTTAAGACTAATATGGGTTACAAATCAGGATGGGAATCGAGTCGAAGCCAGAGAATATAAAACTTTAAATCAGACCAATTTGGTTTTCATTTGTCCGAACGGACATCTCTCGGATATACCATGGTCGAAATATTTACATTGGAAAACTGAAAAATTAAGAAGGATACGTTCTGAACAAGATTACGGCGAGGACTTATTATTGCGCGATGGAGTTGAGACTTGTTGCTCCAACCCAGACTTAAAGTGGACTGAGAGCCCTACAAAATCAGAGGGATATGGTAGTATATACATCGAATGCCTGAACTGTGAATTGGGATCTGGCAAAGACAATAGCAATCCAAAAGTGAATCTTGAAGGAATTAATGGGTTGCAACCATATTGTCCTGGTGAAAAGCCCTGGGAAATGGATTTTGAAAATGATAATCGAATTCCACATGAATCCTGTCATGTCAGGGGAGATTCAGATGAAGGTAGGGAGAGAATGACAGTTACCCTTGTCACCGCAAATAATCTGTACTTCGCAAGTGGATTTTCGAGCTTGTACATCCCAATGTATTTAGCAGAAAATAAACCACCAGAAGTTATTACTTCTCTCGAATTGATTGAAAAAAAATACAACAAACATTTTCAAAATTCTCATATTTCCAGAGAGGATTATTGGAACCAAAAATTCAATATACAAGATTTTATTATCGAGAATGATATAAAGCCATCAGATGAAAATGTTTTCTCCGAATTATTAGAATCAGAATTTTTGAAAGAAGATATCCAAGATCAAAATATCGACTTTCATGAACATTATAGATGGCAAGAATATCAATGTTTTTCAAAAAATTCCACTTTAACTGAAAACGAAAAAAATGAGGGGTTAAGTTTCAATGACATATCGATGCCTGAAATATTGACTCCCTATTTCAGTAAAATTCAACAGGTGGAAGAATTAAAAATTACGAATGTACAATTGGACTTTACAAGGGTCCGTCCAAAAGAAAGAATTGTAGTTGACGGCATTCCAAGTGTTACAACTGATGGTAAGAATATTTTTTCAATTAATAGTACCGAACTATTTGCACTTCCAGCTAATGAAACTTTAGGCGAAGGTCTGTTTTTCCAATTTGAAGAAGATGCAATAATAGACTGGACACATAGGCATGAAGAGATTCTAGAGAGTCGTTTTGCAAAATACTTTTCATCTAGTCCCGAGCCTGGCACGCAAGGGGCTGGAATCAAAAGAAAAATATTTAACAATGGAGTTAAGCATTTTTTGGTCCATAGTTTTTCTCATATTGTGATGAGAGAATTAGAATTTACATGCGGATATCCAACATCGAGCCTTAAAGAACGGCTGTATATTTCAAGTAATCCCGAAAAATCAATGTCTGGTGTCTTAATATATACGGCTGAAGGGTCCGAAGGAAGTATGGGTGGATTGGTGTCACAAGGTGAACCAGGGAAAATCGTTGAAATTATATCGAAAAGTTTATATCGGGGTGAAAAATGTTCATCAGATCCACTCTGTTGGGAATCAGAGGGGCAAGGAATTTTTGACCTTAATTTAGCGGCTTGTTTCTCCTGTGCTTTGACCTCAGAAACAGCATGTGAAGAACTTAACTTAGGTTTAGACAGACGAGTTTTGATTGATCAAGATTTTGGTTTTTTCAGACAGTTGATTGAATAAGATTCTGTCCATATGAATGTTACAACTAATTTCAACTTGCTCTAACCTTGTTTGTCCGCAAGTTTTATCAATTTGCATAAAGATTCGATTGTTCTCTAACTAACATAAACACGGGGGCGGTATTTGAAATGGAAATCATTTCTATTTCGTGGGGGTGGATCAGCATCACAATTTTTGCCTAACCCAAATGCTCCAATTAAAGCATTGGTTTGTTTTGGAAATCTTGCTGTTTTTGAGCTGTTTAGATCAATTTAGAGAGCCCCCTGACGGGGTCTAAAATCAATGATTTTGACCTTTTTGAGTCTATTTTTGGTACTTGCGACCGAAATAGCGAACCAAAAGGAATTTTGGTGAAAATCAAATATCATAGTTTAATTGGTGTGTCTCTGACTGTTAATCAGGGAGTCGTAATCGACCTTAAATTTTCCAAACCACCAGAAGCTGAACTGCCCATGCTGGGCACACACACGGAGTATACTCTATAGCGGTCCCATTGCATTTGGATACATCCTTTGGTTTTACTAACTTTAATACTTGGGACAGTGCTTCAGCCGGTTCGTCCGCCACATAGCATACTCCCATCCGTTGTGGGCAATAGCATTAGCTGAAACATAATGAAAAAGATTACTGTTATTTTTACCTTAATAACTATAAGTCTTACTGCTACATTTGGACAAACTTCAACAGATTCAATAGCAATGGAACAAGTATATTACTTTTGGTATACGTTTCATCAAGGTGAAAAAAGCCTAAATTGGAATCAAATTATTAAAACAATGCAACCAAACGATCAAGCATTTAAGGAAATGAAAAAAGCCCGGTCGACATATGCATTAGGTACGACAGTTTCGATAGTAGCCCCATTCTTAATTTTGTGGCCACTTTTAACGGATATCCCAAATTATTGGGGCACAATCGGCATAGGATTAGTAGTAGTTTCGTGGCTAATTTTCCACAAATGCAAAAAACAAGCTAAAAAAGCAATTGATACCTTTAACGGAGGAATAAAGACAAGTTCATTCTGGGATAGGAATGAATTGAGATTAGGATTGACTGGAAATGGAATAGGATTTTCATTAAGATTTTAAAAACTACTGCCCACAACAATTAAGCTCCAATTCAAAAGGCCGGTCTGGTAGCCGGAATAAAACGATACCAACATTCCCAAAATGAATAAGACAAAGTAGAACCCGAATCTTTTTTTTCGCTGGATGTAATCTTTGGAGTTCATAAATTAAAACTATTATCTTTCGATGGCCATTTGTAGTGACGTTTTTCTTCTTAGGATTGTTCATAACTCTTTCAAAATCAGATGGAAATTTTTGTTTACGCATCATGGTTTCTCCTCCTTTTAGGAACACTGCATATTTCGAATATCACCTTGAGAAAGTAGGGTGGGAAGAAAAACTTTTGGTCTCCTACGTCTAGGATTCCTCGATCTAGCGCATTCAAAACACCGACTAAAGGCGGTATTACATATCGTAATTCAATTAATATTTTTCTTCATTAGACTTTTATCAACCACATCCCATACTTTACAATTTAAATGCTTCTGATCATATTTGACCTTAACACTTCTTTTTATAAATACCTAGATTTTGGCATATTGGGATAAATTCAATTTTGAATTTTTGTTGCTGGCCGGAGGATGGAAATGGGATGGGTGAATGATGAACAACATTAAAACCGGCCTGAATTAGAGCAGGATAAAGAATACAAAATACATTTTGTTTTAAGATTACAACTGGGGCATTTATGTTCGATCTAAGTAGATTCCTAATTTGCCCAATTTTACGGTTTAACCCTCTTTTGATTACTATATTACGTTGAGCGATAGTCTGATTATTCACGGGAGTATTTGTCGCATCAACTAGGTAATAACCATTATTCATAAAACAATTTAAAAAATGTAATTTGCTATTGTAAGTTGGAGCATATGGTTGAAAATTTACAAATAGCTCATCCATAATATTTCTGAATAAATGATCATATATAAGACTATTTGGATCATAAAAAAAATTTCCCCTAATCGGTGGTGATTCTGCAATAAAGAGGACTTCTATTTTTCCTGGTTTGAACTTGCGCCTTTGTCTATGTATTTTATTCAATGAATATGAAGGTGTTTTCATTCTAGCTTGTATTAATCTTTACAGTTTTGAAAATGGAATGATCAATGGCTCCAAATCTATAGAAAATTTGTCAATAGCCTTTTGCTTGTACCTTCTATCATTCTGTGCTGATTACTAATCACGAAATTGAACAGGTAAGCTAAACATACTAATCCTAAAACATATTGAAGATAGAAATACCCCACATCCTTAATTTCCTCAAGCATGTTCATAGCATCCTCGGAAACTTGCTTATCAATCTTGTAGTCGGAATGAAGTGCATTAAATTGATTTCTTAAAAAAAAGCAAGGCTGACGAATGTCATTGTTTTATAGTTAATTATTAACCAACTAGTGAATACTTTTTTTAGTCCATCTAGCTATGAAGGGTTTTTCCTATTTATTATCCCTAATTCTTCTATCAACAATATTATCCTGTAACAAAGAAGAAGAAGAAGTTGTACCGCAAATTCCAGAATTACCAGATATTAGTGTGATTGACATAAGCCAAGATTATTCCCCATGGAATTATTTGGTTCTTGGGAAAGAGGACTATTTCTTTGTTTCAACCTTACAAAATCCACCTTCTCAGATACCAAGAGAAATATTATTTTATTCATCGGAAGCTGAAAAGAGTTATTATATATCCCTGAACGAGGAGGGTATTCTAGATAAGGTAGTTGTTGACGACCATATTTTTGTCTTTAGAAATTTCAATGGCAATTACGTTGATATTGGGATTGTATACCCAGATGGCAAAATTGATACTTTAGAACAAGTAAAGACTGATTATGATTGGGATAATCTAAGTATTAAAAATGCAAGAGTTAAAGATGTTTGGACTGTTGTTATAAGAAATGCAGCTCGTGTTGCAGCTGGAGTACCATGTTTAGTATCTGTAGCCTCCGCAATTGGAACATCAGGAGCTTTAGCACCATTTGCTTTTTGGAGATGTGGTAATTTTCTTCTAAATCTAGGAGTAGATATTGCGACAAATGAATTTGGTATTCACAATAATCTAACTGATTTCTTAGAAATATATGGTGCAGCATCTACGCTGATTTCATGTAATTCGGCATTAGCCGGTAATGCAAACACGGCACTTGATTGTGCTTCAGGAGTTATATCTTCATCCCTACATAAATTGGCTGATGATCGTGAAAAAGTCGAAAAGTCAAAAGAAAATATTATCGAAATAGAAAATAGGTTAACGTTTAGTGCCCCAAGTGTAACAACAAGTATTGCAACAGATATTACAGAAACATCAGCCACTGTAGGAGGTAATGTTACTTCTAATGGTAGGGAGTCAGTTACTGAAAGAGGTATTTACTGGGGGACATCAACAAACGCTGAGACTACAGGTACAAAGATAACGATTGGTAATGGAGTTGGTGAATTTTCAACTTCCTTGGATTTAATGAGCAACACTACATATTTTGTCAAGTCATTTGCATTGAATAGTATAGGAATTGCTTATGGTGGCGAAGTTAGTTTTACAACTAACATTGGTCTTCCGATAGTTCAAACAATTGAAATTAAAGATGTTACTGATGTTTCGGCATTAGCTGTTGGCAAAGTTGAACATGATGGTGGTGATGATTTAACCGAAAGAGGATTTGTTTATTCTACCTCTTCGAATCCTGATATTTTCGATTCTGTTGAAAAAGCATTTGGCATTGCCGTTGCTGAATTTAGTGCAACGCTTGAAAATTTAAATCCAGATACTAAATATTATGTTCGAGCATATGCTACAAATAGTACGAAGGTTGGTTATGGTATTGAGATCGCATTTACAACCGGTCAGTCCACTACGATTACAGACATTGAGGGAAACACTTACAATACTGTAACCATTGGTACACAGGAATGGATGGCTGAAAACTTGAAAACCACGAAATACAACGATGGGACTGCTATAACTTTAGTAACAGATGGCACAAGTTGGGGTAACTCGTCCACAGAGGCCTATTGCTATAGTGACCAGGCTGCTTATGTAGATACGTATGGCGCCTTGTATAATTGGTACTCCGTAGATACCGGGAAATTATGCCCCGCGAGCTGGCATGTGCCTTCCGATGAAGAATGGACTACTTTAGTAACCTATCTTGGCGGCAAGAGCGTTGCAGGTGGAAAAATGAAAGAAACGGGCACAACTCATTGGAATAGTCCAAACTCCGGAGCTACAAATGAAAGTGGTTTTACAGGCCTTCCGGGCGGTATGCGTTACATCGATGGTGATTTCTACGGCATTGCCTACCACGGTTACTGGTGGAGTTCTACGGAGGACGGGGACGGTACTTACGATGCGTGGCTCTGGAAACTGCGCTACGATTATGTCCGTGCTTTCAGGTACGACTACGATATGAAAGAAGGTTACTCTATACGTTGCGTCAGGGATTAGAAAAGACCCTTTGCCTCTTTTGATCCTTTGAAAATTTGATGGGGCGAAGCCCCGGTTTTTAAAAATTTATGAAATTACATAATTATTGCCTCCTGCAAATTCACATTTTCCATGAAAATTTTATCTTCCTCCAAGGTTAGCTGGAAAGCTTGTAACACTTATCTTAATGGAGTTTTTAGTTTCTCACGATTTGTTTAGAAGGTCAGAGCTATCTTGCCATAAATTGATAGAGACAAGGCAAGAAGACTGATTACATATATTATTTTCTAAACAATATTTTAAAAGAAAAACTGAAATTCATTAATTGTCAGTTACTTCCGTTCCCCACTAATATTCTTTTTTTCGCAGGAATTTACCTTCCTCTGTGTACCAAACCCATTTCCCTGTTTTAAACCATAATTGGCTATTTGAATCATATAAGTATCCTCCCACTAATTTAAGTTCATCATCTGGCCATACTTCTAATTCAACCCTGTACTGTTCTTCCGTCTCCAATGTGCCATTTTCGCTGTACCATATCCAAATTCCATCTTTTATGTCGGAATTGGTATAATCTCCCTCATAAAATTGACCTTGCACTTTCACTTTACCATTGTTATAGTATGAAATATATTTCCCCGTATTAGCCCCGTCTGACATCCCAAAAATGAAATATTCTTCCTTTAATTCTCCATTTTCATAGTAGATTTCAACTTGAGTTTTAGCATTGTCAGACATTTTACGGTCTTCTAATAAGCGACCATATTTTGTATATACCCTTTTTGTCCATCCTTTTTGAAACAAGGGTCCAATATGTTCAATCCAATAGTCGTCTTCATCCTTGAACTTCCAATAAAGGTATTCCCCACTATTATGTTTTGTTATTTGGATAATACTCCCTACACTGTCCCAAATTTTTCCACCTCCATGCTCCAATCCAAGTGCATAATTTTGTTCTTTTAGTAAATTTCCATTTTCGCCATATAATTTATAGTTTCCGTGAAGTAGTAAACCACCACTGCCACCTTTTGTTGATTTAATTTTGGAAAATTTTGTGTACCAATAATATCGTTTTTGTTCTTTAAAAGTTATTTCAGGGTTATTCTCACAGACGTTGAAAATTTCAAGACCATCCGAGTATTTAACTTTTACCTCTTTTGATTGACATGTTTGTCCATGAATGATGTCTCTTTGGTTTTGACCAAATACTTTATTCGAGAGGTCAAAGGAATTTTGTCCATAAGTAATTGTTGAAAAGACAAAAATATATTGAATTATAAATGCTGTCATATAAACACCAAATTAGCACACTCTAATTTGTTCTAATTTCCCCCAATATAGTAAATAATCGAGATTGCTGTCATATATGATAGCACAATTCTTCCTACTAATAGCTTCATTAGACCCGAATGCAGGAGCTTAATGAGAATCTACTCCACAAATTTGGTGAGCATGTAAGAGTACTCCGAGAAGCAAGGGGAATTTCTAGTGCTGAAATGGCTAGACGTTGCCTTATGGATCGTGGTAATTATACAAGAATCGAATCAGGAAAGACAAATCCAACCTTAATCACTATTTCAATTCTTTGCCAGGCTCTTGAAATATCTTATAAAGAACTATTTGATGGATTCGATGTCCTGCATGATAGGCTCTAAGAACCACTGATATAATTGCTGCTATTGCTAATCAGACAATTTCAAATCAAACATAGCTACTAATTTCATGAAAACGGTTATTCCGTTTCCTAAGCTTCATTTAGGTCATGGAAAGAGAAAAATCTATGACGACTTATTCCACGAGACATAACAAAGCCCTTTTTCATTTAGTTATAATGAGTCACTTTACTGATTTTAAGATATGTAGCAGCCTCAGTCAATGTAAGCCACCGATTTTCTTCCTCTTTTGTTTTATTAGTTCCTCAGCAAATTCCCAGATTACTTGCGGACTACATTTTCAAAAATTGATTCAATTTCGGTAGTGTTGATTTTGAGAGTTGGTTCGTTCATAATTTTCTATTAGCAATTATTTCTATTTTATGAAATCAATCAATTCGCTTAGTTTTTATCAATATTTGTTATCTAGATTGAATTTGATTTTTCCGAATTTAATAGGTTAAACCCCCACTCCGATACAATGCTCAATGTTAAATTTCTATAAATTTATATTATTTAGAGAGTTAAATCGTACAACAGCTTTATAACGACCAAATTTTATTGACTATATTAGTGATCTAAGAGGAGTTAAAAAAAGCAGACATTGTGAGACTTTGAGTAAGGTTAATTGTTATGATACAACAATCAAGAAATTAGGTATTGTTGGAGGAGGACAAATACAAATTAACCCATTATGAGTCATAATATAGGACATTGGAATAGCATGAGCATAGATGATATTAAGAAGCTGGTAAATGAATTTAATGAAAGAGATCTAAATGAAGCTGATACCAGGTTTAGGTTAATTGATACATTTTTAACAGATGTCTTTGCTTGGCCCAAATCTTCCATATTTTGTGAAAAGAGATTTAACGATGGATATTCTGATTATGTCCTATCCGATAATAATTCCCGACCGCAAATTGTTATTGAAGCCAAGAAGGAAGGGATTTATTTTGATTTACCTCTATTCTCCAATGCAAACAAAAAGTATTCATCAATCGAAATGTCTAAACTTCTTTCCGATGATAATATCAAAAAGGCGGTTTACCAAGTTAAAGATTACTGTGAGGATCAGCTTTGCAATTATGGTTGCATAACAAACGGTCATGAGTGGATAATATTTAGTTTACATTCACCAAATAAACCTTGGAAGTCATTGCCAGCCTTTGTTATTAAAGAGCTATCATTTTTTATTGAGGACTATACTGTTGCATATAATTTGTTGGGATACAGGTCTGTTGTGGAGAAATCATCACTTAGAAAACAGGTTGGTATTACCAGGCATTTATTTCAAGAGATATTTTATCCAAGATCATCAATAACCACTTATGAAACTCCCGTGAATAGTAATTTCTACGCCGGAGATATGTCACTTTTGAGTAACAAATATCTTGGAAACATCCCTTTGAACAATACACAATTCATGAGGAAGTGCTATGTCACAAATAAAGGTTACTACGATGAATTACAGAAAAATGTACAAGGATCCATTTATGACACATTGACTCCATTTTTTAGGGCCGAGGGAGTTAAAGAATTTAAAGATGATTTAAAAGGAGGTGCTTTTGGCTTGAAAATTCAGGAAATGATAAGAAGTCAAAACCTAAATTCAATGCTAATTCTTTTTGGAGGTAGAGGGTCAGGTAAATCAACATTTATAAAAAGGTTATTATATCACAAAATACCTTTGGAGATCAAAAAATATGGACATTCAGCAATTTTAGACCTTCTAAATACCACCCAAATTAAAGATGAAATTACAATTGAAATTTGGAAAAATTTAAGTGTGTTGATTGATGACCAAAATACTTTGACCGGTGATCAAAATCAATTACTTAAACTTTTCTCAGATAGATTTGAAGTTTTTAAAAAGCAAGTATTAGTGAGTTTGGATTCTAGCTCATCAGATTACAATAATCATTTAATACAATTTATCACGACAACAAAAAATGATTTAAAATATTGCTGTGAAAGGTTAAGTCTTAATTGGAAAAATCGCAAAAAAGGATTAATAATTGTTTTAGATAATCTCGACCAATTACCTTTTGAACTTCAGAGGATTTGTGTTCTCACAGCAGCGGAGATTTCGCACAAATTATCTTGTTTAGTCATTATGTCCTTGAGAGAGGAAAGGTATTTTAATTTGAAAGATAAGGGAGTACTTGATGCTTATCATACATCAGGTTATCATTTACCCTCTCCTGTTATTACAGATGTTATTATAAAGAGACTGGCATACATCCTTGAAGAATTGAAATTTTCAGAAGATTATCAAAAAGATATGGGAATAAGTAGCCTCATCCATTTAAATGCAATTATTGATTTCTTTGAAATTTGTATAAAAGAATTAAAAAGGAAAGGTTCAGCATTAAGCTCTTTCCTAAGAAATACAACTCATGGAGATGTTAGGCAGTCATTAGAGTACTTCAAAGGATTTATTACTTCAGGATACACTAACATTAATGAAGTTATTGCAGTAGGTAAAACTTGGAAATTTCAAATACATCAAGTTTTAAAACCCATGATGATCCCATCCAGGTTTTTTTATAGTGAAAAGGTTAGTCGAATACCCAACTTATTCCAAATTAGAAGTGAATCAAACGGCTCTCATTTTACCGGCCTAAGAATTCTTGATAAGTTGAGAAAAAAAAGTCATGACAAGGCGAGTGCCGGCTTTGTAGATGCCAAATTTCTGGTACAAAACTTTGAATACAGTTATAATCTGAAAGAAGACTGTGAAATCTATCTTGACATTTTTTTGGCTAAAGGATTAATTGAAAGTAGTAATAGAATGGAATCTTATGATCAAAAAGTTGATCAGATCAGAATCACTGCTTTTGGCCAATATGCCGTAGATTATTTATTTACTGAATTCACTTATTTAGATCTTGTTTGTCTGGACTGTGGTTTAATGGATGAAAAGTTGAATAATCATTTAGTAAGATCAGCACATGAAGAACTGAAAAATTATTATAATCGTGATTTCATGTCAAGGATAAAAGTCAGATTGGATAAGGTTGAGGAGTTTGTAAAGTATTTAGTAATTCAGGAAAACAAAGATTTTTCTGAACTAAGATTGCCAGAATCCGAACCATCCTTTAGTAAAAAGATAAAGAAATCATTTGAGATCGAAAAAAAACTTGTTCTATCAAGTGCAATAAGAAAGAAATCTCGAGAGTTTTAATTCTTGCTGCTAAAATTAACCACTTTTCAAATCCCTTTATTTATGTCATTGAATAATGTTCAAATTACAATAATTACAAATATTATTTATTAGTTCCGGCCAAGGTAGATTTTAATTAAATAGTTGTCAATGAGTTTTTTAAATTCTATACAAGTTCAAGTGTGAGGTAACTATATAGATACACCCCCACCGTTATCAAAAAGAAAACCATTTTCATTTCAAGGGGGTGGGGTAAGCAATCCAATTTCCCACATTTCAATCACTCCAATTAAAACATTTACTTGTTTTGGAAAACTACTTCAAACGTCTATAACGCCTTTTCCCGCCTATAAACAGTCATTAAAATACTCCAATACAAGCCCCTTTTGAGATATTTTGGAATATTAGATAAACCGCATTAACTTTTTTTCAGCTTGAAATAATTGTTTAACTCTTAAATCATTATACCAAAATGAAAGTTTACGTTGGCACTTACGCCAAATACAATGCTGGAAGTTTGTTTGGCAAGTGGTTATCCCTTGAAAATTTCGATACTAAGAAGGAATTTTTAAAGCATGCTATTTCCATTCACAAAGACGAATGTGATCCTGAACTAATGTTTCAAGATTATGAAGACATTCCAAGATTCTTAATCGGAGAGTCCTGGATAAGCGAACACCTATGGCAATTCATGGAGCTTGAAGAAAAAGAACCTTTCATGATCTACGTTGAAAACATGGGATGTGATCTGGATGATTTTGATCAAGTATATGAGGATTTTCAGGAATGCTACTCAGGTAACTGGGATGAGAACTGGTCTGATACACGTCGGAATTTTGCCGAAAATCTGTTCGATGAAATCTATGAAGTGCCTGAAAACATTCAGAATTATATAGATTATGAGAAGTTTACTAATGACCTTTTCATGTCGGATTATTGGGAGGTTGACGGACATGTATTCAGAAATATATAAAATAATAAAGCCCCGACCCAATGATGGGAAGGGGCTTAGCTTGAAATAATTTAACCGATAAATCAGTTAAACCATGACAAAGATAAAAAGAGCTTTGTTGTTCACAAGGGTATCAACCAGTAAACAAGAGCAACAAAGGCAAATCAAACAACTGAATGAAGCCTGCAAGAAACTTGATCTGAAGCCATTTATTACGCTCAAGGAGCAGGTTTCCGGTGCTACACGTACAAAGAAGCGTCCAGTCCTACTTCACGCTTTAAAGATGGCTAAAGATGGCAAATATAAAGTGTTTATGGTTACTGAACTCAGTCGGCTTGGCCGGAACGCCAGAGCCATCCTCAATGCAATTGATGCCCTACATGAAGAAGGAATAAACGTGTACATTGATCAGTTTAGTTTATTTACCTTGCAGGAGAATGGAGAGAAGAATTTTTTTGCAAATTTCTTCATTACGATGCTATCTGCCTTTGCCGAATTGGAATTAGAGACTATACGTGAACGGGTGAGATCAGGTCAGGATTATGCACGCTCTAAGGGTAAGCATATTGGCAGAAGGACGGGCAAAGAGTCAAACGAGAAATTCATAAGCAAGCATCAAGATATAGTTAAGCGGATCAATCAGGGTCAATCTTATTCTGATATACGAAAGATAACTGGAAAGGCCTTCAGCACAATATCCAAAGTTAAAAAGTTGATTTAGTTCTAACTTAAAAATTCAATATGCTATATTTAAATACTATTGCCTCAGATATTGAGGAAGATAATTTGTGATTTAACTGTTTTAAAATAGGTAAAGTATGACGGTACAAGAATATATCAATAACCGAAATAAATACAAAGTTGACTATACCTACCAAAGACCTAACGATGCTTGGTCGTTGGAGGATAAGCAATGTTTAATTGACACCATTCTAAAAGGAGAACCATTGCCTATTTTTTTTATGAACTATAAAAAAGACGAAAAAATGTTCTATATAGTTGACGGACAACAAAGACTAAGCTGTATAGAGGATTTTTATGAAAATAAAATTAAACTTAATGAAAAATTTTCTGGCAAGGAGTTGGCTAGCTTCACTTTTAATAAAGTGAATCCGCTAGAAGATGATGATAAAACTAATTTCCTAAATTATAATTTAACCTTCCACATAATGAGGGATTATGATGATGAAAGAGTGAGACTAATTTTTAGCCGACTACAACGTGGAAAACCATTAAGTTTAGGAGAACGGTTAAATGCCAAACCAGGCACAATTGTTGGATTAATGCGTGATTTGGCAAAACACAAATTCATTGATAAATCAACAGGCGTAGCAAAAAGTAGATATGGAGTATTTCCTGATACTGCTCGAATATTGTTTTATGAAAAATTTGGAGCTAAACAATGTGGTTCAAATGAATTATATACTTTTTTTGAGGATTTCAAAAACCTTGATAAGGAATCAAAAGAATATAAAAATGCAAAAAGCATCCTTAATTTTCTTGAAAAGTGTTTTCCCGCCGAGCCAGGTAATTATAAATATTTAGAAAAACATGCTTGGGTTTTGGCAGTATATACAATGATTAGAGAGTTAAAATTAAGTTATTCTCTAACTGATAAAGAGCAAGATATTCAGGATTTCATCATAGATTTTCATAGCAATGTTTATCTTGAAGATTTTCGAAAATCCGAAGTCAATTATCAAAGATTTTATGATAACGTTAGAGGTGGATGGTCTGAAAAAATTATTGCACTTCGTAGAGATATATTGATCAAGGAATTTCTTGCAGAGAATACTTTACCTGAGCTTGATGACCGTAGACAAATTTCTGATGAAGAAAAAATTTCCATTTTCGCAATAAAGAATAATTGTGAGTTGTGTAACGTTGATTTTAAAGACTACAAGGATGCAGAGTATCATCATGTTGACAGATACGCTGATGGTGGCAAAACCGTCACAGAGAACATTATGATTTTATGTTCCAAATGTCACGACATTATACATGGAAAATCTGAAATTGTATCCCCATCAGAAGAGGAAATTGAAGAGATTGAATAATATATACAGCCATCCAAAAATTATTCCTTTCCAAAGAACCATAAGAACCCCCGACTTTTATTGAGGTATTAGAAGATTCTTTTCAACAATGAATTTGATGAAATCTTTACCTAATTTGCGTTGAATGACCCAAAAGTCAATAATGAAACCTGAATAATCATTGAAGACAATTAAACAAGAAGAATAGAATGAATCAAAAAGTACACAACCAAATAGTCAGTTTCATTTGGAGTATTGCCGATGACGTTTTGAGAGATGTATTTGTAAGAGGAAAATACCGAGATATAATTTTACCGTTTACAGTGTTAAGAAGACTGGATGCCCTACTTGTCCCAACAAAAGAAAAAGTTCTTGAAGCAAACGCATTTTTGATAAAAGAGAATATTGATGATAAAAAGGCTTTAGAAGGTCAATCCGGTTACTCTTTTTGGAACATTTCTCGTTTTACATTTGATAGCTTGTTGAATGACTCTGACAATATTGATAGTAATCTTGAAGTTTACTTGGATGGGTTCAGCCCAAACGTGCAAGAAATAATTAGCAAATTCAAAGTGAGGAATCAGCTCGAAACCATGAAGGAAAATGAAATCACCTATTTACTGATAGAGAAATTTGCTTCAAAAGGTATTAACCTAAGCCCGGAAGAGGCTTTAAACGGAAAAGGTGAGAAAATGCCTCCATTGACAAACTTGGGAATGGGTTACGTCTTCGAGGAACTCATTAGAAAATTCAATGAAGAAAACAACGAAGAAGCGGGAGAACACTTTACACCAAGAGAAATCATCAAATTAATGACTCACTTGTTGTTTCTGCCTGTAAAGGATCAAATCGAAAAAGGGACATACCTGATATATGATCCTGCTTGCGGTAGTGGTGGAATGCTTACTGAATCAGAGTCTTACGCTCATAAGATTTCTGAAAACAGGGCGAATTTCCTTCTCTATGGACAAGAAGTTAACCCTGAGACTTTTGCTATCTGCACTTCAGATATGCTCATTAAAGGAGAGAAACCGGAGAACATCGCATTTGGCTCTACACTTTCCAAAGATGGATTTTCTAATCTGCACTTTGACTTTATGCTTTCTAATCCTCCGTATGGTAAAACATGGAAGCTGGACGAAAATGCGCTTGTGGATGATAGAGGCAAAAAGGGAAAAGAACGTATTAAAGACTTCCGCTTCCAAGTGGGCTTACCTACTATTTCTGATGGACAACTTTTGTTCTTGATGAATATGGTAAGCAAGATGAAGCATAACACTGAACTTGGCAGTCGTATTGGCACTGTTCATAATGGTTCGGCATTGTTCACAGGTGATGCAGGTGGTGGTGAAAGTGAAATCCGCAAACACATCATTGAAAATGATTGGTTAGAGTGTATCATCGCATTGCCTAAAAACATCTTTTACAATACTGGTATTCCTACCTACGTATGGATTGTAAGTAATCGTAAACCATCACATAGAAAAGGTAAGGTTCAATTGATAAATGCACTTGAAATGTATGTTAAATTGCGTAAAAACTTGGGAGATAAGAACTGTGAATTAACGGGCGACCACATTGACCAAATCACTCAGTTGTTCATGGATTTTAAAGAAACTAACACTTCTAAAATCTACCCAAACGATTACTTTGGTTATAATAGAATTACAGTGGAGCGGCCTTTGCGTTTATCCGCTCGTTTTACAAAAGAAGCCTTGGCCACCTTACGTTTTGATACTGGTATTTCAGAAGAAATGAATTGGGTATATGAAAAAATTGGGGACGAAGTGTATTTCAATCTTAACGAACACAAACCACAGATTGAAAATTACCTGAATAAGAACGAAATAAAGCTCAATGCCAAAAACAAAAAAAACCTATTCAATCAAGAGTTTTGGAAAGCTCAAATGGCGATGTTAAATGATGCTAAAAACCTCATGGGCAAAATTGGAAGTGACCAATATGATGACTACAATATCTTTTCCGAACGACTTGCTGTCGCCGTTAAAGATTTGAAATTGAAACTGGATGCTAAAGTGCAAAAGAAAATTCTAAAGGCTGTTAGCTGGAAAAATGAAGATGCCAAACGGGTTATTAAAAAAAAGGAAAAGGACGGTACAATTATTTATGAAGTGGATTCCGATTTACGAGATACCGAAAACATTCCTTTAGATGAAGATATTCAAACCTATTTTGAAAGGGAGGTATTGCAGCATATTCCTGATGCCTGGATAGAACATGGCAAAACAGTAAAAGGTTATGAGATTTCCTTCACACGCTATTTCTATAACTTTGTACCACCTCGCAGTATAGAAGAAATTACACAGGAAATTCTGCAACTTGAAATTGAAACCGATGGCATTTTGAATGAAATCGTAAATAACTGATATGAGTAAACTGAAAACTTACGATAATTATCAGTCGGTACAATACGACTATGTATCAAAATTGCCTGAAGGCTGGCAACTACTTCCTAACATTGCCATTTTTCAGGAACGGAGTGAAAAAGGACATGAAAATCAGCAATTGCTATCCGTTACTATTGGAAGAGGTGTAATCAAGCAATCTGAATTGGAGAAAAAAGATTCTTCGACCTTGGACAAGTCGAAGTACCTATTAGTTAATCCGGGAGATTTGGTTTACAGTATGCGGTTCAGACAAGGTGCATCTGGTTATAGCGTCTACAAAGGAATTGTAAGTCCTGCCTGTACCGTTTTAAGGGCTAAAAAAGGAACAGAAATTAATCCAAGGTATTTCTATTATGTCTTCAGAACAGGATTTTATAAGAATTATGTAGAACGTTTTGCTTACGGCATTGCAGACGGTCAAATCCCTTTACGATATGGCGATTTCAAGCGCATGTACACTATCGTTCCACCAGTGGAAACACAAAACGCTATTGTCGATTATCTTAACCAAAAAAACGAGCAAATACAGGAGTTTATAAGTAAAAAAGAACGTTTGATTGAGTTATTAGAGGAGGAGAAGGATAATATTATCAATAAGTCAATTACAAAGGGTATTAATAAACATAGCGAATTAGCCAAAAGTGAATTTGATTGGATTGGAAAATATCCGGCTCATTGGTCAATTCTAAGGCTGCGATTTGTGGGTTCTTGTCAGAATGGGATAAGTGCCGAAGGAGACAAATTTGGAAAAGGAAGTCCTTTTGTTAGCTATGGAAATGTATATAATAATATGGCCCTTCCTGATAAAGTTGATGGTTTAATGGAATCATCAGTTAATGAAAGAAATAATTATTCTGTTTTAGAGGGTGACGTTTTTTTCACAAGAACCTCTGAAACTATTGAAGAAATAGGTTTGGCATCTACCTGCTTGTCAACAATTAAAGAAGCTGTCTTTGCTGGATTTTTAATTCGATTCCGACCAAAGAAGAATCTTTTATCTCCAAATTTTTCAAAAATCTATTTCAGGTCTACTCTTCATAGGGCGTATTTTGTCAAAGAGGTTGATTTAGTTACCAGAGCATCGTTAGGTCAGGATTTATTAAAATCGTTGCCTGTTTTATTACCACCGCTAAATGAACAAAATGATATTGCAGATTTCGTTGACAGGGAAATAGAGAAAAGGGAAATTCTTGTTCAAAATGCAAAACAAGAAATCGAGAAAGCGGAGGAATACAATGAGAGCCTAATTACTCAAGTAGTTTCTGGACAATTAATGGTGCCTGAATTGGCAATGCAGGAAGTAATTAGTTAGAAATATGGCATTTACGGATACATCAGAAAAAGGGTTTCAGAAATACATCGTCAAGGAACTGACGGATCAAAACGGTTTCTCAGAAAGTGTTTCAAAAGATTTTGATAAGGAATTTTGCATAAATCCGATGCAACTTTTCAAGTTTATTAAAACAACTCAACCTGAATCGTTTGAAATGATTCAGCGCAAGGGTGAACGTGCCTTTTTGGTTCGTTTGGATGATAAGCTCAGAAAGCTGGGTGTAATAGAAGTACTGCGAAAAGGAGTAAAACACTTTGACAGAACGGTTGAATTATTTTACCACCAACCTTCATCATCATATAATGTCAAAGACCTGAAAAAGTATGAAGATAATATCTTTTCAGTAACCCAAGAGCTGGTATACAGCAATGACAATGCAAACCGTTTAGACCTTACAATCTTTCTGAACGGCATTCCTGTTATCACTTGTGAGTTGAAGAATCCACTTAGTGGGCAGACAGTTCATAATGGTATCCGACAATACCAGAACGATAGAGACCCAAAAGAAAAGATATTCTCATTCGCCCGTTGTATGGTACATCTTGCAGCCGATACTGAGCTGGTATTTATGACCACAGAACTCAAAGGTAAAAAATCTTTTTTCCTGCCGTTCAACAAAGGTTTAAATGAGGGAAAACCCAAGGGTAATTTTGGTTCCGGAAATCCTATAAATCCAGATGGATTAAAAACACATTATCTGTGGGAAGAAGTTTTAAGGAAAAACTCTTTAGCCAACATCATAGACAAGTTTTCACAGGTTGTAGAAGAAAAGGATGAAGACACTGGGAAAATAAGTCGAATAATGATTTTCCCACGCTATCATCAATTAACATCGGTAAGGCAAATTCTTCAAGACGCTAAGAAAAATGGTGTAGGTAAGAAATACCTGGTGCAGCATTCTGCTGGTTCGGGTAAATCAAAATCTATTGCTTGGTTGGCCCACCAATTACACGGCTTATTTGATACTTCCGGTGAAAATCACCTTTTTGATTCAGTGATTGTGATTACTGATAGAATCGTACTCGACAAACAATTGAGCGAAGACATTAAGCAGTTCTCCCCTAAAAGAGGAATTGTAGAACACATTACTGGTGTAATGGGTAGCAAAACCATTCAACTAAAAGATGCACTTTCAAATCGGAAAAAGGTTATTATCTGCACCGTTCAAACTTTCCCATTCCTTTTAGATGAAATGACAGAGATGCCTGCAATGAGTTTCGGAATCATTATTGATGAAGCTCATAGTGGACAAAGTGGACAAACATCTTCAAAAATGAATGCGGTATTGGCCGATAAACATGAAGAAGAACAGGAGGAAGAAAAAACGTTAGAAGACAAAATCAATGAATTGATAGAGAGCCGTAAAATGATCAAGAATGGCTCTTATTTTGCCTTTACTGCAACTCCAAAAAATAAGACCTTAGAAACCTTTGGAATAAAATCAGACGAAACGTATACTGATGAGAATGGAGAGGAAAAGCATAAATTCTATGCTTTTCATGTGTACAGTATGAAACAAGCCATTGAAGAAGAGTTCATACTGGACGTTTTGAGAAACTACACTACTTACAACTCATTCTATAAACTCATAAAATCTGTTGAAGAAAATCCTGAGTTTGACATCAAACAAGCACAAAAAAAACTACGCTCTTATGTAGAAGGGCATGAATTTGCCATAGCTGAAAAGGCAAAGATTATGATTGACCATTATCATAGAGATGTAAATAAATTAATCAATGGTGAGGCCAAAGCAATGGTCGTAACAAAAAGTATTATTTCAGCCATGAAATACAAACATGCTTTTGACTCCTATCTGAAGAAAATTAAATCTCCCTACAAAGCAGTAGTGGCTTTTTCAGGCTCAAAAAAATACAAAGGAGTAGATTATACAGAAGTTATCATGAATGCCTTCAAGTCCTTTAAAACAGATATCCCGAAAAATTTCAAGCGTAGCATAAATAGATTTTTGATAGTCGCAGAAAAGTATCAGACAGGATTTGATGAACCTTTATTACATACCATGTATGTAGATAAAAAATTGGCGGGAGTTCAGGCTGTACAAACGCTATCAAGGTTAAACAGAGCTTACAAACCCTATAAGAAAGATACATTCGTCCTGGATTTTTATAATGACGCAGAGGACATCCGGAAGTCTTTCAAGCCTTATTACACATCTACAATACTCAGTGAAGAAACCAATCCAAACAAACTCAATGATTTGGTTGATTCTTTAGAACAATTTGATGTTTATACTAACTATCAGGTTGCTGATTTTTTTAAGAAATATGTAAACGGAGAAGAAAGGACAAAACTTGATCCAATTATTGACAGTTCTGCCAGTGTCTTTAAAAATGATCTGACAAAAGACATGCAGATTGACTTCAAAGTAAAAGCCAAATCATTTCTAAGGGTTTACAGTTATTTAGGAAAAATTCTCGATTTCAATAATAAGGATTGGGAACAGCTTTTTTGGTATTTAAAATTTCTTGTTCCTAAACTATTTATTGACCAAACTGATGATTTGGCTGAAGGAATATTGGAAACAATTGATATGGATAGTTACCGCCCATCAAAAGAAACCACACAATACATTATCCTTGCCGACGAACCAGGAGAGGTTGATCCGATTCCAGTCGAAGTGGGTGGAGGACTACCAGAGCCAGAATTGGATACGTTGGAAAACATTCTAAGTGCATTCAATCAACGATTCGGAGACATTGAATGGTCAGATAAAGATAAGGTACGTCAGATTCTAACTAAACAGCTTCCGGACGAGATGAAAGCCAACAAGGAAATTATGGATGCTATTCAACACTCCGACAAGCAAAATGCAAAGATTTCGTCAGACAAGAAATTGGAAGAACTGATGCAACAGTATTTATTTAGTCAAACAGAAATCTTCAAGAAATTCACATCAGATGAGGATTTTCAAAGAAGATACAAGGAATACATGTTTGACATGTTGGTTGAATCGAATAGACAGCAACGAAGAATTAATCTTTAACATATGTCTGAATCTGTTTCATTACTTCTGGGAGCAGGGTTCTCAGCTCCAATGGGTTACCCAGTTGGGAGTGATCTGAATGACACATTACTAAATTGTACCGGTGACGACTTTGCCTTTGATACAAGTGGAGTTATGATTTTCAGCACAGATGGCTCCAAACCGGATATTGGTTATAAAACCAGTTATGATTTTCAATTTGATTTTTGCAGGGATTTAATGCAGTATTTCAACAAAGTTAGAGGCTACTTCGACTATGAAGAGTTTTACGATTTTTTCAATTATGATGCAAAGGATGATCTGGATGTTAAAGTGCTTTATGATTCAAATAATCATGGTACTGAAAGAGATTTAGATCAGATGTTATACGGCATTAAAAACATATATTCTCAATTAGTAGCTCATTATCTGGTAGATGGTGAAGGTAAATCTTGGTATGATGACGAGGGCCATAAGTGTGGTCCTTGGTGGCCACCATATACAGGTATTCTAAATTGCCTGCAAAGATTATCCGAACAAAATATCGTAAACATTCACACTCTCAACCATGATTTATTATTTGAGAGTTTTAACCATTCCGATTGGTTAGAAGGTGAATTATGTGATGGCTTTGAAGAGCTTGGATCACCATATTATGGCGAATTAGATATTGGAAGAAGGTCTTATAAGTGCCGTCTTCAACACTATACAGGGCTTTATAACAAAAAATTCAGATTGTTCAAATTACACGGGAGTAAGGACTATATGGTATATTATAAACCTAATGGTACTATACATCGTCCTCACAAATACCTGAAGACAAGATATGGAATTGGCGTTGGTGAAATATTTCGAGAGATTGAAGGTGATGGAGGAGGATTATCTTACGATAAGTGCAACGTAAATTATCATGCCGATTTTCTAACCGGTACCACTTCAAAAATTGAACGCTATGCAGAACCACTTCTATTCAATATCTTATTTGATCGTTTTAAACAAAATTTGAAGGAAGCTAACAAACTTGTCATAATCGGCTATGGCGCAAATGATTCAGAGGTGAATAAAATCCTGTTGGAACACTTTGACTTTGCAAATAAACCATGTTTCATTATTGATCCATTCGCAGGCGATTCAGTCGAAAAACTTAAAAATCAACTTGGAGCTAAACTAATTAGTAAAGAGCTTGAAAGTATTGAAATAAGTGACCTTGAATAATTACTGTCTAGGCTGCATTGCATGGTAAAATCAAACTCAAATCAATTAAAGAGTAAGAACTAATTTTCTTACATTTATTTATGAGCATTACGAAACCTTTTTGCAGCATAAATTGAACTTATTTGATAGAATTGAACCTCAAATTTGGATAGATAGACCTATGTATGACGATCATACTCGCTAATAATTCATATCTTTTACTTGCACCATATATTATATTAAGTTAGGTTAACTCGCTGGAAACACATATATAAAGATTTCATCATATATGAAAGTTGATGTGTGAGACAAGCACACCCTCAAAATTTCTAATTACCCACCTGATCGAGCAAAATCTTGAATAAAGAACTCGCAAAAAACCGTAAATCATCAAATTGAACCGTAAAATCACTATTAGAACCTTCTTAAACACCTGATAGTGGTTCCTATCACTACCTAAAAATAGAGTAATATTTTGCAAAATACTGACTCTGAAAATGTTACCTGTTGCATTTGGATTTATCTCACAGGTTCAAATTGGAAATAATAAGGGGTAATAAATTCGGTGTAGAGTTATTTTTCTTTCGTTTTTTTCAAGGTGTACTTGCTCCAAAACCAGAATATACTCGAAGAAATTAGGATAATAAGTCCACCTTCCCAGTTCTCAGGAAGACCAAAAAGGTGAACAAAAGAAAATACTCCCCCCATAAAAAAGAGTATCGTGATCGTGAAAAAAACTTCGTGAAAATTTATTCGCATAATCGCTTCTGTTCAAAGGCATCAACATAGTTATATTTTATCAATACTCAAATGACTTTTATCAGTCTAACTATTCAGCGATATTAGCCTCGGTATCAGAGGATAAAAAAGGTACCCAACAGCCCTACATACAAAGTAAACAAGCAGATAGGAGACATTGTAATTAAAATCAATGGGGTTAAAGCTAATAATAGTAGCAGGAATGCAGATATTGGAATCCACAACCCCGGCGAAGAACTGTTATTCACGATTGAAAAGAGATGGTGAAGAACTTGAGGTGTTAGTTACTGTGGCTCATAGGGATTCTGTATATAGTAAGGACTAGTAGGTTGCTGGAACACAAAGGTGGGCTAGAGCTGAGGCAGATAGAAGCATTATTCCATACATTCCATTCCAATAGGTATGAAGTTGCAATATAAATCAGCTTAGCTCTAACCCCTCAAAAAAGTTCTTCGACTATTAAAAGTCATGAAAATTGGGAAAAATTTGCTTCTTCTTATAATTTATTCATCTTTTATTACTTTTCACATTACATTATTCTTCATAATTCTCTCAATATATATCATTATGATTCCAGCAACATTAAAGGAATTGATAAATGCTAAGTATATCACCTTTGATCAACTGGATTAACCGTTTTGAGATAATATATGAATAAGAATTTTTGATTTGTTAAAAATCTTGGACTATTCTAAGATTTACACTTTATCCGTGGTGTTTTACCGACGAGTATTGCAAAGGATTCTTCCACCTCTTTTTTAATCAATGGCATATATTCATTGGAGGTCATTATTGCATCATGAATCAGATGAAGATTTATGTATGGATATTTAGTATTTACATTCTTTGCGATGTGGTAAAGCATAACTGATGATTCTAAGAATTGAAGCAAGAAACTCAATAATAATTTATCATCTCGCTTCAATATTATCAAAATTTCCGTTAAGGTGGGGAACATGGATTTCAGTATTGCTTTGCGCTGGGAACGTCCATTGTTTGCGCTGAAAAGATTGATCATCAATGTGGTCTTAGCACGCTCACGGTTGCAATCAAATCTGTCCGTAAGAAGCTCATATAGATTACCCTGATCCAAGGCTTCTTGAAACCTGACGATATCTTCAGGCAGCTTCCCATTAAGAATGGCTTGAAATGTTTCAGATAAAAATAATCTTAAAACAGCTTTTACCATGTGGTGACATCGAAGTATCGGTGGATACTTAGAACTATCCTGGGAACGTTGCAATAGCCTCTTGAATGCTTTCATAATGCTATGTGTCAACTGATTATCGAACGAACCAATGAATGGCTCTATGTGCTTTAGAATGTGCTCTACCTCCTCAATTGAAATCCTTTTATACTTCTCACCAATTTTGAATCGAGGAACAACAACACCTTCTCTATTGAAATATATCATTGGAAGATGGATCAGGAGGTACAAGAGATAGTGCGGATTATTCCAAATCATTGATAGAATAAATGGTTGTGAAGCAGTGATGTCTACAATATTTTGATCTAGCCCATTGTAGGTGAGATACTTTCGTAAATAAGATGGAATCATGGTGGAATTGAAGTAAGCTCTACCTCCAAAAGCGTCTTGTTTTGGAATTGACACTCCATTCAAAATATTGTGAATATAATTATATGCCCTAAGACGAGATTTTTCAGGGCTTGCTGGTCTATAATTTTTTTCTACTGATTTATATTCCCACTTTTTAGCCTTGTTAATACGATCTTTATAATTGGCCAAACGCTGATCATATTTAGCTACGTTCTCACAGTATTTTTCTTCAGCCGACTTAAATGCTCGATCCTCATTGATTTGCAGCTTCTTGTCAAAGTCGTCAAGAAATCGGAAGTCTGTACCAGATGCTTTTCCATTCTGCCTGTGATTTCTTAATTCTAGGAGAACCGGTTCTTTTTTGTTGAATTTTTGGTGAATACGATATGCACGTGACCGTTTCCCAACTATGTAATAATTGTCAATTTCAATCAATTCTTTCTGTCCTAACCACTTCAGGTACTTGTTATAATCAGAACCAATTTTTTTTTTAAACCGGATCGCCGAAATATGAACCCATCCTTCCCCTGTATCTTTTCCTTCTGAAATAGATGCGATAATTGTATTTAGTCTGTCAATACCGGGTCTGAATATTTCATCGCTCCTAAGTAATAGATGATTTAACTCTTGGTAAAATCCCTGGGGCAAATAGGTTGAAGAGACATTGGCATTCATTTGTAATCACTGTATTAATCATCTTCAATAAAATTGAAAACATATCCACAATCCAATGGCCTTGAAATACTCTTCACTATCGAAATGAATTAAGCATTTGAGTTTATACCTTTAGTGTTTATATCTAAGATTGACAGAAGCGGCTTTGATGATTTCATCTTCCGAATAGAAGTATTTAGAACCTATTCGCTTGCCTTGAATGTAGCCTTTGGCTCTATACCTAGCTAGAGTTGGTTTGGTGATTCCTAGAGCCTCGCAGGTAGCCTTGGTATCCTTAAAGTTTGTGCTTTGACGCAAGTGTGTGCCAAAATCATTAATAGCTTTTGACACAACCTCTTTAACTGCCTCTTTGATTAGGGTCTTATCTTCGTCAGAGAAATTAAATGATAGATTTAATTTGTTTTCCATAACCGTGAAGAAAAGGAAAATAATCAAGTATTATGAGGTTTTAGGGAGTGCCACCCCCTTGTTTATTATTAACGTAAATAACGCAAATCCTCAAATATCTCAATTGCCTTATAGTATGATTTGCCAAGTGCATCAATCTTATAGCCTAACTGAATACTCCACCAAGCAAAAAATCCTGTTATGCTAAACCCTGACGAGGTATTGAACTCTCCGGCATGCAGCATCTTGGCAAGCTCAATAGCTTTTTTTCGCTGTGACTGGTACAAGGATAGTTGACCAGTTATTTTTTTAATTGAGGATTTTGAAGGCGTTGGTTCTTGAGGTGTAATATTCTTTTTATTTCTTTTTTCTCTTTCAATTCTTTCCTTTCGGAAATGACTTACCAAAGAGTCAGTGGCTAAATTTAGTTTCCTTCGATGAATCTCTTCTCTCAACTCTCTATTTTCTCTCTCTAGCTCGTCCATTCTTTCTTGCTCTAGTTCAGTCATTAAAGTATGGATTTAGAGAGGTTAACATTGCGTGTTCTTCGGAAGATATCTTGATATAAATCAAAAAGGATTCCACCGTCTTATGCCCACTTAGTAACATTATCTGCGATATGGGTACATCTGCTTTATAGGCATTAGTGCAGAAGCTCCTACGTGCTGTGTGAATAGTAATTTTTTCGGACTCCTTTATACCAGCTAATGCTGCTACAACTTTAATATACAGGTTAGCTTTGGGATTAGATATAGCGTGCTTTTTGATATATGGTTTCATTTTCTTTCTGACAGGGGCAAATACAAACTTTGTGGTTTTCAGTTGCCTTTTTTTTATAAATTTCTTTCCTTTCAAATTGACAATATCACTTGGGTCAAAATCCACGCAATCATTATATCGAAAACCTGTAAAGTATGCGAACATCCATAAATTTCTAGCATCACGATAGCCTTGAGGAAGGTGGGAAATATCTACTTTTTCAAGCTTATTTATCATCTTCTCTGTTAGATAGATGCTGTCAGTATCAATTTTAGTTACATTAAATAATCCTTTCCTGTAATCAGTATTAACTTTAAATCCCTCAATATTCTCAGCGTACCGCAGTTGTGCCTTTAATTCCTTGGCTACTCCCCACTTAGTATTTTGATGGTAACCCTTGGAATCAAGGAAGTTCATAAGCCTATTAAAGAAATTCCTGTCAATATCTTGAATGCTTACACTGGCAGAAAATTTTTTTATTATGTTGAGGGAGGTTGTCTTACCCTTTTTTGTGTTTGGACGAATATCTGTATTTGTCTTTATGCTATCAGACGCCCATCTTATAAAATCAGGTTGCTTATTAATTAAGGCTTGTACTTTATTAGCAGTCACCCCCGTTTTTAAATCAAGGTGGGCTTTAAGACCTTCTCTGGACAGTACCTTATTGTCTGTTATGTAATTTAGCAGCTTGGCTTGCAGGTGGTCCAATTTTTCATTAATCCTACTTGCTTCTCCCGAGAATGCACCAATTAACCGGACTCTCTGAGTTGATGGGTTCCAATGTTTAGTTATAACCTCCACACCACATCCGTACAAAAATCTGTTGTTCGTAAAAGCAATGTTAGAAAAATCTAGTTTCACACCACTTTTCTCATTTTCAGGTCTTGATAATCTAAAGCTTACTTTCATCTTGCAAAGATAACTGGGGATACAACGGGGATACAAGAAAGTTTTACATTATATGTTTCTGCGATAAAAGGTATATCTTTTAGAATACAACAAAAGTACCTGTACTGCTTTAAGAGGTGGTATATTTTACGTAACTGTGATAATTTTTAACAAAACTTAACGACTCCTAAAGGGGGTACAAATATACAGGCCGGGGCAACATACTACAATCTTTTCAAGAAATTGCATGCCGATTATGTAAGGGCATCGCTCAAAAACAGTGACCTTTTCAGTTGAATAATTGGCTTTTATGGGCTATTCCTTTACCATTATCCCTCTTTCTGCATCAGCCCCTTCCGATATCTTTCAACCCAAAATTGTCATTAGAAATAATCATTTTGTGCTTATTATTGACGAAAAGACTGAAAACAAGTCTTTTGTCAGGCCAGACGACATATGTCTGGCTCTGACCCTTTGCGTCATGAGGTTAAACCTAGACATTGAAAATAACTATTTCTTACTATCTATAGTGATCTAACTCGCTTATTTTCAATCGTCTGCCGATGACGCTTTGGTCACGGTCAGACATGCTTTGTATCGTCAGACCTTTAGGCAAAAAGTTCAAATAGACTTTTTGGGTTCAATATCCCCGAACATTTTTCATTGTAATTCGGGATTGGTTGTATTAATAAAATTTTTTCGTATCTTGAGTCTAATTGGTGTTGCGGCTATCACTTTCGTGGTTAACACCTTCATTTTTTGGTGGTGTGTTTACACTTACTTCTTGATTCATTTTTTAAATGCCCGGGACCTTAAGTTCCGGGCATTTATTTTACAAAAGTCATACACCAATGTCGTACAATCACTCAAGATCATATTACCTTTTAACCCAGAATTGTCATTGGACTTTGTAGCGAGGGTTCTAAGTGGCTGTTACTCAGGTGCTCGCACAGATTTTTGGCACGCCTGCCCGCCGAAACTTGTGAAGGAGGGGAGGCATAGTTTAGATTATGGTGAGCCTGCCTGGCCGGTAGGCAGGTACCAAAAAGAGAGCCTGTCTGCCGACACGCAGGCAAGTGACTGAATGACTGTCAATTAGAAGCCGCAGTAAATTTCTAATGACAATTCTGGGTTTAAAAACAATCCTGCCTCTAAATCAACCCACCTTTCTTATATTTGCCGCTGCTAAAAAAGTTGTTACGAATGACATGGTTTTCATCACTCGGTATTACTGAGATCATTTTTATTGCTGCTTTTATCATATTGTACCTTGTGTACATACTGCGGGTGATCAGGGTTTCCAAAAACCTGAATACTTCCTATGGTAAACTTTTTTTTAAGGTAATAATTCGCAGCGCTTATTTTGCATTATTCATCATTGCCCTTTTGGGGCCTTCCTTTGGCCAGGCTTCCAAAGAAATCCGTTCGGTGGGTAAAGACATTATGATTGCCGTTGATCTGTCCCAATCTATGAATGCAACCGACGTACCTCCTACCCGGTTAGAAAAAGTAAAGTATGAACTTGAAAACCTGGTAGATGCGTTTACTTCCGATAGGATTGGTATCGTTATATTCTCTTCGGAAGCATTTGTACAATGCCCTCTCACCTATGACCAAAATGCACTATACCTTTTTATCGAAACACTGAATACAGGACTTGTACCTAATATGGGTACAGACTTTAATCCGGCACTTAGCCTGGCGCTGGAAAAGTTAGAAAATATTGAAGGGTCCTCGCTGGATCAAAAATCAAAAATTTTAATCCTCATTAGTGACGGTGAAGATTTTGGAGAAGAAACGAGTGAGATAATATCTAAAATAAATGAACGTGATATTCGTTTGTTTACGCTGGGTGTGGGTACAATCCGGGGAAGTAAGATCCAAACAAGGAACGGATTTAAGAAAGATCCTTCAGGTGCAGATGTAATTACTAAACTAAACCCGGCAAGCCTCAAGACCCTCGCAAGTAAAACCGGTGGAAAATATTTTGAAATCAATGCATCATCAAACGATTTAAACCGTTTAATAAATACCATCGATAATATTGAAGGTGAACTCCGTGACACAAGAAAAATTGATGTAAGCGCAAACAAATACTACTATTTTCTCACTGTTGCACTATTTTTGCTATTGATTGATGGGTTCACAAGTTTTAAAACAATAAGGATCTAATTGCATATGAAATTTATTTTGGTATTTCTTCTTGTTATTTCACCGCTTACTGACCTGAATGAGGTTGCCAGGGTAAATGAGCATAAAAGGGCGGCAAAAGAAGCTTACCTCAATGGCGATTTTGAAGAAGCTGCAAAACATTACCAATATCTTATTGATTCCATGCAGGTAACAGAAGAAAGTGTCCTTTTAAATCTCGCTAATGCGCTATTTAAGCTGCAGGATTCAACCAACGCCCGAAGTAATTATAATTCTCTTCTTAGCCAGGAGGCAACAAAACAATCTAAATCAATAGCATATCAGCAACTGGGCCTTATGGATTATGGTGCAAAAAAGTATAAAGAGGCACTCAAACAGTTTAAAAATTCTCTCCGTAGTGATCCTGCCAATGAAGATGCACGATACAACTATGAGCTCCTGAAAAAACTTTTGAAAGAACAGGAAGAACAACAAAAACAAAACCAGGACCAGCAAAACAAAGAAGAGGAGAACCAGGAGCAACAGCAAGACCAGCAACAGGATCAACAAAATCAGCAAAACCAGGAAAATCAAGAGAATCAGGAGAACCAACAAGATCAGCAAGACCAGGAGCAAAAAGACCAGGAAAACCAGCAAAACCAGGAGCAGCAAAAAGACGGGGAAAAAAAAGAACAGGATCAGCAGGAAGAAGGTGAAGAAAATGACGAGAAACCAGAAAATATGGACCCTACCACTGCTGAAAAGTTAGAAGAAATGAATATCAGTGAGGAAAAGGCAAAGATGATTCTCGAAGCTTTAAGAAATAATGAAATTCAGTACATTCAACAGAATAAGCGAAAAGCTACCAAACGGAAAAAAGATGGCAAGCCCGATTGGTAACTGACTTAACCGATTTCCGATAAATCACCACATCACTATTAATTAAGACGGGGTATTTAATAACCTTAACAGATCTATAATATGAAAGAAGTATATATTGTATCCATTGCACGCACTCCAATAGGCAGTTTTGGTGGAAAACTTTCAGGATTTTCGGCAACAGAATTGGGTACGATTGCCATCAAGGGGGCACTCGAAAAATCAGGAATTGATCCAAAAGTTGTTGAAGAAGTTTTCATGGGAAATGTTGTATCAGCCAACCTCGGACAGGCACCTGCCCGACAGGCGGCCATTGGTGCAGATATCGGTTATAATGTACCCTGCACAACTGTAAATAAAGTATGTGCTTCAGGAATGAAAGCAGTTATGATCGGGGCTCAAACAATAATGCTCGGACAGGCAGATACCATCGTAACCGGCGGAATGGAAAGCATGTCAAATATTCCTTATTATATACCAAAAGCAAGGTTTGGTTATAAATATGGCAATGCCGAAATTATTGACGGGCTTGCCAAAGACGGCCTTTGGGAAGTATATTATGGATTCCCGATGGGTAATTGCGCTGATAATACCGCGAAAGAAATGAATATCACCAGGGAGATGCAGGACGAATATGCCATTTCCTCTTATAAGCGGATAGCCGAAGCTACAAAAGCCGGGTATTTTAAATCGGAAATTATCCCGGTGGAAATACCACAGCGTAAAGGTGATCCGATAATCATGGATGAAGATGAGGAATATAAGAATGTAAAGTTTGAAAAGATCCCATCCTTACGACCTGCTTTTTCAAAAGTAGGAACGGCAACAGCAGCCAACTCATCTACCATCAATGACGGAGCCACAGCAATGGTATTGATGAGTAAAGAAAAAATGGAAGAACTCGGGCTTTCACCGCAGGCAAAGATCCTCGGTTTTGCTGATGCAGCACAAGATCCAATATGGTTTACAACCAGCCCGTCACTGGCTATTCCCAAGGCATTGAAGAATGCAGGGGTTTCGAAAGAAGATGTTGACTTTTATGAAATCAACGAAGCTTTTGCCACTGTTGCGATTGCCAACAACATTAAAATGGAACTCGAAAGGGAAAAAGTAAATGTTTTTGGTGGAGCGGTTGCATTGGGGCATCCCCTGGGAGCCAGCGGGGCAAGGATAATGTCAACTCTTAATACCGTACTAACCCAAAAAGAAAAAAGTATTGGGGTGGCAGGAATTTGCAATGGCGGTGGTGGCGCTTCCGCTATTGTTATCGAAAAGGTATAGTAGTCTTTTGACGGAGGAAACCATTTTTATTAAATTCATTTTAATAAACACCAGAATCTTTATCAAATGAAAAAAACTCAATTTAGTCTGTTTCTTGTTTTCCTGGTTTTCAATTCGATTGTCCTCTATGGGCAGAAAGAACTTTCGACCTACTATGATGTTGAACAAAAACAGCTGAAAGAAACCTATACTGTTTTAGAAGATGGAGTAATTAAAGATGGAAAATACACGAAGTATCATTTTGATGGTGGAGTCATAATCCAGGGCACTTATACGAATGGTAAAAAATCCGGATTATGGGAATATTTCCATTCTAACGGCAGACGGTCGGCGACGGGTAATTTCATAGATGACCAACTTGCAGATCATTGGATATACTTTTTCAGAAACGGAGGAGTAAGCTCTGAAGGTGATTTTATCAATGGACAAAAAAATGGCCCGTGGGTAGTTTACAACAAACAGGGTTTGAAAACTGGTGAAGGGGTTTTTGATAATGGGAATGGGGTTTTTAAAGAATTCTATCCTGATGGAACGATTGAACGCCAATCGAACTATGAAAAAGGTGTGAAACATGGTGAAAGTATCATATACTATGAAGATGGCACCATCAAACAAACTGCAAATTTTAGTAATGATCTCCCTTCAGACACGATAAAGGTCTTTTACCCCGATGGTAAAATCCAATCGATTAGTAATTTTGAGGAAGGGAAATTAAACGGAAAGGTGCAGGTATATTATATATCGGGAATTTTAAAGGAAGAAACATCCTATAAAGATGGGCTTGCTGATGGGCTTAGCCTTATATACGATGAAAAAGGGCAGCTTACAATGGAAATTAAGTATGCACGGGGCGTTCTGATGACGAGTAAGAAATACAAGGATGGAGAAATCATCAGATAAAAGTAATCTGAATTACCGAATGGCTTAATTATTTATCAGGCGATTGGAATGATGGGGTGTTGGAATGATGGAATGTTGGACCTGTATGCGTGCCTCGCCAGAGGCTTTGGCCGCCAGAGACCGGAGGCATAAGGTTGGAAGGTTGGAAGGTTGGAAGGTTGGAATGATGGAATGATAGAATGTTAGAATGTTAGAATGTTAGAATGTTAGATTGATTGAAGTATAAATGATTTTTAAATAAACCGGTCAACACGAATCAGGGACATACACTTATTTTTTTCGGATTTCGGATTTCGGATTTTGGATTTCTTCAGCTTTTAGCTTTCAACTCCCCTCGGTCTTCCAACTTCAAGCCATTACAACCTCTGTCCCCTAACATTTGTATAAATGATTTTTAAATAAACCGGTCAACACGAATCAGGGACGTACACTTCATTTTTTCGGATTTCGGATTTCGGATTTCGAATTTTTTCGGCTTTCAGCTTTCGGCTGTACTCGGTCTTCCGACTTCAAGCAATTACAACCTCTTTCCACTATCATTTTTTTAAATAGCCTGCTTCACTACCTTTGCGAATAATGGAACCGTTAAAAGAAACCAGTTATAATTTCCCCGGACAAACGGGGTTTTATAGTGGCAAAGTAAGGGACGTCTACTACTTCGGAGATAAAATGGTAATGGTTGCCACAGACAGAATTTCAGCATTTGATATAATTCTGCCAAGGGCCATTCCGTTTAAAGGCCAGGTACTTAATCAAATAGCCTTCAAAAGCCTTGACGACACAGCTGATATTGTTTCAAACTGGAAAATAGAATCCCCCGATCCAAATGTTACGGTGGGTATAAGATGTGAGCCCTACGAGGTAGAAATGGTCATACGCGGCTACCTTGCCGGGCATGCATGGCGGGTTTATAACAGTGGTGAAAGATCAATTTGCGGGGTTCCTTTACCCGATGGACTCAAAGAAAATGACCGGTTACCTGAACCCATTATTACTCCTTCTACAAAAGCAAAGGAAGGACACGATGAAGACATTAGCAGGGAGGAAATAAACAGAAGGGAAATAGTAACTAAAAAAAAATACGTCCAACTGAAGGAAAAGACAAAAAAACGTGTAACAGTAGAAAAAGAAATAACAGCAATACAGGGACAGAAAA